>Ga0123356_10004559_pt1 | contig 14282 bp, 17 predicted proteins | sample TergutEmb28metaG_2_FD_92546 | JGI IMG/M metagenome (GOLD analysis project Ga0123356, IMG submission 92546) | Embiratermes neotenicus P3 segment gut microbial communities from Petit-Saut dam, French Guiana - Emb289 P3 | ecosystem: Host-associated > Arthropoda: Insects > Digestive system > Gut ...
GCGTCGGCAAGGGCTTCCGGCTTGTCCTCAAAACGCGCGAAAGTCTTGGTAAACTTCGCGGGTAAGCTCGCCCCTGACAGTATAATCATGCGCTCGAACTGCCGCTTATTCGTCACCGGCATAATCCCCGCCGTCACAGGGACGTTTATATCGGCAATGCGAAGCCGCTCCTTGAAGTCGTAAAACTTTGAATTATCGAAGAACATCTGCGAAACAAGAAATTCCGCCCCTGCGTCTACTTTTTTCTTTAAATTACGCACATCAGCGATTATATCTTCGCTTTCGGGATGCCCCTCAGGGCAACAAGCGCCCGACACGCAGAAACCTAACCCTTGCACATCTATGAATCTGATTAAATCCGAGGCATAATTAAACTCATTTACAGCGGGAGCGTCCGGGCTTCTGTCGCCGCGAAGCGCCAAAATATTTTCTATATTATGCTCGGATATGCTTTTCAGCATTTCTTTTATGTCGCCCGAGGTTGAATTAAGGCAGGTTAAATGCGCGCAGGTTTCAAGCCCTAATTTATTCTTAACATACGACGCAAGCTCAACCGTAGATTCCTTCGCGCCGCCCGTGCCGCCCGCGCTGTAGGTCACGCTGATGAAGGCGGGTTTAAGCTCTGCCATTTCTGAAAGGGCATTATAAACCGTTTCAACTGGGCTGTCTTTTTTCGGCGGGAAAACCTCAAACGAGAAAACCGTTTTGTCTTTTTTTGAATTAAATAATTCCGAAATTTTCATGTTTACCTCCAAGCATAATTGCATTAAAATACGCTAATAACTAATAAAAAACCGAAAGGAATTTTAAATATGCATAATCATAATAATAACGTTAATTTACCGATGCGCGCCATGCGCGAAATACCTCAAGCCAAAGCCGGTGCGGCGAGTATTACGGGGCTTGTAAAAGAGCGCGGAAAAGTGTCGGGTTATCAGCTTTCAAACGGGCAGACTTTAAATAAACAAGACGCGATTAGTTTAGCGCGGGGCGGCGGTATAGCGGGCGTGGGCATTTCCTCGCGCAAGGGCAGTGAATACCTCAAATCCCTGCCGGACGGTTCGGGCATGAATAACCTTAACGCACTTCCGACAGTCAACGCGCAGTCGTAACCGGTAGGGTCGGGCTTCCATGCCCGACCGTATTATTAACCGAAGACACAGATTTCTCGGTCGGGGATGGAACCCCGACCCTACATATGCGGCAGAACTAAAACCTCTGCTCTTTTTTTGCCCTTATACTCAGATTCAAGTATGACAAAAACTATTTTCCCGCTTAAATTTTTGTAAGCCTCCTTGTCCGGAAATACATTTACCTCGCCGCACTCGATGAGAAATTCCTCCTCATACAGCGAGCTTTTACACCATACTTTTTTTGTTATTTCGGCTTCATATGCTTCATAAGCTTTGTCTTCAAATGCTTTAACTCTCGCAGCGGCAAAATTCGCCCGCGCTTTATATCTTTTATATTCACTGACCAAACGCATGGAAAAAAGCACCGACATCAGAATAGTCATAGCGGCTATTCTGTCTATAGCATCCCACGGAACAAGCGATAATACATTCAACAGATTGGCGATTATTGTGAGCGAGATTAAAACACCGCAGATTTTAGCCGAGGTTTTCAGCTTTTTCTTCGCCGGCTCTAAAGCCTGCGACGTCCCTGCAGTAATCGCTTCTAAGTCGCTCTCTTTAAGCTCTGTCTTACCGGCTATCTCGCGAATCCGCTCAGGAAGCGTTTCCACGTCTTTTTCCCGCTCGCTGACATACGCCCTGAACTCTAATTCGGTCAGCTCTGTGCCGTCGTATTTAACGCTCTCTGACATAGCGCGAACACCTCGATTCTTGTCCCTTTTTCAAACTCAAAAGCAACCAATAACGCTTTATTATTTATAACGGCTTCATAGGTTTTTTCGTCAACTTTCAAAACGACCTCGCCCGATTTTATGTAAAAATGCCCCTTGTAAGAAACAAGCCGTGTCAGGCGGTTTTTCTTCTGCGTGATATGCCATGCTTTGCTCTGTATATTTATTACATATGACCTGCACCGCCTTATTTCAAGCATCATGCAAAGTCTGCGGTCTATGTAATGCTTCAGCCTTGCGCGGCTTTGTAAAACCCGCATATAATTACTGCACTCCGTCCACGACAGCTCATACTTCTCGGCGTTTCTGAGCAGTTTTTGCAATAATTCGTCGGGGACATATTTTTTTCTGTTTATATAGCCGTGCAGGATGCTGGGGATTTCCTCGCCGCTTCTGATTTTGTCGAAAGTTTTCTTCTCGTTTATTTTATTCATAACAGGCGGTAGAATCAGCCACAGCACAAAAAGCACGGCAAGCGTAACTGCAACCGGAATCAAGGCGGCAATCACCCGCGAAATAGTATCGGTAAGACCGCCTAAAATCCCGTCAGCCGAAAAGTCGCTTCCGAAAATATCTAAAATTTCTTCTAAATCGGTCATTTTTTCTCCCTTAAACCACCCCGCCCCTAAAGGGGCACCCCTCCAAGGAGGGGAATTTTCTTTAATTTAGCAGTTCTCTATTCCCCTCCTTGGAGGGGTGGCAGACGGGCGCAAAGCGCGTCTGACGGGGTGGTTTCACTAAATCTTCCCCGCAATCAAGCTCTCCGCATACTCTTGCAATTCTTCATCTTCACTTCCTGAAATTATCCGCGCTAATTCCCGCTTTCTCTGCTCTAAATCTAAGTCCGCAACCCGTGTAAACGTCCGCAGGTTGTCATCGGTTTTTTCAATTAGCAGGTGCTTGTCGGCTTTTGCGGCGATTGAAGCTAAGTGTGTTACACAGAGTACTTGCCGTTTTTTCGCAATGTCCGCAAGCTTCGAGCCGACTTTTTGGGCGGCTCTGCCGCTGATTCCTGTGTCGATTTCGTCAAAAATCATAGTCGGAATACTGTCGCTCTCGGCTAAAACCGCCTTAATAGCTAACATAATCCTCGAAAGCTCGCCTCCCGACGCTATTTTCCCGAGCGGCTTGGGTTCCTCGCCCTTGTTGACCGAAATCATTATTTCCACGCCGTCCATACCTGTGACGGTCACTTTTTCCTGTGTCAGCGCGAAGAAAAGCCGCACGTTCGGCATATCAAGGAAAATCAGCTCTTCTGTAATCAGCGCCGCTAATTCTTCGGCGGCGCGGGTGCGTTTTTCGGTAATTTCCCCCGCCAATCTTTTTAGGTTGTCACCGACGTTTTTGCGCTCTGCGATTAATTTTTCCAGCGCGTCTTCTGAATATTCAAGCTCGGCAAGCTCGTCCCGCCACCTGTCAGCTTCTTCAATCAGCCCGTCTATATCAAGCTTGTATTTCCGCTTCAGGCGAGTGAGGTCGCTCATGCGTTCCTCGAGCCTGTGCGCGTCCGCCTCAAAGCCAACGCTGTCGTTCCTGCCGAGTTCCCGCCATATATCATCAAGCTCGATAATCGCGCTGTCTATACGCGCAAGCAGCTCGTCTGCGCCCGGCATAAACGCCGCAATCATTTGCAAGCCTGCTTTAGTTTCCCGAAGTGCTTCTGTTGACAAGCTCTCGCGTGCCTTCATCAGCTCACGCGTTATTGCTTCCGCGTTCTGCTTACGTTCGAGTTTTATTTTGACATCGGCTTCTTCTCCGAGTGTCAACTTATATGAGTTTACGTCGTCGATTTTTTCTTTTAACAGCGCGGCTTTTTCTTCTTTTATATTTTCGTCGGTTTGTAATCTTTTTATTTTTTTTGACAGCTCCGAGAAGTCCTTAAAAACACCGGCGTATTCTGCCAAATCGCCTGTCAACCCTCCAAAGTTGTCAAGCAATTCGCGCTGACGGGTATTGTCGGTAAGAGTATGGCTGTCGTGCTGTCCGTGAATGTCAATCAGTTTTGCCGCGACATCCCTTAGTTCTGACGCTGTTACGGGCTTCCCGCCTATTCTCGCGATTGAAGACCCTGTAGAGCTTATTTCCCGCGTTAAGATTAACAGCTCGCCTTCACAATCGCCTGTATCAAAAAGCGCGGTAATTACAGCCTTTTCCGCGCCGCTTCTGACTAAATCTTTTGAAACCCTGCCGCCGAGAATAGCTTTAATCCCGCCGATTAATATGCTCTTTCCCGCGCCTGTTTCACCCGTAAAGACGTTGAAACCGCCGCAAAAACTTACGGTGGCTTCTTCTATAACAGCTAAATTTTCTATATACAGCTCTTTTAACATATATACCTCGTAGGGGCGACCCTGTGTGGTTGCCCGTTATACACGTTCAGGCAGGACATGCCACAAGCGCAGTGCGCGCATAATTACAACATTTCCGATACTTTTTCATATATTTCCTTGGCGTCTTTTTCTGTTCTCGCCAGTACAAAAACCGTGTCTTCGCCCGCGATTGTCCCGACAATATTCGGGAAGCCCATACGGTCAAACGCCGCGCAAACAGCCCCCGCCCAGCCCGGCTCGCATTTAAGCACAGCGATATTTAAGGCGTAGTCAACGCTTGTCACCGCCTGCCTGAAAAGCAGGGCAGACGCAGGGCTTTTTTCCGCGCCCTCCTTGACATAGCGGCTTATGCCGTCCTCGCTTGTTTTGATTAGCCGCAGTTCCTTTATATCGCGGGAAATCGTCGCCTGCGTGGCTTCAAAGCCGCGCGTTTTCAGCTCGGCGAGAAGCATTTCCTGATTCTCAATTTCACACTCGCGGATTATAGAAAGGATTGCGGAAAGCCTTTTTTTACGCATGGCTGAACAAGTCCTGCTTCTTTTTTTCCGCAACTGCGATTTCATTCATGGCGGCTTCGATTTTAGCGTCAACCATTGCCATCTCGTCCTGTAGAGCTAACTTTGAAGACTTACCGAGAATACCCCTGCGGTTGATTCTCGTTTGCAGGTCGTCCTTGTCGGCGTTGTGAGCGCGTATTTCGGCTTCAAGCAGGGCGATTCGCTCATCGTATTTTTTAATCAGCTCGGATTTGAGCTTGGCTTCGTCCGCCATCTCGCTGTTAAAGGTCGTCCGCTCGAAGAGAAACGGCGTCTGACAGGACGGGCAGACGGCTTCTTTCTGAGTAGGGTCGATGTGCAGGCTTTCACTGCATTTGGTGCATTTTGCAAGAAAGGTCATAACATTTTGCTCCTTATGTTTAATTTTCGGGACGCCGAGGACGGCGTCCCCTACATTTTTTCATTATCAATTATTTTAGTGATTTCATTAATTTATTGCTGACTGCGCCGTAAAAGCTTGTCCCGTCGAGGTCAATCAAAGAAAGCCTGAGCGCGGATTTTTTTATTACCGCTTTTTCGCCTTTTTTGAATTCGATTCCGGTCAAGCCGTCAACCGAAGCAAAAACAGCGAGGTTTTCAGACGCACCCTCAAACCCGACTGTAACGGGATTCTCCGCTGAAAGTATCATCGGGCGCCCGAAAAGCGAATGAGCGCAGAGCGGAGTTAACTCAATACAATCAAGCCACGGCTCAATAATCGGGCCGCCCGCCGCCAAAGCATAGGCGGTTGAACCGGTGGGCGTGCTGATAATCAGCCCGTCTGCGCGGATTTCTGAAATTGTTGTGCCTTTCGCGCTGACATAAAAATCCGGCAGTTTTGAATTTATATCTTTGTAAAAAACAGCGTCGTTGAGCGCTAAATGCGTTTCTCCCCCGATTTCAACATCGAGCATCATACGGGAGCAAACCCGCCAGTTTCCGGCTTTGAGCAGTTTGAGTTTATCTAATTCCTTTTTTTCGACCGACGTCATAAACCCTAATCTGCCTGTGTTTATGCCAAGCAGGGGCTTGCCGAGTTTGGCGGCTTGTTTGCCGTGGTGCAGAATCGTACCGTCACCGCCGACTGTGATTATAAGGTCGCAGTCAGCTTGCGCGCTGTCGGAAAACGTAGCGTCTATGCCGAATTCCCGCAGTTTTTCCACGACCTGCGAAGCCACGCCGTCGTCGGGCTTATTCATATTTTTACAAACTATTGCTTTCATAGGTTTTCGCCTTTCGCCTTTCGCGGGCGGATATGGAATCCGCCCCTACATTGTGCATTTTTTAAAATAACATAAAAATTCGCGGTTCTTTTCTTTTTCATTCAGCTTGGATTCGATTGTTCCTACTATTTCATAGCCCTGTGTTTTTATAAATTCTTCTGTGTCTTTTATTATTTTTTCTATGAGCTTCACGTCTTTTAAAACGCCGTTCTTGAAGCGTTTTTTCCCCGCCTCGAACTGCGGTTTTATTAATACAATGCAAGCACCGTCCGGCTTCAGAAAATCCGCGAAACACGGTATAATTAATTTCAGCGATATAAACGATAAATCCGCTGTAATAAAATCGATTTTTTCAAGTAATTCAAGTGTGCGAATGTCCTGTTTTTCTTTTACTTCAACTCGCGGGTTTTCCCGCAAGCTCGCGTGTAATTGATTCTCGCCGACATCTACAGCATAGATTTTCTTTGCGCCGCGCTGTAACATTAAATCAGTGAAGCCGCCTGTAGCCGCACCCGCGTCAAGGCATATTAAATCCGTGAAATCTATTTTGAACGCCTCAACAGCCGTTTCAAGCTTATATCCCGCCCGCCCGATATACTTAGGGGCGGAAACTATCTCGATTTCGGCGTCTTCGGGGATTAAAGCTGACGGCTTTGTAATTACTTTGCCGTTCACGGTGACATTGCCGCTTATTATCAGCTCCCGCGCCTTACTGCGGCTTTCAGCGCTGACTAACAAATCTAAACGTTTCATAAAACCTCATGCGGACGACCGATGGTCGCCCCTACAAACCGGCAAATTCCCGCATACTTTCAACGTCGAATCCGCAGAGCTTCATCTGCTTTTCCACGTCGGCAAGCGGTACAAAGCCCTCGATTCCTCTCGCTCTGCATTTGAATTTTTCCGCGACACCGCCGCTGAGCGAAGCCTCTTCAAAGAAGACGACGTTTTCATAACATTTCGCAATTTCAAAAACTACGGCGGGGAGCGGATTGAGCTTTACAAGCCTGAGTACATCCGCGCCATGTTTCAGAAGCTTCAGCGCGGGCTTTACCGGTCGCCCGTAGGTAATAATCAGCGTTTTTGTATCGCGTCCGCATTTATAATGTGCGTAGTCTGCATATGCTTCCGTGAGCTTTGGGTCGTAGGCGATTCCTCGGGGATAACGCACAGCGGCGATTCCCGAGTCTTCATACAGTGCCTTTTTCAGGCACAGGCGAAGCTCTGCGGCAGTTAGCGGCGCGTATATCGTAGTTTGCGGTATCAGCGAAAGCAGTCCGACGTCAAAAGTCCCCTGATGCGTCGCGCCGTCCTCGCCGCTTAAACCCGCACGGTCTATGGCTAAAACCATGTGTAATTTTTCAATCGCCGCATCATGCAGAAGCTGGTCAAAGCACCGCTGCATAAACGTTGAATAAACTGCGAAAACAGGGAGCAATCCTTGCGAAGCCAGCCCTGCCGCAAAGGTCGCGGCGTGAGCTTCGGCAATGCCTGCGTCAAAAAAGCGTTCGGGGAATTCTTTCGCGAAATAATTGCACCCTGTTGCATATTTCATAGCGGCGGTAATTAAGCAGACTCTGTTATCCTCTGCGCCTAAACGCGCTATTTCTTTTCCGAAAACGTCTGAATAAGCGTCGGCTTTTTTTATTTCTGTCTGCTTGATTTTATCTAACCCGTGATAATGCCCCGCGTTTTCCTCGGCGGGAACAAAGCCTTTCCCTTTTGTCGTCTTGATATGAACAAGGCAGGGTTTATTGAGCGTTTTTACAAGCTCTAATATGTAAATAAGCTCTTCTAAATTATGACCATCGACAGAACCAAAGTATTTAAAGCCGAGATTCTCGAAAAGATTATCAGGAATCAGCGCGCTTTTTACAACTCTCTTAGTGCCTCCGATAGCGCCGGAAACGCCCTTGCCGAGCGTGCTTCTTCCGAGGATTTTTTTCACGCGGTTCTTGGCTTCATAGTACCCTTTGGTGCGGAGCTGTGACAGGTATGCCGACAGCGCCCCCGAGCTTTTTGAAATGCACATGCCGTTATCATTTAAAATTACAATGAAGTTGCTTTTAAGCTTTCCGGCGTTATTTAAGCCCTCGTAAATCCCGCCCCCTGTGAAAGAGCCGTCGCCCGCGATTACGACTACGTTGCCGTCCTCGCCTTTAATCCGGTTGGCGGCGGCTATTGCCAGCCCTGCCGACACAGATATACTGGAATGTCCGCCGATAAAAGCGTCATGCTCCGACTCGGACGGCTTAGGAAAACCCGAAATTCCGCCCTCTTGTCTGAGCTTTGAAAAAGCCTGCCTGCCCGTGAGAAGCTTGTGGGTATACGCCTGATGCCCCACGTCGAATATAAATTTATCACGCGGCGTTGTAAACACCGAATGTAGCGCGACTATTAATTCCACTGTTCCGAGATTCGACGCTAAATGCCCGCCGTTTTTTGAAACAACGGAAATCAGCATAGCCCGTATTTCCTCGCAAAGCATGATTTTTTCAGGCAGAGAAAAACTCTTGACTTTAGCGGGATTTATGTCGTTGGTTAATAACAATTTTTCCTCCGCGGGACGATTGCCATCGTCCCCTACATTATTGCAGGGAAATTAAAATCCCTATAGTTATACCGACAAACGCCCCGAAAATAACCTCCAGCGGTGAATGTCCCAAAAATTCTTTCAAGTGTTCTTTCTTCTGGTCGATGTTGTCTTTATTAATATCGCTGACGTCCGAGCGCCCCTCAGCGTCAAGCTCCTCGATAATATCCTTGATTTTATTAATTTCCCTTGCGTGCATACCGGCGGCGCGGCGCACCCCCGAAGCGTCGTACATAACTATAAGCGCCAGCGTTCCTCCGAGCGCAAAAAACGGCGAGTTAAAGCCCTCAGTCATGCCGAGCGCTGTTGCCAAAGCGCAGACCGCCGCCGAATGTGACGAGGGCATACCGCCCGCGCCCCAAAGGCGTTCAGGGTTGATTTTTTTATTGCGGATTATATAATCCAAAAGCTTTATCATCTGCGCGATAAACCAACTCGCTACCGCCGCTACAAGCGGCTCGTTAAAATTGTCAAGCATGTTTTTATTTCTTTCTGTTTAATAGATTTTTTGTAAGCAGTATTAAAAATTCATTATCAGGCACGTTTTCGAGTGATTCCAATGCGCTCTTTGTGTAATGCTCCGCTTGCATCCTTGAAAAATCGTTACCCTCTCCGTCAAGAATATCATCAACCACCTGAAAAGCCAAGCCGAGGCTCCAGCCATAGTTGCTTGCGTTTTCAATTGCTTTCATATCGCCGCCTGCCGCTAATACACCGCAGATACACGCCGTCTGTATAAGCGCGCCGGTTTTCAGTGCGAAGATTTCCATTTTGTCTTCATGTCCGTCTAATTCTAATTTTTGCCCGTCATAAACATTAGCCATTCCCCGGCAAATTTCATTTATAATCTTCAGTCGGACATAGCTTTTTTTCCCCTTTTCTTCGTCCATTTTTTCTTCATACTCTTCATCATAAGCGCCCATGAGTTCTTCCCCCGAACGTACTTCACAAAGCCCCTTGATAGCCTGAAACGCCATTGAGCTTGCCGCCAGAATCGCGTCTGCCTCCGAAAAAGCCTTGTGACAGGCGGGTTTTCCGCGCCTTTCATTATCATCGTCCATGCAAGGTAAATCGTCCTGAATCAGCGTTGATGTATGAAGCATTTCAATAGCCGTAGCTACCCGCAACGCTTTCCACGTATCGCCGCCGTAAGCCTCGCAGAACGCTAAAGTCAGCACGGGGCGAATCCGCTTACCGCCCGCTTCAAGGCTGTAGTGTATAACTTTTGACAGCTCGCTCTTATTAAAAATCGTCTTTCTGAACAAAGGCTTCATATAGTCTTCTATGCGCTCTTTGTATATTTTATATCTTTCGTCGAACCTCATTTCAAAATTCACGGCGAATCCCCCATAAACAGTTCTTTTAAAGCTAACTGCGCCGCTTCCATATCGGCTTTGCAATGACCAGCTAATTCCGACGCTTCCGAATAGAGCTTCAGCGCGTCTTCAAGCGAGAGCGAGTCGTCGCTCATCAGCGCGGAAATTTCGCTTAAACGCTTCATGGAAATGTCAAGTTCTTTTTTCATTTTCGATTCCTTTCGATTTTCTGTAGGGAACGCATTTATGCGTTCCGTGCATTTTGCGGAACGGATGAATCCGTTCCCTACAGTTTTTCTTTTACTGTTACTTTTAATTCGCCGTTCGCGAGCCTTATATTAAGCTCGTCGTTTATTTCTATATTTTCCGAGCTTTTTACTGCTCTTCCGTCCTTGTCGAAAACTGCGGCGTATCCGCGCGCGAAAGTTTTTTGCGGGGCGAGCGCATCTATGATTTTTTCTAAATATTCGAGCTTGCTTTTCTTTTTTTCGAGAAGCCTTGTAATTTTGCGCCTTAAATCGCCGAGCATATTGTCAAGAATTAGCGGCAGTTCCGATAAATCAGGGGTGGTAAGCTCTGCCGCCGCCGTAGGTGTTGAAGCGCGCCTGTCCGCCGCGAAGTCGGCTATTGTAAAATCTGTTTCATGCCCTACTGCGCAAACCACAGGCAAGCCGGACATAAAAATTTCCCGCGCGAGGGCTTCATTGTTGAACGCTGATAAATCCTCGGCACTGCCGCCCCCCCGCGCTAAAATAATCAAATCCGCGTCTGTATTATTGGCGGCTTTGAGGGCTTTTATAAGCGACGCCGGCGCGCCCTTTCCCTGAACAAGTGCGGGAATAAGCAAAACCTCCAAAACCGGATAACGCCTTGCGAACACTGCCAGCATATCTTGCAGAGCCGCGCCGTCCTTTGCGGTAATAAGGCAGATTTTATCGGGAGCGGGCGGTAAAGTCCTGTTATTTGAGAAGACTTTTTCTTTTTCGAGCTTTTCTTTAAGTTTTAAAAATGCCGCGAATTGGTTTTCTTCCGGTTTTTCCTCGGTTTCGGGTAATTCAAGCGTGTTTATATAAAGCTGATATACACCGTCCCGCTCGTAGACGCCGATTCGCCCGCCTGCGATTACTACCTGTCCGTTTTCGGGCTTAAAAATAAGCTTCTCGGCTTCAAGCGAGAACATGACGCATTTCAGCGCGCTTTCGCTGTCTTTGAGCGTGAAGTAAATATGCCCCGATTTATAGTGATGGATAAAGTTCGAGATTTCGCCCCGCACGTAAATTTCCGCGAGCTCGGTGTCTTTTTTAAAGTTGAGAGCGACGCGGCGGTTGACCTGCGAAACTGTCGCAACAAAGCGGCTACTCATCTTGTTCATTCGGGACGCCGAGGACGTCGTCCCCTACGGGTTTATATTTATCCTTGTAGTATGCGCCGAGAAGACCGCTGATTAGCTTGCTGTCAGATTCATAGGCGTATTCTTTCGACAGTTCGATTGCTTCGTTCATGGCGACCTTGTCTGGGGTTTCGGGCTGAAAGTCCATCTCGTACAAGCCTATTCGCATAATAGTAAGATTAATTTTGGGAATCCGCTCGACTTTACGGGCAGGGCTGTATTTGGCGATTATTTCGTCTAAAGCCGACTTGTTGTCCAAAACGCCCTCGACTAAGCGAACCGCCGCCGAATTGAGCAGAAGCCCAAACGTTTCGACGCAGTTTAAGGTTATTTCCGCGAGTGATTCTTTTTCGCCGCCGCCGGCTGCTTCTACCTGATATAACAGCAGAAAGGCGGCTTCTCTCATTTCGCGGCGGGTTAATTTTTTTTCGCGCTCTTTTTTCTTATCCGGCATTTTCAGCGAGCCTCACTCCTGCAATAGTCACATTGATTTTAGAAACGGCAATGCCCGTCATATTCTGCACGGCAGACTTTACCGCTTTTTGAAGATTCTCGCCGATTGCCGCCGCTTTATGTCCTTGTAAGATTATAACGGCGATGTCTATTTCTGCCGCTTCCTTAAAAAGCTTGACCCTGACGGGAGCAGGTTTCAGAAGTTTTTCCGTAAACTTGTCGATGAGTTTTCCTGAGTCTGCCCGTGCAAGCCTTTTGCTGTCAGCTTCAAGCGCAACGCCCTCAACCTCGCTCGCCGCGAGCATTGCTATTTTGGTAATTACCTCTTCCGAAACCTTGAGGTTTCCGTTTTGGCTGTTTGGATTTTGTTTTGATTCCATGACGTCCTCCGGTTTTTGTATATACATAATATAGTATAACACAAAACCGTTGACGCGTCAACGAATTTATGCTATAATATATTCAATGTACAATTCAACACAAAAAATTAAAGCCGTCTTTTTCGACATGGACGGTACTGTGCTTGATACCGAGCCGATTCACACGCTTGCTTTCGCCGAGGCTTTCAAGCGGCGGGGCGTTAAAGACGAGGTAGATTTCCTACAGCGCTGTATCGGGCTGAACGTCGCCGAAATGAGAAAGCTGTACACAGCCGAAATCGGCACAGGTGAAGACTTCGACGCACTTGACGAGCTGGCGTGGCGCATTTCAGACGAGCTTAAAAACGAGCGCGGCATAAAAGCCAAGCCGGGGTTTTTCGAGCTTATTGAGTTTTTAACTTCAATTAATGCAAAAAGCTACATAGTGACTTCAACGCCGCGAAAACCCGCCATGAAAGACTTAGAGCGGGCGGGGGTTACGAAATATTTCACCGATTTCATCTGCTTTGAGGACTATGAAAAAGGCAAGCCCGACCCTCTGCCTTACTTAACTGCTTTGAAGCTTTCGGGTTTTGGCGCGGACGAGTGCTTGGCAATAGAGGATTCATGGGCGGGGCTGACTTCGGCGACAAGCGCAGGGCTCCGGTGCGTGCTAATACGCGATATGGCGAAAATCCCCGAAGAAACTGCGAAATTAGCGTGGGCAGATGTGGAAACGCTCGCAAACGTGATAAATTTAATATAATTAAAAAATAAATCGCATAATGTAGGGGCGAACCGCGCACTGCGCTGGTGTTACGCCCGCGAAAAAGGGCAGACACGAGGTCTGCCCCTACGAAGGCACATGGGTGGTTTCGTAATAAATTTATTGAGGTGGCGGAATGTACGAATTTAAGTTTACGCTGACTGAAAATGATTATATAGAATTTAACATATTTCACTCAAGAAACAGCCCTATGGTTAAAAAATTCACACGTTTTATTTATATATTTACTTTTGCTATAATCGCGCTGGCTTTAGGGGTAAATCTGGCAGGCATAGAGGAGGATTTAATTCTCATGCTTGTAGTGACCGGCTCGGTACTTGTTCTTCTTGGCGGTCTGCTCTTTCTGCTTAAAAAATTGACATTTTTTGACAAAGCTATACTAAAGCTGCAAATGAACCTTATGAAAGGCAACGGGAAACTGCCTTTTTCAGAACAAAACTTTTTGCAGTTTGAAGATGATTGTTTTATTGAAAACACAGTTGATACCGAAACCAAGACAAAATACTCGAAAATCGAGAGAATAGCCGTGTCAGAAAAAGCAATTTATCTGTATTTAACTGCCATGACGGCGAATATTATTCCTGTTTCGGTTTTTGAGAGCGAACAGCAAAAGGAAGAATTTTTAGCGTTTATTAATGGGAAAGTAGCACAGTCGTAGGGACGCCATACATGGCGTCCGACATCGGACACGATATATCGTGTCCCTACATGTACATTCGGAGGTTGGAACCTCCGGTGGAGGTTCTATGAAAGTCAAAAAAGCCGTAATTTTAGCCGCAGGTTTGGGGACGCGTATGCTCCCTGCAACCAAGGCAGTCCCGAAAGAACTGCTAACCTTAGTTGACAAGCCTGCCATTCAATATATAACAGAAGAACTCACCGCTTCGGGCATTGAGGATATTCTTGTCGTAGTCAGCAAGGGAAAAGAAGCGATTCAGAATCATTTGGACGGGCTTGTGAGCGCGGTTTATGTCAGACAGCTTGAAATGCTCGGCACAGGAAACGCCGTCCTCTACGCTAAAAGCTTCGCGGGTTCTGAGCCTTTTGTGGTCGTTTATCCCGATGATATTATGGTAGCGAAAATACCTGTAACCGCGCAGATTTGCGCCGCTTACGAGAAGCACGGGTTAGGCGCGGTGGCGATGAAAGCCTTCTCGGACGAGGATATAGTAAAATACTCGTCGCTTGACGCTAAGCCGCTTGAAAATAACATTTACAAAGTCACAGACATGGTCGAAAAACCGCAGAAACACGAGGTTCTGACGAACTTTTCTATACTGGGCAGATGTGTCCTCCCTGCGAAAATCTTCGGGATTTTGGAGGAAACCAAGCCGGGGCTGAACGGCGAGATTTGGCTGACTGACGCCATGAAGCAGTTAGCGCGGCAGGAGTCAATGCTCGGCGTGGACTTTGAGGGTGTGAGATATGACA
>Ga0123356_10004560_pt1 | contig 14282 bp, 11 predicted proteins | sample TergutEmb28metaG_2_FD_92546 | JGI IMG/M metagenome (GOLD analysis project Ga0123356, IMG submission 92546) | Embiratermes neotenicus P3 segment gut microbial communities from Petit-Saut dam, French Guiana - Emb289 P3 | ecosystem: Host-associated > Arthropoda: Insects > Digestive system > Gut ...
CGGTTCGGATCGAGGCTGATGAGCGGCTCGTCGAGCAGCAGCACTTGCGGCCGCCGGAGCAGCGCCTGCGCCAGGAGCAGCCGCTGCCGCTCGCCCCCCGAAAGCGCCCCCAAGGGGCGGCCCGCGAGGTCCTCCGCCCCGACCAGACCGAGGACCCGGTCCACCTCGCCCCGTGCCTTGCCGCCGTGAAGCGGCAAGCCCAGCCGGTGACCATCGACGGCGCTGGCGACAAAATCCCGCCCCCGCAGCCACGTCGCGCTGATCCCGCCATGGACCTGCGGCATATAGCCGATCGCGGGGTTCCCCCGCGTCGCCGGCCGGCCGAACACCCGAACCTCGCCGCGGCTCGGCGATATCAGGCCCAGCACCGCGCGCATCAGCGTCGTCTTGCCGGCGCCGTTGGGCCCCAGCATGCCGACGAACTCGCCGGCCAAGATCTCCAGGCTAACCCCGGCAAGCACCGGGCGGCTGCCCAAGGTCAGCGCGACATCTCGAAACGTTATAATGTTCATGCCGGCTTTATCGCAGAGCTTCCGCCACCGCGTCGAGTTCGCTCATCACCCAGCCCTGCCGGCTCTTCCCGGCGGCTCGGTCTCCGTGACCGCAACCACCCGCGACCGACCCTTGACGCGTCGCAGGATGCACCCTTCACGCCGGCAGACCGACCCGGCGCCGAACCTCGCTTCGCCCGCGGACGAAGGACCGGACTATTGCGGCATCAATTTGCGATAAAGATGCCAGGTCGCGTGGCCCAGCACCGGCAAGACCACGATTAGTCCGACGAACAATGGGATCGAGCCGATGACCAGCAATGCTGCCACGATCGCGCCCCATAAGATCATGGGCACGGGATTGAGCTTGAACGCGCGGATGGATGCCTTAATCGCCGTGTCCAATCCGGCGTCGCGGTCAAGCAGAAGTGGAAACGAGACCGCGCCGATCGCAAGCACCACCAGGGCATAGACAAAGCCGGCGCCGATGCCGAACACGGCGAGTGCCCAGCCTGCAGGCGTGTTGAATACGTCGTGGACAAAAACGCCGAGCGACACCGGCGGCGCCGGCCCCAGAGTCACCACGTAGATCGCTTGAGCCGTGATCAACCACGCAAAATAGATCGCGATCAGCACCATGCCGAGAAAGGCGATCGAGCCGAACGAGGGCTCGCGGAATATCGCGAGAGCGTCGGCCCATCCCGCGATTTCACCGCGCTGGCGCCGTCGGCTCATTTCATAAAGACCGATCCCCGCGAACGGCCCGACAAGGGCAAAACCCGAGGCGATGGGGAAAATCATCGGCAACAAGCCGCCGCCGAAAGCCGCACGGGCCAGGATCAACCCAACGAGCGGATAGATGATGCAGATCAACACCACGTCCATGCGATAGGCTGCGAAATCCGCAATGCCCTCGCGCAGAGCATCGCCGAGATCTGCAGTGGAGATCGTTCGGATCTCCGGCAAGGGAGAATGCAGCTGCTCTTCTATGTGCCCCAAGGAGTGGGTGGCGTCTTCAATCGTCGAAGCTGCCAGTCTGAGCTGGTCCCAACTCCATTCGATCGGATTGCGAATAGTCATGGCCACAGGGCCTCCCGCCGCTGGTTCGATAGACCGCGGGTGCCCGTGGCAGGCGCCCAATGCCGCCGGTCACGGCCAAACCGCGACCCTCAACCGCTCTTCCCCCTTCCTGGGGGACCGGCCACAAGGATCGCACCACGCGCCCGCGAGGGCAATCCCTCGAGGCTCCGTCTTCGGAGCCTCGGTCCGGAGCCGGGCCGCAATGCGCGCGAGCGCGACCAAGCGCTCAGGCGCTTCTTTGTCTCGAGGCCACGGCACAAATCGCCTCGCCCCGGCTCTTGTCCCGACATCGTGCAGGTGCGGAATGCCAAGGGTCGCCCCTGGCCCCCGCCCCGGCAACCCGAGAGGCTCGTTGGGAGCGGTGTTTCGGTTATATTTTGCCGATGGCGGAGTTCACGCGGATGATAGTGCGGAACGGTCAGTGCGGCCGATCGGCGCTTCGTCTTTCACGGCCGAGCGACGTAGCCCTCGCAGCGGGGCAATCTGCGCCTGCCACCGATCGGCCGACAATTTGCCGGCTCGCGAATCGGTATAGGTCGTACAACAGAGGCGCGCGCCTTCCGGTTCTGATCTGACGATGGTACCGGCACGAGCTTCGCCGAACATGAAGCGGATGTTGTCTGCCAAGGTCGCCGGCGGCAGCGTGCTCGATCGGTTTTCGGGGAGCCTCTCTCGGTGAAGCGGCTGGCGACCGGCACCGCTGTCGGCCTGTGGATCAGCGGCGGTCTCCTGGTGCTGGTGGGCCTCGTAGCCGGGATGGTCCGGCCACGAGCTGCTCAGGTCCAGAAGAGCTTGCTCGCGAGGCGGGCGCCCTCAGCCATCGCCGCGAGCTTGGCCCAGACCACGTCGGGATCGACGGCGGCTTGGCCGACCCAGGTTCCATAACCGCAATCGCCACCGGCAATGACATTCTCGCGGCCGACAAGCCTGGCGTAGCGTTCGATGCGCTGCGCCACCAATTCGGGATGTTCGATGAAATTGGATTTTGATTCGATGACCCCCGGGATCAGCACCTTGTCCGCGGGAACGCGTATGGTTTCGAACAGCTTCCACTCATGGGCGTGACGCGGATTGGCGGCCTCGAACGAGATCCCGTTTGGCCGCGCCGCAAATGCGATATCGATGATATCGGCAAGCGGCACGTCGCGATGATGGGGGCCGTCGTAATTACCCCAGCATAGATGAACGCGCATGTGGTCGGGTGGCAAGCCGGCCAGGGCATGGTTCATCGCCTCGACATGAAGCTGCGCCTTCTTTCGAAAGGCTGCCAGGTCAAGATCGGCAAATTGAATATGGCGGCCCATGCCGAGATCCGGGCAATCGAGCTGGAGGATGAAGCCGGCATCGACGATGGCTTTGTATTCTTGTTTCATCGCCTCGGCGATGGCGAACACGTATTCCTCGTGTGTCGAGTAATAGTCATTGCCGAAGAACAGCGAGATGACGCCCGGGGAGGCGGCGCTCATGAAAGTGCGGACGACCGGCTTGCCGTTCAGGGCCGCCTTCATGTTGGCGATGTCGGTTGCTGCGGCGGCGGCGTCGCGCAGCCCGATCGGCCCGTTGCACGCCGGGGCCGAACGGCGCGCCCGGCCCGGGTCGGAAAAGACGCGCTTCTGCATTCCCGGAAACCCGATCAGGTCCTGATACACCGGCGGCTTCGTCGTGCCGCCGAAACCCGTCAGCCGGTCCTTGACGTAGGTGGCGTAGCTCGGCTTCGACATTTCGCCGTCGTTGACGATGTCGATGCCGGCCTTGACCTGACGCTCGACCACTTCGCCGACCGCGGATTTGACCCGGGCCGCCAACGCGACGGAATCGACCGGAATGCCTTCGGCCTTGGCGAACATGATCCTGGTCAATTCTTCGGGCCGCGGCAGGCTCCCGGTATGGGTGGTCAGGAACCTTTCGCTGCTGCGCATCGGCTGCTCCCCAACTGCATCGAAATGCTTTTGAATTGCACGGTTTTCGGATGATTACCCGGCGAAAATCGAAGAGTCCAGGACACCGTGGGCAGAACGATTGCGGCGATCCCTGTTCATGGCAATGCGGGATAACCGGGGCCCCGTGTCGCGATGCGGTCGACACCTTCGCCAACGGAGCGAAGCCGGTGGATTCACCCGGCCCTGTGCCGCTGCCGAACGAACGGCAGCGGCTGCATGCATCCGCTTCTTGCCGTCATTTCCGATAAGCGGTCCTCGCGTTTGTCGCGAACGGATTGGGGCCGACTGTCGCGCGGATCTCCATTTGTCCGTGACGCTCGACATTGGGCTTTGCCGAACCGCCGCCCTCTTCGCCCCAGATCAGCGTTACCTCGGTGCCCGGCTCGCTGTACTCCACGTCAATCATTGCGAGCGACAACACCAGCCGTTCGTTGGCGCTGTAGCCGGCGAAAGTAGAAATGCCGACGGTCTTGCCGTTCTTGACGATCTTGTCGTAGGGCAGGGTGGCATAGACCGCCGATGGCCATTCGATAAATTTACCGGGCAGGCCGTCTTGCTTGAAGTAGGATTCGACCACCCGCGCGACTGCCGCGCCATCCCAAGCCAGCGTCACCTTCTTCCGGCGCAGATTGCCGGCCGCTATTTTTTCCAGCGCCGCGCGCCCGACAAAATCGTGATCAAACCTGACATTGTGTCCGTAGCCGAGATCGTACGGCGTCAGGTAGTAGTCCTCGATTCGGTCGGAATAATAGCTGCCGCCGAGCGAGGCCGTCGCCTCGTAGCTGTCGTCAGGAAGCCACTCGCGATACGCTTTCATGGCGTTGCCCGAATAAACCGCGGGGAGCGGCGACGGAATCCAGCCGGACTCGAGGGCATTGGTCGAATACGCTCTGGCGCCGCACTGCTTCAGTCCGAATTCGTGCCCCGCCTCGACGATCGCCGACCGGATCTCCTCACCCTCGGCGAATGGGCCCCACACTTCGAGGCCGGGTTCACCGGCCATGCCGTGACGCAGCGTTTTCACCTTGCGGCCCGCGATGGTCATTTCGCCGATGCCGAAAAACTTGCTCGGCGGCAACGGGCCGCCATTGAGTTTCTCCAGCACCTTCATCGCCATCGGACCTTGAACCTGGTAGCGATAGCGCCTGCGGACGGGCGGCCCCTTCCGGTCGGCGGTGCGCTCGTCCCGTTCGACCTTGGCGTTATAGCCGCCGGTCTCGCAATTGTACTGCACCCAGTTCATCACAGAGGGTCGCCCGACCAATGTCGCGCGATCCTTCTCCAGATAGAAGAGGATGACGTCGCCGATCACGTAGCCGTCGGGGCTGCATGGCGAGAATTGCTTGGCGCGGCTGCCATCGAAATTCGCGAAGCTGTTGGTGCCAAGGCGCTCGAGCAGCTTCAGCGTATCCGGCCCCGCGACGTCCATGTCGGTCATATGATGGGATTGATCGAACAGCACGCAGGTCTCGCGCCACGCACGCTGTTCATCCCTCCAGTTGCTGTATTCGGCGCGGACCGGATAGACATAAGCGCCCAGTTGCGAGTTGCGCAGCAGCTTCACCGCACCGCCGGCCGCCTTGATCGCATCTTCCAGACTATGCTTGCTCACGTGGCATCACTCCTGCACAGAAATCGTTGAACTGAGATCCCGCACCGATGACCCGGCCAACAGCGGTGCCGGTCCGTCCTTCGGTTGCGGCAAGTTAAGGCTTTCGGTCACGATATGAGCATGTTCGCGCATGAGCGATTCGACACGCCCGCTCTGACCGTTGGCGAGAGATTGGAGAATCGCGTGATGCTGGCGCTGCGCGTAGCGCAGCAATTCGAACATGAATGCTGCCGGCATCTTGTCGAAAGCGACCGCGCCCGCAGCAGCAAACGGCACCCGGTCGTTCGCGACAATCGCGTCTGCGATCACTTTGCTGTCGGAGGCTTCCACAATGGTGGCATGAAACCGCGCGTTCATCGTCGCGAACAGTTCCTCATCGCCATCGGCAAAGCTGCTCTTGGTAAAGATACGGTCACCGTCGGCAAGACAGGATTGCAAGGTCTGCACAACCGCCGGCGAGGGTCCGCGTTCGGCGACCAGGCGCGCCGCCATCCCTTCCAACAGCCCGCGTAAATCGATCGCGTCGACCACGTCCTGCTGGCTGAAGGATCGGACGAAATAGCCGCGCGTCTCGGCCAGCGTCAGCAAACCTTCTCGTGCCAGCGCCGGCAGCGCCGCGCGGATCGGCGTGCGTGATACCGCGAGGCGCTCGCCGAGCCCTTCTTCGGTGATGCGCTCGCCGGGGGCAAGTTCCCCGCGCAAAATCATCTCCCGGATTTGCACGATTGCGCGATTCTGGTGAGTCGCCATGGTCCTGTTTTGTATCCAATATCCCCACCATGTCAACGCTGAGTTGCGCCATTTGTGCTTGAATTACCACCGCATCCGTCGATGATGTATCCAAACTCGTCGACGCGGCATGTCGCGAAGAACCTTTGGAAAGGGTGAGGCGAGGCGGCCAAAGCGGGCGACGGTTCTCGCGCAAACGGCAAAGCGTGGAGATGGATCATGTTGAATCGTGAAGACAATGAGCTGCTGACGCGGATCGGACCGGGCACGCCGATGGGCGAGATGCTCCGCGAGTATTGGGTGCCGGCTTGCCGCTCCGGCAAGCTCGAGCCGGATGGTACGCCGGCGCGGGTTCGCCTCTTCGGCGAGAATTTCGTCGCCTTTCGCGCTACCGACGGTCGCGTCGGGTTTTTCAACGAGGGCTGCCCGCATCGCTGCGCCTCATTGGCATTGGCGCGCAACGAGGGCAACGGGCTGCGCTGCATCTTCCACGGTTGGAAATTCGACGTTAGCGGCAAGTGCGTCGATACGCCGACCGAGCCCGAAGACCGTCGCGCGACATTTGCCGCCCGCGTGCCGGTGAAGCATTGGCAGGTGCGGGAAGCCGGCGGCTTGGTCTGGGTCTATCTCGGCAAGCATCAGGACAGTCCCCCGCGCTTCCACGATTTCGAATTCACCAAGCTGCCGGCAAGCCATGTCACGCCGCGGCGGGGCGTGATCCATTGCAACTGGCTGCAGGGGCTCGAGGCGTTGCTCGATTCCGCCCACGTCACATTCCTCCACGCGTCCGGTCTCGGCAGCCCGACCGGCAAAGAGTTCTACAAAAAGGAATCCGACTACATGTTGAGCACCGGTGCCCCGGTGTTCGAATTCGTGCCGCAGCCTTACGGCTTCCGCGAGGGCGCATTGCGCGATCAACCTGACGGCAAGACCTATGCGCGAATCCGCGAGGTGGCTTTTCCGTTCGCTTCTTTCATACCGGGGCCGCCGGGCGGCTACGGCCTGGTGTGCTTTTCGATCCCGATCGACGACGAGTGGACGGCGCAATGGTATGTCGGCTTTAACGTGAATGAACCGGTCGATCTCACGCGCCGCGCCATCACCGGCAGAGATTCGGGTGATCCTGATTTCTTCAATTCCGACATGGGCAGCATCGAGAACATGTGGCACCAGGATCGCGAAGCGATGAAGAACGGCCATTGGACCGGCATTCTCGGTCGCGGCAACGCCTATGAAGATTTCATCGTCCAGGAATCGATGGGCCCGATCGTCGACCGCAGCCAGGAATTCCTCGGCACGTGTGACGTGGTGATCGTGCGGTCACGCAAGATTCTGCTCGATGCGATTCACCGCTTCCAAAAGGACCGCTGCCTGTCGTTCACCGGACCGGAGATCAATTTCAGCCGCATACGCGCGATTTCCTTCGCCTACCCGAAGGGTGGCGACTGGAAAGCGATCGATCCGTTCAATCCGCCGGTGCAGCGGGCGGCGTAGCGGAAATCGAGGGGGCCGTCCGGCCGTCTGCCGTCACGGTCCGCCGGCGGCTCGCATCGCGCCTCCGCGGGTTGAAGGTGCTTCGGATGAGATGAATTGATCTTGTCCCATAGCGGTCGCGGGTCCATCATCAGGCGCTCGGATCGTAGGGCGCCGTCGCAAGACGGCAGGTTGGTTCTGCAATGGTGTTGTTGCCTCCGATCGCCAATGTTCCGTAAAGCTGCTCCGCGGCGATGACGAAAAAATGATCAGGGAGATGACATGGTCAACCGCGCCCGATTCGCGGCGGCGCTTGCCGCCGCCCTAACGATCACCGGGCCCGCAGCGGCGGAAAAGCACTACGCGCCGGGCGTCACCGACAACGAGATCAAGATCGGGCAGACGGCGCCCTATAGTGGGCCGGCCTCGGTGGTCGGCACCATGGCGAGAGGCCATGTCGACTATTTCAGGATGATCAACGATCAGGGCGGCGTGAACGGCCGCAAGATCACGCTCATCAGTCTCGACGACGGCTTCAACCCGGCAAAGACCGTCGAGCAGGTGCGCAAAATGGTGGAGGACGACGGCATCGCGTTCCTCTTCGGTTCGGCCGGCAGCGCTACCAATCTGGTGATCCGCCCCTATATCGAAAAATTGCGTGTGCCGCTGCTGTTCCCGATCTCCGGCAGCCGTGCCTTTTATGATCCCGCGCACCATCCCTGGGTCATCGGCTGGTACCCGACCTATCACCTCGACGGGCTGATGAATGCGAAATACGTCCTTGCCCACGCGCCGCACGGCAAGGTCGCGATCCTCTACCAGAATGACGAGTTCGGTCGCGAGCACGAACACGGATTCCGCGACGGTCTCGGCGACGAGGCAAAGGGTTTGATCGTAGCCGAGGCGACGTACGAGCCATTCGATCCCACCGTCGAATCGCAGGTGATCCAGCTGCAGCAGTCGGGGGCGAACGTCTTCTACATCATCGCCCTGCCGAAATTCGCGGCGCAGGCAATCCGCAAGAGCAGCGATCTCGGCTGGAAGGCGATGCGCCTTCTCGATTACGGTGCGCAGTCGATCACCGGCACACTGATGCTGGCGGGGCTCGACCGCTCCAAGGGCATTATCTCGCACATCTTCATCAAGGACCCGAAGGATCCGCGGTGGAAGGACGATCCCGACATGGTGGCGTTTCACGACTGGGAGAAGAAATACTATCCCGAGGCCGATCCGACCGACCCCAATATCATAACCGCCTACAGTCAGGGTTTCACGCTCGTACAGGTGTTGAAGAAATGCGGCGACGATCTGAGCCGCGAGAACGTCGTGCGCCAGGCGGCCAATCTGCACGATCTGCAGGTCCCGCTCATTCTTGGCGCGCTCCGTACCAGCCCGACCGATTACGAGCCGTTCAAGTCGATGCGGCCGATGCAGTTCGACGGCAAGCGCTGGCAGCTCATACCCGAGTGATAGAGATCGAAATTGACGTTGCTTGCCGGCCCTGCGGCAACATTGTCCGGATGGAATGATTAAAGAACAAAGGCGCGAGGGGGGTCATGATTAAAAAAAGGACGCCGGCGCGGTCGCTCGCCGCATTCTTGGTGGCGGTCACGCTTCCTGTCGGTGCCACGGTCGCTGTCGCGGCGGGCGAAAAATATGCGCCGGGGGTTACCGACACCGAGATCAAGATCGGCCAGAGCGCTGCCTATAGCGGCCCCGCCGCCGTGGTTGGCACCATGACCAGGGCACACGCCGACTATTTCAAGATGATCAACGAGCAGGGCGGCGTTAACGGACGCACGCTGAAGGTGATCAGCCTCGACGACGGCTTCAATCCCGCGCGGACGGTTGCCAATGCGCGCACCCTTGTGGAAGATGACCACGTCGCCTTCATGTTCGGCACGACCGGCGATCCGACCAACCTGGCGATTCTGCCCTATCTCAGAAAGCGCGGGGTCCCGCTTTTGTTTCCGATCTCAGGCTCGCGCAATTTTTACGATCCAAAAAACAATCCTCAGGTGGTCGGCTGGTATCCAACGTACTATCTCGATGGCCGTCTCAAGGCACGCTATTTGTTGAAGCATTCGCCGTCCGCCAAAATCGGCGTCCTTTACGAGAACGACGCGTTCGGTCGCGAGCATGTCGCGGGACTGATGGACGGCCTCGGCGGCAGGGCCGGGGGCATGGTCGTGGCGCAGGCGAGCTACGAGCCGACCGACGCCACCGTGGATTCCCAGATCATCCAGCTGCAGCAATCCGGCGCCAATACGCTTTATCTCATCGCCCTGTCCAAGTTCGACGCACAGGCGATTCGCAAGGCCGACGAGATCGGTTGGAAGCCGCTGCGACTGCTCGACTACACCGGCCAGTCGCTCGAGGGCATGCTGAAGCTCGCCGGATTGCAGCGCTCGATCGGCATCGTCTCTCACGCCTTCCTCAAAGATCCGAACGATCCCAAGATACAGAGGTCGCCGGAACTGAAGACCTTTCTGACCTGGGAGAAGACGTACGATCCGGAAGCGGTGCCGTCAGACGCCAATATCGTGGCTGCCTACGCACAAGCAATCACGCTGGTCGACGTCCTTAGGAATTGCGGCAACGATCTGACTCGGGACAACATCGTGCATCAGGCCACGACGCTGCACGACCTGCATCTGCCTATGGTCTTCGAAACCCTCGGAAACAACCAGCACGGCTACGAACTCTATCACGACATGCTGACGGAACGGTTCGACGGCAAGGAGTGGGTGATCCTGCCGCCTTCAGAGCAGTGAGAGGGCCGGATAGTCGGTATACCCGGTCGCGCCTTCGGCGATGATGGAGCGCACGTTCAGTTCGTTGAGGGGCCCGTCGCGGCGAAACCGCGCGACCAGGTCGGGATTGGCAATATAGAGCCGGCCGAACGAGATCATGTCGGCGCGATTGTCACGCCGCGCCGCCAAGGCACGGGAGCGATCGTAGTTGTTGTTGGCGATGTAAATGCCCTGATAGCGCCGGCGCAGCCCTCCCCAATCGAAGGGAATTTCCCGCTCGGTCGGGTCGGTCGCGCCCTCGACCACGTTGAGATAGGCAAGACCGTAGCCGTTGAGGCCCTCGCTGACGACGGCGAACAGTTTCTCCGGATCGCTGTCGGAAATGCCGTGATGAACGTTGGTCGGAGAAATGTGAATGCCGACGCGGTCGGCGCCCGCAACCTCGACCACGGCATCGAGCACTTCCCATAAAAGGCGGCAGCGGTTCTCGATCGAGCCGCCATACTGGTCGGTGCGCCGGTTGCTGGCGTCCTGGAGAAACTGGTCGATCAGGTAGCCATTGCCGGCATGGACTTCCACCCCGTCGAAGCCGGCCGCCAAGGCGTTTGCCGTGGCCCGGCGGTATTGCGAAACGATGCCCGGCAACTCTTCGAGCTCGAGCATGCGGGGCTCGGCATGCTGCACCCAGCCCCCCGGCCCGGTCATGCCGCCGGTCGAGCGAATCGGCGAGGGTGCGACCGGTGCCGATTTGTCCGGACGCCAGTCCGGGTGCGTGCAGCGCCCGCAATGCCAGAGCTGCAGAAAAGCGTGCCCGCCCTTGCGATGGACCGCGTCGGTGACACGGCGCCAGCCTGCGACTTGTGCGGCGTTGTAGATACCCGGCGAATCACGCCAGCCCAGCCCTTGTTCGGAGATCGCGGTCGATTCCGCCACGATCAGCCCCGCTGTCGCGCGCTGGCCGTAATATTCGACATTGAGATCGCCCGGTATTTCGTTGGGCGAGCGGTTGCGCGTCATCGCCGCCATGACCATTCGGTTCTGGAGGCGATAGCGGCCGACTTCGATCGGCTCAAAAAGGTCGGTCTCGCCCATGATTTACTCCGCTTCGACATTGGACAGATCGACGCGCTTTGCCACGCGCATCAACGCCACATTGATAAAGGCAACTGCGGAGGCGCAGAACAGGAAAATCGACATCGATCGCGTGCCGCCCGTTCCGGTCATGATCAGGGCCGCCACGGCCGGAATCTGCGCGCCAATCAATCCCGAGATCGCGTTGCCGATGGCAATGCCGCTGAAGCGGACATTGGTGTCGAATTGCTCGCTGAACATTGTGTAGATCGGACCGTACATAGTGGCTATGCCGAGCCGCATCACCAGCATCGCCAGGAACACCAAGAGCGGCACGCGGGTGTCGACCAACGGGAAGAATGCGCCGCCGATGACGGCGCCGATGGCGAGGCCGATCAGCACAACCCGCTTGCGCCCGAAGCGGTCCGAGATGAAGCCGGAGTAAAGCGTCAACGGCACCTCACAGAGGTTGGCGGCAATCGAAAACGCCAACAGCATCGGCTGCGACAGGTGCAGAACGCGCGTGCCGTACGCCAGCATGAAGATGAAGATGTAGCCCTGTGTGTTGGGGTAGAACAGCGCGACGATCAATTGCACCACCGGCTTCCAACGCTTGCGAAACAGGCTCGCGATCGGCACCGTTGCCGTGTCCCGGCGGTGAACCATAGTCTCGAAGACCGGGCTCTCGGAGATCCGCAACCGGATATAGGTGCCGATTGCCACGAGCACGATGCTGAACAGGAAGGGCACGCGCCAGCCCCATGCCAGGAACTGGTCGCGGGTCAGAAGCACGCTCATCAGGAGGAAAATCATATTGGCCACGACCGTACCCCCGGCGACACCGAGCTGCGGGAATGCGCCCAGCAATCCCCGGAGCCTCACCGGCGCGTGCTCGACCGCCATCAACACCGCGCCCGCGCCCTCGCCGCCGATGGCGAAGCCCTGCACCGCGCGCATTGCCAGCAAGATGATCGGCGCGGCGACGCCGATCGTGGCGTAACTCGGAATCAAGCCGATGATGGTGCTGCCGACGCCCATCATCAGCAGCGTCACGATCAGCATGCGCTTGCGCCCCAATCGGTCGCCGAGATGTCCGAAGACGACAGAGCCGAGCGGGCGAAAGAAATAGCCGACGGCGAAGGTGGCGAATGCCAGGAAGGTCGCCAGGGTAGGCGAAACACTGGGATAGAAAACCGACGGGAAGGCGAGCGCGGCGCCGGTGCCGTAGCCGAAGAAATCATACTGCTCGACCGCGTTGCCGAACAAGGAAGCGATGCCGACACGAAGATGTTCGCGCGACAGCCGGTCGGCCGACGATACCGGATCTTGGATCCCCGGCGATGCCACCGTCATGGTTTCCCCCTTTAGAGTCAGGCCGACAGCCACTCCGATTAATTACTTTGCCAATATGGATCAATACTCGGTGGCGCGACAGCCGCACAGCGGCTCAACAGGCAAAAACGCCTGGGAAGTGCGGCCGGGCCGGATCGGCTTGATGTCGCTGCGCCGCAGGCGACCGCATCACCTCTTCCGTCAGGTCAGGGCCGGCGTGTCTCGATCGGGGCTGGATGGGCTGCTTGAGGTCGACGGCATCGATGATGAGGACCTGGTCAAGCGAACAAGGGGCACCGCGCGTTCGACCAGGAACCCGACGGGACCTTCGATCGCTTCATCGCGCAGGTATCTGACGCGCATCGACAAAAAGGGCCGTTCGATCAGACGGTAGGTTGTCAGTGACACCAAAAGAACAGCAGGGACAAAGAACAACGTCGTGACAATCAGGACAGTGGCAACAGGCGGGACGCCGAGTTCCACGAACGGCGAGGCAAGCCCAGCGACCTCGTGGTAGGTGAAGCTTTCGATTGGCCAATGCAACAGGTAGATGGAAAAGCTGCATTCGCCAAAGCCGATGAAAGTAGCTTCGGCAAGCGGGTCGCGAAATCCAGGTAGCACAAGATGAAAGCGGCCCACATGCCGCCCTCCACCGTCGGCCATGCCACTTTCCATCGCGCGTGCACTGCCGCACCGCCCGCATGATTAAAGCCCCACAGGATCAGCAGAACCGCTGCGATCGCAACGGGCAGGAACCTTCTCGCGCCGGTGAGCTGATGACTTCGCCGCCACACGACAGCCGCGCCCATCCCGATCAGGAATTGGTCGATACGGCCGCCGATGGTCCAGTACGTGAAATGCCACAAATCATGCCACTGAGAAAGGTAGAGCCGGGCGCAGAGTACAACCGCAACAAGCACAATCAGTATTCGTGCACCGCCGCGGTTCACGGCAGCAATAAGGAGGGGAAAGATCAGATAGAACTGAAACTCCGGGCTAAGGGTCCAAAAGATGCCCGTCCAAGGATCGATATTGAGCGGCGCGATGCCCTCGTGTCCCTGAATATTAAACGGAAAGAGCAGGGAACCGACGAAGGGCCGAAAGTGAAACATCGCCGGTTGAAGCACGAGCGCAAACAGAAGGATGGCCGCCATGAGCGGATAGATGCGCAGTACTCTGTTGAATTGGAACGACAGGTAGCTAATGCGGCGGTCAAGCGCGATTGCAGTGAAAATGAACCCGCTCAGCACCATGAAGAGAGCGACGGCGGTGTGCCCTTCGACCAGGAGCGAGTACAACACGCCGGCGCGCGGCCATACGAGCGGAGCGCCCTGAAGCTCTGGTAGGAGGAGCATATGCGCGTGGAAGTAGACGATTAGAAGCGCGGCAACGCCCCTTACATGGTCGATTGCCGGGTTGTAGGGGATGTTGCTCGATCGCACTATGCCTACCCGAGGAACTGTTTTCTTTTGAGTTTTCTGTTGGCACCATGACTGAATATAGCGGGTAGGGCGAGTGACAAACTAATGGCCAGGATCCTAGTGGCCAGGATCTTACGTCGGGTCGGTGCCGAGCTTGCGGAAGCGAGTGACCCGGTCAACGACGGCCACCAGCCTCTATCTAATGCGGGAACTCCGCGCCCGTTTGCACCCTTCGGGTCTTTTGTGGCGTCCATGGCCACAAGCGGAATGCGTGCCGGGGAAGGGCTGATGGGCGCCGGCCCGATTTTCTCTTGAACGCGCTGCCGTTAGCTTTCCCCGTCAGGCGGGGCAGCGAGATTTTTCGCCGAGCCCGCCGCTAA
>Ga0123356_10004562_pt1 | contig 14275 bp, 11 predicted proteins | sample TergutEmb28metaG_2_FD_92546 | JGI IMG/M metagenome (GOLD analysis project Ga0123356, IMG submission 92546) | Embiratermes neotenicus P3 segment gut microbial communities from Petit-Saut dam, French Guiana - Emb289 P3 | ecosystem: Host-associated > Arthropoda: Insects > Digestive system > Gut ...
AAAAACCGGAGAAGGAAAAATTGATAGAGGAAAAGCTCCGGGAGATAATAACTATATATACGGAGGTCACTGAAAAAATACGCGATTTAACAGAGAACAAAGAACAGCTGACGGCATATCACGCAGAGCAAATGCTGATGGCGTTACAGCATTTATCGGAATATCTTTACAGCAATTACAAGAGTTATAGAAAAATAGAAAGCGAGGCGATACGCGTGACTGAGTCCAAATGGATGATAAGCAAAGTGTTAAGGCAAGGCGAATTAAAAAGCCGTAAAGAAACGGCATACGAGATGTTTTTGGACGGGAAAAATATAATTGAAATAAGGAAATATTCCAAGTTACAGGACGAAGATTTGGCGGATGTACTGGCAAATCTGCCGGAAGACATACAGAGCAAATACAGCTTGCTGATCAATTGAGTTAATTTGAAAAAATCGTAATCGAAGCCGCTCAAATTGTATTGAATACAGCGGACGGAAAGGGGGTCATCCGCAAATATGGGTAAAATGCATAAATCGGTAACTGTAACCAGCGGCTTTTAGTCGGTAAGTTCGGCATTTTAAAATGTCAATTTTAAACGATACTCCTTTTTGCGAATGAACCTAATCACGCCGCCATATGCACTCGGGACAAAATTTAAAATCAGGTATGTCGGCAATATAACATTCGTCTTTCTCGCTGTAAAGTGACCTACATATTGGTTAAGTTTTTTTTGAAAATATGCTCGTTGTGGTATTCAATATATTTTTTGCCGATGTCATGTTTCAAACAAATTTCCTTGTTATTTATCATGTGCTGAGGGTTAACGTGAATAACTGTTTTATTTTCAATATTTATAGTGATCATGCCAGAATCAAACATAACATGATGGTTGGGACACAGCACTATTAAATTATATATAGTGTCATCACCATTATGTTCTAATGGTCTGATATGACACGCATTAGAAAAATATTCATTCAACCCTATTTCAATTTGTTCGCCACAAAATTGACAAGTATCGTTATATATTTGCTTTATTTCTTTTACTATTGTTTGGTTTCTTTCGTATAGCGATACATTTTTTCCTATTTTTGTATTTATGTTGTTATCATTTATAATTATCTCGTCAATAATTCTGTCGTTGATAGATGGAGATAAAATGTCGTTTTTTTCGATAGTTATTTTATTTATATACCCCCATTCAAGCAATTTGGCTTTTGTTATTTCAAGTTCATTGTTTTTTTTCGTTGATATTTGACTATTTTGACTTGTATTTTGGATTTCTTGTATTAAATCATCATTTTGAGAATTAATATTAATGGATTTCGGTAAATTTAATTGATTTATACTTTTTTCTATTTCATTTAATCTTTCTTTTACTTTTGTGTTAATATTAAAATCCGAAATCTTTTTTATTTCTTGTTTTTCTTTTAATTCGTGCATAGGATTTACATGGTTTTCATAATTAATTTTTTCAATTAATATCAGAATGAGTAATTCAATATAATTAATTCTTTTTAACAATTCTGATCTTTTATTTTTAGTTTCTGATGTCAAAGTAGTTTTTTGAAAATTTTTCAATAAGGTCACATGTAAGTTAGTGGTTCTAATTATTTCAAGCTCTTTGCGCATAGATTTTTTCTGTGCCTCAAGAGTTTTCAACATATTTTTTGCTTCTAAAGACTTTAAATTTCTTATTTTATCTAATGAAATAATGCCTTTTAAATTCCCTATATATCCAACACATTCCAACTCAAAATTCTCTCTTGTTATTAGAGTATTATTTACAAAAAAAAATTCAAAAAAATCATCAATTTCTTTTTTACCATATTTCCCATAATCAAATTTTCTTATTTGTGATAAACCGAATGTATGATAAATTGAATCAGATTGTTTATTTATAATCAGAACATATCCATCATATTTGTCTTTTTGTTTTAATTTGCAAATTGTTCCTACACGAAAATCTTGATTTATAATTTCATTCATAATATTTATTCTGTTTCCTTGTCGGCGAAGGCACAAAACGGAAATGAACCCGAACGGGCCTAAGCTAAAAATAATTATTAATGCGAATACATGCTAAAACAAAAGCGGGACGTCGAATTTTGCGGCGTATTTGATTTTGTGTGAAATTCAGTTTCTTTTACGAATTTCGGATTTCCGAGTTTTCACGTTGAATGCGAATATAATCTTCAACCTCGTCGATTACACCTTGCGTACCCGTCAAATGAAACGGCTCATAACCGTCGGCGATGAAACGAAGTATGCCGTATTTGAGATCAAGGTCAATGAACTCTGAAGGCTTGAGATTGCGCTCACGCATATAAGCGTGGGCAATTTCAGTTTGTAAATGGGCCACTTGATTAAGTCTCACGGCAGCTATTCCTCCCTCCAACGCTTCCAATCACCATACTGTTCGGCTTGGAGCATATCAAAAATATATTCGGCGCTTTCTAAATAAAGCAGTGAATGTTCATCAAATAAAAGCGAATAGGTTTTTGTTTTCATAAATTCCTGCAAAGCGGCGGTTATATCTGTGTTTGACTCTTGTGCAAATTTATCTGCTACGTCAGCGGTAAGCGCATCTATACAAAGCCGGATTTTTTGTTCGTTCATTTCACTTTATGCCTCCCCATAAATTTCAACAGTACAGATGCCTTACTCGTACCGAAATAATACTGCTTCGGCAAATTATTCGGCTCGAGCATTTCAATCAGCAGATTGAGTGCGGTATTGCTTAAAATCGCGCCGTTTGCCGCATTCATAACAGCACGGATTGATGTGCGAGTATCATCGTTCGCCGTCGGTCCTATTACGATGTCATATTCGTGTTGACGAGTTTTATTCATTCTGTTTGCGATAATGAATCTCAGCCATTCGCGGTCGGCGGTTTCGAAACGTTTTACATTTAGTTTATTCATTGCCTCAATTTCAATTTCGTAGGTATGAATGAATACGGATAACTTCGTTTCATCACCTATAGCCCGCAGACGGTTTTCTTCAATTCTGCGGTTACGAACCGCGATATTACGAGCGTGTTCGTAAATTTCGGTGAGGTAAAATCCCTGTCCGAAATCTTTGAACGGCTTTCCTCTCATCACGTCGATTTCCGTGAAGTCATGCGTTGTTCCATGGTAAAGAGCAAGGGTATTTGGCATTATTATTCCTTCCCGCTCATTCAAATAAAACACAGTCTTGCGATTTAAAATTTTCGATTTTTACAATGAGTTCAATATTTTCACTACCCGGATTTTTCCATTTCGGCTATGAATTTATCGATGTCTTTTATGGCGGACGCTTCGCGTTTTTCATACATTGACACAAGATTTCTGTCGTCTTTCATTGTCATGTCCATAAACGAGTCGCGCAGCGAGCCGAAATTATATACCGCTCCGATATCTATCGTGACACTGTTGAAAATAATGTCGAGCATTTCCAGCGATTCATCGTCGCGCACATTTTTTGTATAGAGATTTATATCAAAATATTGGGGAATGATCAGCTTGTATGCCGATTCGCACATTGCCTCAAGGACCGCTCCGGCAAATTCGAGGTCTGCATTGACCGGTATTCCGAATGAGGTCCCGGTATATACGTTGAAAGTGGTTATGTAATTTTTTTGCGCTTCGTCATATTTCGGCAGAGGCAAAATTCCAAAATCCGTTTCCATATTGCGGAAGCTTTCGACTTCCCGCATCATCACCCAATAAAACAGCGCGCGGTTATCATCGAATACGGCCTCCGCCACTTTATACACATCTCTCCCCGGTTCGGTATTATATAGCTTTTGCAGGTTGTAAAAAGCGGACGCGTCATACATGATGTCAAAGATTTTATCGATTGCCGCCGCGCTTTTCTGACTTGTGAGATTTAAAACGGGGACGTCGTTTTCATCTTTTGACGCTATGCTTCCGCCCGCCCCCACAAGCATGCTCGTCGCCGTATCCCGTATTCCCATATATCCCAGCATATCGTCATAATCGAGTTTGCCGTCGGAGTCGAGGTCGCGCCCGACACCGCGGGCAAGCTCGTGAATTTTGTCAAGCGTCCACTTGTTTTCTTTCACAAGGGCGTACATATCTTCCATCTGATAATCCGTTTGGAGTTTCTTATTGAACAATATCACCGTGGACGCGTCTTTTTCGAGAAGGTTCATATCGCCTAAAAGAAAGTATTGTCTGTTTAAGACAGACATTTCGTCCATGGCATTCTTGTTCCAATAGAGTTTTTCCATGTTCAGATACGGGATTTTGTCAAGTTCGGCCAACAGCCCCGCAGTGACCGCCGACGATGAAGAAGTCAAATTGATCCTCACCGCGTCATAATCGTTATCGCCGGCTTTCACGGACCTTTGAAGCTTGTTAAAATAGTCGGTATCGGAATATTGCCTTATATTGACATTGAGTTTTTCTTCGACATAACAATTTCTTCTGAAAACGGCGTCATTTATCGGCTCACCTGTTTCCGACTCCGTATATATGTCGCGCGATACCCATTTTTCCCATTCCGAATTGTAAGGGGCCAGCACAATAAAAGTAAAATCCCTGCCTTTAAAATCCAGATTGCCGGGCAGTTCGGATACATACCGCATATCTTCCATGGCGGTTTCCGGCAGGGTATCGTTTGTATCTTCTGCCGCCTCTTTGTCGTTTTGTTTCGGAGTTGAATCATTACAGGACACAGTTATAACAAAAAGCGATAATATGACAAAAATCGTCAGCAATTTATATTTCACTTTTTTTCCCCCATCTGTCATGTTTTACGAAAGAACCGAGCATATGAAGCCGTTTTTCATTCGAAACGCCGACGGCTTCGTTGTCGCCGTAATCGGCGGGGATAAAACCACCCTTGTCCGTGCCCCAGCAGCCGATTAAAAGTTTGGCTTCTTCTTCTATTTCGGCGTCGCTTTTAAAGGGCATTGTATGCTGTATGTCACATGACGCGGCAAAACATATTTTCCCCGCGTATTTTTGCCCTATCTCTTCTATTCCGAGAAGTCTCGGCTGCAATGATTCGATGCAATCCATTCCCGCCCGCGAAAACAGTTCTATAAATTCATTTATCTTCCCGCAGGAATGAATCCTGACAAGCCACCCGGCGTCATGGCAGGCGTCGCAGATGCGCTTATACCGCGGGGTAAAAAATTCTTCAAATAATTTTGGGGATATAAACGCCGCAGTTTCGGTTCCCCAGTCGTCCGAAAACCCGAATCCGTCGATCTGTCCGGGAAAACGGCTTCTCATATTTTCAATTATTCTAAGATCATATTCGACAATCCTGTCGGCGAGCATTTCGATTTTTTCGCGTTCGCAATACAAATCCTCAAGGGTATTTGAAAAACCCCTGACGGCGTGCATACGCTCAAATAAAAGCATAAATATTCCGCACGTGATAAATTTTTCCTCGCAGCCGTTTGTAAACTGCGCTTCCATTCCCTCATACAGTTTCGGGTCGTCGGGGTCGGGCCATTTGTACGAGTCGAGCTTTGCCCACGAATCCAACGGATTCCCCACTACGGTTCCCATGTTGCGGACTTCCGACCGCCCCCATGTGCAGCCCCATTCGTCCTCAGTGCGCAAAATATTGCGGTCGCCGGTTCCGATTTGACGCCAGCCCACCCCATGATAATCACATACGCCGTTCCAGGAAAACCCCAGCGGCATACGTTCGGGCGTTTGAAATTTCATGGCGGCTTTCACAATTTCTTTTCCGTTCATAAATAAACCTCCCAATTTTACTTATTTATCTCCCCGTCCATCCACGCGATCCTGGCCTGCAGCCAGTCTTTTAAATATTCGACTTCGCTTTCATATGTGCCGCGATGCTCAAACCCCGCCGCATTCGGCCACACATAAGAGCCCAGAATCGGCCATTTCGCGAAGTTCGCCGTTTGGGCCTGCGCGAGAAGGGCGGCGGTTTCGTCGATTAATTCAAACATTTTCGGCAGGTCGTTTCTTTTGACATAATTCCAGCGCTCTTTGAATTCTTTGGCAAACTCCTCATCTTCAAACAGGCGGTAAAACCAGGACGCATAGCGCACATGCCAGCCCGCGGGGTCGTCGCAGTTGGCGTAATCTATATTGCCCGCGCCTATGTCAAAATCCCACACGGGCCCCATGCACAGTTTCCCGCCGCGCGGCTTATAGAAATACACGCTGGTGTGAAAACCCGAATCGGCGTTCTTGAATAGCTCATTTACCAGATACCAGTCGATAAAAGTGGCGGTGTCTATATACTTCCTGTAACCGTTTTCCAAATCCTTGAAATTTTCGGCGAATATCGCGTTTTCGGTTTCGTTCACATAATTTGATATGTACTCATACGCCTCGGGCGACATGTTGTCTTTCCCGGGTTGTTTTATCGAGAAAAAATGCCCCGTGGTCCAGTTTATCCTTTGGGTCTCGAATATTATTTCTTCCCTCGAATATTTGTCGGTCGAATTCAGCTCGAGTATATAGCTCCCGTTCAAATCCTCGCCCGAAGTGGGAGGTATCACCAACGTTCCCGTATTTTTGTCCTTGATTCTTTCCTCGACCTTTATCTTCGGCAGCTCGAGCCTGCCCTTGTCGATTTTTATCCTCTCCCCAAAACAATAAACTCCCATGTATTCCCCGTTGAAAACCAGCTCCGCGAATCTGAATTTCGGCGAGAAGGCGGCCCCCATGCTCCTGTACAGCTCATATGCCACAAAATTGCGCATAAGGGTTTTGTCCGAATAATTGCCCATCATCATCCAGTTGCGCGAGGAGGCCATATCCAAAACCACGCGCTTTTCGCCGAGGTTTATATTATATCCCTTTTTTGGCGAGCCGAATGAGGAATTTCCCCTGGCTTTTATCTCTATCCCGCCGGAAAACAGCCCGTCCGTGTACTCGTCGGAGGGGTTTTTTTCGCTGTCGAAAATTTGCATTTCGGCATTCAAATATTTGGTTTTGCTCGTGACGGGGCGGTTGTCATCGACGTTTATCACAATAAGCGGCAGGCCGTTGTCCAAAGGCTTCACCGAAATCTCATAATCCCTCATAGCCCCGGTTTTCTCATTTACCGCAGTGACAAAAACGCTCTCGCCTTCCGCGAGTATAAATTCATCCGGTATTTTCGTTTCGCCTCCGTCCTTATACAGCTCGGAAAGCCGCCCGGTTTTGTAATTTATGATATACTGCTTCGTTTCTTTTTCGCCGGAGGGCAGGTATGTCATAAAGAAACGGTCTTCGTATTTGTCATAAAACGCCCTTTTGCCGTCTATGTAGACCTCCAAAAGCTCCGCGTCGTCTATATACGGCAGCTCTGCGTTTGCCGAAAGATATTCGGCGGGCAGCGTATTTTTGCTGCGGACGAACAGTTTTATCGTGTAATCTTTGCCCGGAATCATTTTTGTGGCCCTGTATGTGCCCTTCAGCTCTTTTCCGGGGACAAAATCCAATATTACGCAGTCGTTTTCCAAGGCTGCCTGATAATCGGCTATGTTGTCCCTTGAACTCGCGGCTATCGCGTATTCGACTTCCCCTTCGATTTCGGTCCAGTGAACCGTGAATCCCTTTACGCGTATGTCGCTCACCGTCAGCGCGGCGTTTTCGGGAAATTTTCCGTCAAACGGTTTCGTCGCGGGGCGAGTTTTTTCATTTGCGAGCATATCCGAAAGCAGCAGCGCAAAACCAAAAAACGCGATCAAAAGCGCCGCCGCGAGGATAACTTTCAATTTCGCCAGAAAGGCGTCCGATTTGGTATAAAGCATAAAAACCACCTTGACTTTTTTTTGATTTGAGCGTATAATAATTATTATACGGCAAAAATAAAAAAAATGCAACTATATTTAAGCAAAAAAACGGAGTATTTATGGATAATTTGGATTTGCAGAAAAAGATAACCGATTTGAAAAAACAGAAAAACGCCGTCATACTGGCGCACTTTTACCAGACCATGGACATACAGCAAATCGCCGACCATGTGGGCGACTCCTTTGAGCTCTCAAAACGCGCGAAAGGCGCCGCGGGCGGGCTCATAGTGTTCTGCGGGGTAAATTTCATGGCTGAGAGCGCGAAACTGCTCTCCCCGGAAAAAACGGTGCTTCTGCCAAGCCCGGATGCGGGCTGCCCCATGGCCGACATGGCAAGCCCCGGCATTGTGAAGCAGCTGAAAGCCCGGCACCCGGATGCCGAGGTGATGTGCTATGTCAATTCCTCCGCAGCCACAAAAGCCGAATGCGGCGTCTGCTGCACTTCGTCAAACGCGGTCACCATCGCGAAAAAAATCGGGCCGGATGAGATCATTTTCATACCGGACAAAAACCTCGGCGCCTATGTAGCGGGTTTTGTGCCCGAAAAGAGGTTTATTTTCATGGAAGGCTGGTGCCCGATCCACAAAAACATAACCAAAGAAGAAACTCTCAAAAAAAAGAAAGAATTTCCCGGCGCGAAGCTCGCCGTCCACCCGGAATGCGAACCGGCGGTAGCGGCCCTCGCGGATTTTGTGGGCTCGACCTCGCAGATACTCGCCTACTGCGAAAACAGCGCTCACGCCGAATTTATCATCGGCACGGAATACGGGGTCGCCGAGCGGCTCAGATATTTCCGGCCTGATAAAAAATATCACATGCTCAGCCCCTCTTTGGTTTGCCCGAACATGAAAAAGACCGCCCTCGAAGACGTTTTCAACTGCCTGGCGGACGAAAGCGGGAGCTATGCCGTGAATTTGCCGGAAGACCTAATTCAAAGGGCAAGACGGCCACTCGATAAAATGCTGCAGCTCGGGCAATGATATGCAATGGGATTTCATGCGGCGTCCGCCGGAGCGACGGGTGAGAGAAAATAACATGATTGATTTAGAAAAATCGAAAAACAGCCAACCCCCGCCGTCTGCGACATGATTAATAAAATCGCTGGAGAACGGCAATCCCCGCCGGTTGCAGAAGATAATTGTGATATTTATTGAAAAAGAGGAGGTTATTGATCAAAAATGGAAATTAAAAACAGGGGAAAAATAATTGCGCTGACTTTAATTTTGATACTGAGCGCTGTTTTTGCCGCGGGCTGCAAAGACGGCGCCGAAAAAACTCCGGGCGGTAATGATCCGGTGAATCCGGCGGAAAACGCGCCTGAGGAAACGACAGGCGACGGTTTGTTTTATGATAAAGTGCCGGAGTTTGATTTGGAAGGTTACGAATATAAAGTGGTGACCGGCGTTTACAGCAGGGATCATCAGGAACTTTTTCCCGAAGAGGAAATGGGCGACATATTGAACGACACGATTTACGCCCGAAACAGAAAAATCGAGGAACGGTTCAAAATGAACTTCAAGTCGTCGGTAATAGGCCTTTTCGAATTGCTTCCCGCCATCAGGAAAAACGTCAAAGCGGGAGACAACGCATTTGACATGTATATGCAGATAGACAGGGAAGCGTATACGGCGGCGGGCGAAAATTTGGTATATCCCTTGTATAAACTGCCGTATATAGATTTGACGCAGCCGTATTGGTGCCGGCTTGCCAACGAACAGCTTACGCTGGGCGGAAAACAGTATATCGCCTTCAGCGACGATAATCTGTCGCATTTCGAATCGGCGGTCGTGGTGTATTTCAACAAAAAACAGGTACAGGATTTGGGGCTTGAAGATATATACGCCCTGGTGAAAAGCGGAAACTGGACTCATAATAAATTTTACGAATACGCGAAAGCCGCGGTAAAAGACCTCGACGGCGACGGCAAGATAACCAAAGCGGACATCTGGGGGATGGCAAGCGAAGAAGATTTTTTATTCCCGTGCTTTTGGACTTCGGCGGGGCTGACCCTGGCTGCCAAAGACGAAAACGACATACCGTATTTTGCAGTGCCGGGCAACGAGAAATTTTTCAACATAGCCGCCACAGTCGTCGCGGAAATCAATAAATCCAATGCGGGGATATGCTATATCGAACAAAGCTCAACGGAAGAAAGAGTGGCCTTTTTCAGAAACGGCGGCGTTCTGTTTTCGGTGGGGTCAATACGGGATATGGTGCAGCTCAGGGATATGCCCGACGACTTCGGAATTGTGCCGTTTCCGAAATATACGGCTGAACAGCCGCAATATTACAGCCGTGTCTGCGGGGGGTTCCCATATGTGATACCGATCACGTGTGACAATCCCGAGCTGGTCGGAGCGGTGATGGAGGCCATGGCGTGCGCGGCGCGCAACGAAATTGTGCCGGCATACTACGAGTGGTCTTTGCAAAACAAATATTCGCGCGATCCCGATACGGTTGAAATGCTCGATCTGATCTTCGACACGAGAATGTACGATCTGGGCGATACAATATGGTACTCGCCCATAAGAATAGGCTATACCGCGGTATTTTTGAAAGGCGAAGACACTTTCGTTTCATTTACCGAAAAAAATGAGCAAAAATACAGGGACGCCATCGAAAAATCGGTCAACGCCATTTTGGAGAACGGTTAATTTAATTTAAAACAGAGAGGAGAATTTTCATGAACTGCAAAATCACGGATTTCGGCGCCGTCGGGGACGGGGAAACTCTATGCACAAACGCTTTCAACAAAACCGTCGAGGCCGTTTACGCTTCGGGCGGCGGATATGCCGAAGTGCCGCCCGGCAAATATGTTTCGGGCTCGATACGGCTGCTAAGCAACGTCTATCTTCGGCTGTGCCCGGGCGCCAAGATACTGGGCAGCCGCTGTATTTCGGACTATACCGCTCCGCAAAGGCTGTGCAAATGGCACCCAAACGGATTTGACGGATTTGAAGGCATAAACTATTACGGAAAAGACAATACGCCCGGCTGCAAATGCCATGCTCTCATATATGCCGACCGCGCGGTGAACACGGGCATTGTCGGAGAAGGTATAATCGACGGCAGGCGCGGTCGGGACTTTCCCGTGACTCATGAGGCGGGGCGACCGTTTTTAGCGGTGTTTTCCGAGTGCGAGCACGTAAAAGTGACGGATGTGACCCTCAAAAATTCGGGATTATTCGCATTTTACGGCTTAAACAGCAAACGCGTCATGATAGATCATGTCACGGTGCTGACCGCGCATTCCGCAAACGGCGACGGCTTGGACTTCGACGGCGGGCGTGACGTGGTCATATCCAACTGCATCCTCGAAACGGGCGACGACAGCATAGGGCTCAAAACGCTTACGGCAGGCGAACCGTGCGAAAACTTCGTTATAACCAACTGCGTTTTCCGCTCGCTCTGGGCCGGCATACGGCTGGGCCCCGAAACGGCGGCAGACATGCGCAACATAACCGTGTCGAACTGCGTTTTCGACAGCTGCAACGACGGTCTCAAAATACAGGTGTGCAACGATATTACTTTTGAAGATTTGCAATTTACCAACCTTTCGATGAAAAACGTGGTCCGCCCGATTTTTATGACGAACAATCATTTCAACATGAGCTGCGACGTAAAAACCGCGCGTCCCGCCTCGGGGAGACTGCGCCGCGTGCTGTTTTCGGGAATACACGCGGTGATGACAAAGCGCGAGGGAGACGCTCTGTTTGAAGGGTACAATGCCATAACCGGGCTTTTCAACGCGCCGATCGAGGATATAACGCTGCGCGACGTGCGCCTTATCGCCCACGGCACGGGCACAGCAGAGCAAGGCCGGCGCTCCGACGTGCCGGAACTGTTGGAATACCGCGTCTTTTACCCCGAAGCGCCGGCGTATAAGGGCGTGCTGCCGGCTGCGAATCTGTATATAAAGAATGCGGCAAACGTGCATATAGCCGACTGTACTTTTGACTGCGCCAATTTTGACGGACGGTACTCCGTATGCGCGGAAAATGCGCAGGGGCTTAAAATAACGGGCACAAAAACAAGTAACAGCGCCGGGCTGCTGCGTTATATCGAGTGCGACGGGCTCGAAACCGGCGGCTGCGCAAAAGACGCGGTCGAATTCACGCCCGAAGAAAGCAAAATCTGGCATGACAACATGGCGCAAATGAAAGCGACGGATGCAGTTATGGCAAGGGAAGCCGCGGAAATTGACAAAATCCGCAGCTGTGTGTGAGAATATAAACGGGGAGGGGGTTATGAATTCGCGATAGGCGAAAAACCCGGCAGTTCGCTTATTTTTTATCAAATGGATAGATAACGCAAATCAAACTCAAGACCCGTTTGAGTTTTTAATACATTCGTCAGGCATTGATTCGGGAGTTGTTTTTTTCCCATATAGCACTCGATTTTATTTGAATCTTGTTCTATATACCAGTGTTCGGTTATTTCCGAAGTGGCATAAAGGTTCTGTAAAAATGCCCTGTCATTTTCTGTATTTGATTCCGACCATACTTCAACGATAAGGTCCGGTTGCCCCGCCGTTCTCGTCTGTTTTTTGTTTTCAATATACGGATTGTCTTTAAACAGTATAAAATCCGGCTCAACGTGTTCCATTTCTGTTATATTTTCAAGAAAACGTTTTAAATCGGGAATAGCTTTTACATCGACCAAATCAAAGTTATTGGATGATTTTTTAGTCCCGTAAAACACCAGCGAGCATTGTTCTTGCGAAGCATAAAATTCCCCCGTTTCCACGCGGTTAAATATTCGGTTCATTAAAGTCGTCACAAGATTTCTATGTCTTCCGGTTGTACCCATATACATATAATTATCCATTTTATCACTCTCCAAAATATAAACTTTACGAGCTCGTCGAACATTTACCACGGAGCAGTTACAAGTCGCCGCATTTATGCGGGGGGTTCAATCTGACTGTATAGCTGGCATAGCGGTAATCGCCTTCTTTGACAACCAAGCCGTCTGCCGCAAGCTCTTGTAAAATCGTGCGGATGCGCCCTTGCGTCAACCCTGTGATTTTTGTCAATTGTAAAGTTGTCGCTTTACCATTTTCAGCTATGAAATTAAGAATTTGCTTTTTTCTATCGCTTATGTCAATCGACTGCCAATCAACTGCCGCAGTCGATTGACATTCGATTGACGTGGTTGTGTCATTGGTTATGAGCTCTGTTCCGCGTTCCGTAAAACGCACAATTTCAAGCTCGGCAAGATGCTCAAATTTCGCGCGGTCAATACACCCATCATTACCGTTTCGGGTAAAGAGCGAACCAAGCAGCAAATAATCGTTTGTCGTCATCGCGTTTAATCGCTCGTCATCAATTTTTCGTATGAAAGCCAGCATATCGCCGTCTATGACTTTTCCTTTGAGCGTGAGCATAACGAAAAAAGCATCCGAACCGCTAAAATCGGGCAAAGGTTTCGCTTCTTTTATCGCCGTTTCGTAAATTAAGTTCATACCCTGCCCGGAACGCTCAACCAACCCGCAAAGCCTGAAAATATTTGCGATAAGCCTGTTGCGGGCATTTTGCCTGTTTAAAATATTTTCAACCGTTATACCGTGCGGAAACCCGCCGGGACTTTCGACAACAAACCTGTTTTGGTACTGACGGACGAAAATGCTCCCACCCATTTGGTAATCACGATGGCTGACAGCATTCAGCACAGCTTCACGCACAACGTCTTCGTTGAACGTGGGTACGGGGTGACGATAAAGTTTATCGCGGTAATGCTGCTCGTCATTGCGAAGATTCACCAACTCCCAAATACGGTCGTCATAGCTGAAAAAGCCCTCTTGAAATTCTTCGCGCTGCGCGGCGGGACCGGCGGCTTCTTTTGAGCGGTATTCAAAGATTACTTCCGAATGGGGGAGCCGCTTTTGAAGTATTGCACGCTTGCCGAATAATATGAGCGCGGCGTAAGTTATACCTTTGTCGGTAACGGCGCCGCAATCACGGAGCAATTGTTCGTCGGAAAGGCTTATTATGCGCCTGTTCCGTGTATGGTCGCTCCACTTCATGCGGAATTTGTTTAAAGCCGCACTATCCAAGTCGGCGAGCGTAACATCGGCGCAAATTTCACTTGAAAAATCGTGCTCTAACTCAATGTATATTTTGCGTCGGACATCTTCCGGTATCGGAACAAGGCTGTCGCCGTCGCGCCACCAAGCTATGCCGTCAGCTTGAACGGGCAGACCCACCGGGCGGCATGCTACCTCAAAAACAAGAACACGCTTGCCTTCATGCTCATACAACTGAAAATCCACGCGAACGCGCAATTTATCCATCAAGCCCTTGCAAGTACGCTCCGGCTGTTCAAACGCATTACTGCCTACGACTTTGCGAGGACGCTTATCAGTTATGCCGAGAATAAATTTACCGCCGCCGCAATTCGCCAACGCACAGCAATATTTGACCGCTTCCCCGAAGTCATAGCGGGTTTTTGCTTCCTTAAACTCGAAGTGGTCGCCTTCGGTTGCGTTGAGAATTTCGTGTAATGTCATAT
>Ga0123356_10004563_pt1 | contig 14273 bp, 11 predicted proteins | sample TergutEmb28metaG_2_FD_92546 | JGI IMG/M metagenome (GOLD analysis project Ga0123356, IMG submission 92546) | Embiratermes neotenicus P3 segment gut microbial communities from Petit-Saut dam, French Guiana - Emb289 P3 | ecosystem: Host-associated > Arthropoda: Insects > Digestive system > Gut ...
CGTCGGGCCGCGCGATGCTGCCAGTGTGGGTCGTCAGGATGCGGTCCGTGCTGGTCTTCATCGACAAGCCCTTTCTCGACCGGTCGCTCGAAGTATTCGGACCCGGCCCGCCAGGAGCAGCGCCGAGAACTGTTCGGTGCGGCTGGTCGGCGAGGTTGGGACAGCGGCGGCAGCCAGGCTGATATGACCGGTGACTCAAGCGGCCACGTTCCGTTCTTATGGTTTCCGGCCTTGACTGCCGGCTGCCCGAGTCGGGTTACATGGAGCGACCCGTCGAGAAAGGCTTGCCGATGAAGACCAGCACGGACCGCATCCTGACGACCCACACTGGCAGCATCGCGCGGCCCGACGAGCTGATCGACCTGATGCGCGCCAAGGAAAACGGCCTGCCGTACGACCGGAACGAATTCGAGTCCCGCGTCACCGAGGCCGTCGAGGACTGCGTGCGTCGTCAGGTCGAGGCGGGCCTCGATGTCATCAATGACGGAGAGCAGCGCAAGAGCGGGTTCGCGACCTACCTGACGGAGCGGATCGGCGGATTCGAGACGCTCGCGCACGACGAGAGCAGAACGCCCCTGGAGTCATGGCCGGAGGTCAGAGAGTTTCCTGAGTACTACGAGCGCTACTTCAAGATCGCGATGTTCGGTGCCATGCTCAGTCCGCAGCGGCGGCTCGTCTGCCGGGGACCCATCACCTACATCGGCCAGGAAGCGCTCGCGATCGACATCGCCAACCTGAAGGCCGCGCTCGGCGGTCGACAGTACACCGAGGCATTCATGTCCGCCGCGATGCCGACCGGCCTGGCGGAGCAACGGAACGAGTACTACCCCTCCCGCGATGACTTCCTTACGGCGCTCGCCGACGCCGTGCATGAGGAGTACCGGGCGATCATCGACGCAGGGTTCCTCATCCAGCTCGACGACCCGGCGGCGGCCCAGCTGTGGGGCTACGCCGGCACCGAGCCGGCCGAGAAGGCGAGGCTCGTCGGCGAGAGGGTCGATCTCATCAACTACACGCTGAGGGACATCCCGGCGCAGAAAGTCCGCTACCACACGTGCTACAGCATCAACCAGGGTCCGCACACTCTCGACCTGCAACTGAGGGACTTCATCGAGCCGATGCTCAAGGTCAACGCGCAGGCGGTCTCGTTCGAGGTGATGAATCTCCGGCACATGCACGACTACCACGCGTTCGAGGACATGACGCTGCCGGACGGCAAGATCATCATTCCCGGCATGCTCAGCAACGGTGCCAACTGGGTCGAGCATCCCGAGCTGATCGCCGAGCTGACAGTGCGTTACGCCGACCTGGTCGGGCGGGAGAACGTCATGATCGGCAACGACTGCGGCTTCGCCTCACAGGCCGGCAGCAGGGAAATCGACCCGAAGGTTGGCTGGGCGAAGTTCGCCGCGCTAGCCGAGGGCGCCAGTATCGCCAGCAGTCGGCTGTGGCGCTAACCACATTCGCGTCCTTTGTGCGCCGTAGCGAGCTGTAGCGTTTCTCCGGTGGCGGCGACGGCAGGATGGGTTCGCCCTTATCTACAGCGGCTCGGCGTCCCCGACCCGGGGCGGCCGTCGGTGGAAGCGCTGTTTGCGCTCCACCGTGCACAGACCGAGCGCGTCGCCTACGAGAACATCGACATCATCCTCGGCCGCCCGCAGGGAATTGACCCGGCCGAGTCGATCGATCGGATCACCCGCGGCCGGGGTGGCTACTGCTTCAACCTGAACGGCGCGCTCGCCACGCTGCTTGAGGCGCTGGGCTACCGCGTCCGCTGGCACGTCGGCGCGGTGCACAGCGCGGGCGCGGATCCGCTGCCTGGCGAGTATCGCAACCACCTCGCCGTCACCGTGGAACTCGATGGCGAGACCTGGATGGTGGATGCTGGCCTCGGCGAGGCACACCACGAGCCGATGCCGCTGCGCGCCGGCGATCACCGGCAGGGTCCGTTCAGCTTCGGGCTGGCGCCGCTACCGCGGACACCAGGCGGCTGGCGGTTCATCCACGACCCGGCCGTGAACTCTGAGTTCGAGATGGACTTCAACCTGCGGCCCGCGCACTGGTCGGACTTTGCCGCCAAGCACGCGGAGCTGTCGACCGACCCCGGATCACCGTTCGTACGGCTCGCCCAGCTGCATCGCCGAGATGAGCGAGGTGCCGACGGGCTGATCGGCTGCCTGCTGCACCGCGTGGAAGGGCCTGGCGATCGGGCCGAGCGAGAGCTGTCCACCGCAGCTGACTGGTTCGGGGCTGCCGCGAACATCTTCGATATGCGCCTGGACGACCTGAGTGCGGACGACCGCGACCGCCTCTGGCGGCGCCTCCGGGCCGACCACCAGCAGTGGCTCGCTGAGCGCGAGGCTAGGGCTGACTGATCAGCATCAGGAGCGCTTACGAGGCCGCGACGCCCTCAGTCCTATCAAGCCAGTGCATGATGCCCGCGACGTTGGCTTCTGCGCCGCTGACCCGGTCGTACCTGGCCGCCAGCTCGGGGTCGGCCCCGTCAGCCAGCACGAGGTACCGTTCCCGGGTGCGCTCGGCGACCATGGCGGCGGCGTGGTCGAGATCGAGTCCTGCCCGGCGGGCCTGCTTCGTCTGGCCGACCCACACGCTGATCTCGGCGGCCGATCGCTCCAGCGCCTCGGTCACCGCTGTGACCGGCCCGAAGTGGCTGAACAGCAGGCGCTGCGGCCGGAGCGCGGCGAACGCCCGCAACGAGTCGAGCGCAACCGGCAGATCGAAGTCCGGCGGCGGCGTGGCGGGCCGCATGTCACCGGTTTCCTGGATGTAGATGCCGGCCGCGTCACCGACGTAGAGATCGCCGCTGACGGAGTCGACCAGGCCCACGTGGTGCCGGGCGTGGCCGGGCGAGTAGTGACTTTCTAGCTGCCGGCCGCCGCCGAGGTCGATAACGCCGACGCGCTCCACCGCCCTGATCCGGTCGGGCGCGGTGGGCACGAGCGTCCCGAAGAGCTCGTCTAGCTCGTCGCCGTAGACCCGGCGGGCACTCGCCATCAGCCGGGACGGATCGGTCAGGTGCCGGGCGCCGAGCTCGTGCACGACCACCTCAGCGGACGGGAACATCGCCGCGATGTCGCCGGTCCCGCCAGCGTGGTCAAGGTGGATATGGGTCACGACGACTGTGGCGAGCTCGCCGGCGCCGACGCCGAGCGCGGCGAGAGCGTCCCTGACCAGCGGCGCTGACGGCCCGGTGCCGGTTTCCACCAGGCACGGCCGGTCGCCGCGAATCAGGTAGCTTGCGGTGATGCCCGGGTAGCCGGCCATCCTCGTATCGATCTGGAACACATCGTGGCCGAGGTCGGTGATGACGTCACTGGCGCCGCTGCCCTGCGTGGCGTCACTCATCCCGACATAATGCCAGCTATCCGCCATGACCCCGGAGGCAGCCATGCACGAGGACCTCAACGGGTCGGCGAGCGGCGGGCCGCCACGGCGGCTGCCGGTCGACCCGGCGTGGTTCGAGATCGCCGAGGCCGGCGACGGCATTGACCGCATCACCGAGCCGCACGTCCACCCTTATGTCCGGGCCAACGCATGGCTCGTCCACGGTTCCTTGTCGCACGTGCTGGTGGACACCGGCCTGGGCATCGCCAGCCTGGCCGCCGGGCTGGCGAGCGCCGGCCTGCTGGACCGCCCGGTCATCGCCGTCGCGACGCACTCGCACTTCGATCACTTCGGCGGGCTGGCCGAGTTCGCTGTCCGCGCCGCGCACCGAGATGATGGCGGCCTCATCGAGACGGCGGGCGACTACGTAACCCTGGCCGCCGGCACCTATCCTGCCGAGCTCGTGGACGAGTTCGCGGCGGCTGGCCTTCCGGTGCCGGACCTGCTGGTTGACGCGCTCCCTACCGCGGGCTTCGACCTGGACGGCTTCCGGACGCCCGCGGTCAGCATCACCCGCTGGCTCGCTGACGGCGACGTGCTCGATCTGGGCGGGCGCCGCCTGGAGGTGCTGCACACACCGGGCCACTCTCCCGGCAGCATCTGCCTGTGGGAGGCCGATTCTGGCACGCTGCTCTCGGGTGACGTCCTGGTCGACGGCGAGCCGCTGCTCGATGCGCTGCCTCGGTCGAACGCCTCGGACTTCGCAGCCAGCCTCCGCCGGCTCGCTGCCCTGCCCCTAGCTACCGTCCATGGCGGACACGGCCCGGTCTTCGGCAGTCGCCGGGCCCGCGAGATCATCACCGACTACCTGACGGCCGGCTCCTAGGTGTTCTGCCCTGGGCGCGACGGGGCCAATGCTGCCCCACTATGGGCAGCAAAGTTACCAACGTGGCCCGACTAGGCGTCGCGTCGTTCGTCGGCCGCCGCAACATTCAGCCCTGAGCGAACACTCGCATGACCATGCCGGTGCGCGGCTTGGGGCCAAATGATGTGGACTTGCGCGGTACGCGCCGGCCGAGCGCGGCGACCTGGTACACCTGATCGGCTGACATGGGACAGCAGAGCACCGCGGTCCCGCCGCCGCCGATCCCGTCCGCCGCGGCCCGGATCGCCCCGCCGCCGTCGTGGAACGCCCGGACGCTGCGCTCGTCGTCCTGGATTCCCCATAGCCGCCCGAAGAGCAGGTCCGCCATGACCGCCCCGCCTAGCCGCTGCCAGAGCCCGGCAGGCTCATCCGGCACCGCGGCCCGCAGCAGGGCCGGGTGCGGGTCAGTGAGCAGCCAGGCACGGCCCTGGCCGGCCAGGAGGAACGCCATGCCGCCCGCGCAGGCCCGGTCCAGCTCGGCGAGGGCGCCGGGCACGTCACCGGCGCCCCCGGTCAGCTCGCGAACCGTGAACGCCGCGCCCGCCAGCCGCGCCGCCGTCTCCGGTACGAGCCCGTCCACGACCCGGTGGATGGCCCCGACGTGCGGCGGGTAGGCGGCCGAGTCCACGAGCAGGGCCAGGCCCTGGTCCCATGGGCCCGGGCCGGCTCCGGCATCCCGCAGCTCCCGCTGCAGCTCCAGGTAGGCCGCGTACCGGTGATGGCCGTCGGCGATGAGCGCAGTGCGCGGCGCCAGATCGGCCGCGACGGCGGATAGCTCTGCGGGGTCGGTCACGGCCCAGAGCCGGTGCCGCAGGCCGTCGGAGGTGACGGCCTCCGCGATCGGGCACTGGGTGTCAGCTACCGTGGCGACAAGCTTTGTCGCCGCTCCGTCCCCGCCCTGGTACAGCAGGAAGATGGGCTCGAGGTTCGCCCGGGTGGCCTCCATCAGCTGGCGCCGCCCGGCCACCGGGCCTGGCATGACGTTCTCGTGCGGCTGCACGATCCCGGCTGCGTACGGCACCAGGCCGAGCGCGCCGATCAGTCCCCGCTGGACGACCTGCCCGCTATCAGCCTGCTCGTAGACGTAGAGCGCGGGTGCCGGGTCCGCCGCCAGGATCCCGTCAGCCAGCCAGCGCGCGAGGTCGTCGGCTGCGTCCTGGAAGGGATTGCCGGGCTTGCCCTCAGGATGCATCGGCAGGATGAGCCGGACCACATTGTGCGGATCAGCGGCCATGAGCCGGGTCTCGAAGTCGGCAGCGATGACGTCGTACGGTGGGGAAGTTACCTGGGCGAGCCCGCTCACCCGGTCCCCGGCATACCGCACGCCGCGGAACGGTGCAAGAACGAGGCCCGGCGGCTGCTCCCTGGCCGGCGCCTCGCTGGATCGAAGGGTTGGCACGTATGTCAGAAGGACCGTCAGGCGGGCCTGATTCCCGCCGGGCTAATAACGGCGGCGAGCCCGGCCAGCGCGCGGACAGTGCCGACACTCACCAGCTCTACCGGCGGGGCCTGGACTTGCTCGGCCGGGGCAGTCCGGCGGCCGCCGCCCAGCTGCTGCAGCGGGCCGCGGCAGCCGAGCCACGGTCGCGCAGCATCCTGGAAGCCCTGGCCAGGGCGCAGTTCGACACGGGCCGGTACGCCGAGGCGGCCGGTAACTTCCGCCTGATCGTGGAGGCCAGCCCGACCGACGACTACGCCCAGTTCGGACTCGGCCTGGCTCTGGCCCGGACTGGTGACCACGGCGAGGCCGCCGAGCATCTGGCCCTTGCGGCGGCCATGCGGCCCAACATGCGGCACTACACCGACGCGCTGCGCAACGTGCGCGCGACGCTGCGGGCTCGACGCGAGGTGCGGAAGGGTGACGACGATTGAACGGGAACGGGGCCGCCGAGGCCGATGACGCCACGCCGGGACGCGGCCGTGCGGGGCACCGGCCTGCGGGCTGCCCATCCCCGCTGAGCACGCACTACGACGCCGCGCTGCTCGACCTCGACGGGGTCGTGTACCTAGGCGGAACACCGATCCCCAGGGCCGCGGACGCCCTGCAGCATGCGGCCGCTCGCGGCATGAAGCTCGCCTACGTCACCAACAACGCGTCCCGGACCCCGCACGCCATTGCGGCTCAGCTCGTCTCGATGGGCGTTCCGGCCTCGGCGGGCGACATCGTGACCTCGGCCCAGGCGGCCGCGCACGTGCTGGCTGACAAGCTTCCTGCGGGCGCCGCGGTGCTGGTCGTCGGGGGAGCGGGCCTGCGTCAGGCGGTTCGTGAGCGCGGGCTGCGGCCGGTGACCTCGGCGGCCGCAATGCCGCTCGCGGTTGTCCAGGGCTACGCGCCGGGTATCGACTACGGCCTGCTGGCTGAGGCGGTCCTCGCGCTCAACGCCGGCGCGTGGTACGTCCTCACCAACGCGGACCCGACCCTCCCCACTCCCCGCGGCGCGCAGCCGGGCAACGGCTCGCTGGCCCAGGTGCTGATCCACGCGACCGGCTGCCTGCCGGTCGTGGCGGGGAAGCCAGAGCCGCCGCTGCACGCCGAGTCGGTGCAGCGCGTCGGCGCGAAGCGGCCGCTGGTAGTGGGCGACCGGCTGGACACCGACATCGAGGGCGCTTTCCGCGGTGGCGCGGACAGCCTGCTCGTGCTGACGGGGGTGACCCATCCCGCGGAACTGCTGCTGGCGCCGCAGGAGCACCAGCCGTCCTACGTTTCTGCCGACCTGGCCGGGCTGAACACCGGTCATCCCGAGGTCGTGCCCGCGAACGGCGGCTTCCGCTGCGGCGGGTGGGTTGCCTCGGCAGGCGCCGGCGACGCGTGGCTCGCCGTGACCGGGACAGGCGAGTGGATCGACGGGCTGCGGGCGCTGTGCGCCGCGGCGTGGGCCGCCGGCCCGCCGCCCGGTAGCCCAGAGGAGCAGCATCGCGCCGCCGAGGTCGTCCTGACGGCGCTGGGAAGACCTCGCTGATATCACCCTGCAGGCGGAGCGGGATCAGCCCGGCGGCCGACGCGAGCTATCGCGTCTGCCCGCGAGACTTGATCCGCCAGCCACACAGGCTGGCACGCGACTGCTGAGGGGACGGCACACCATGATTGAGGCAGAGGGCCTCACCAAGCGATACGGGGACACGCTCGCCGTCGACAACCTGTCGTTCAGCGTGGCGCCTGGCAAGATCACCGGATTCCTGGGCCCGAACGGCGCCGGCAAGACCACGACCATGCGGCTGATCCTGGGCCTGGACCGGCCCACGGCGGGCCGCGTCACCATTAACGGGAAGCCATTCGAGAAGGTCGAGCAGCCGATGCGGCAGGTCGGTGCGCTGCTGGACGCGAAGGCCGTGCACGGGGGCCGGAACGCCTACAACCACCTGCTCTGCCTGGCTCAGTCCAACAACCTGCCCACCCGCCGCGTTGACGAGGTGCTCGGCCTGGTGGGGCTGACCGGCGTAGCGCGCAAGCGAGCCAAGGGTTTCTCGCTCGGCATGGGCCAGCGTCTCGGAATCGCTGCGGCGCTCCTCGGAGACCCGCAGATCCTCATGTTCGACGAGCCGGTCAACGGGCTGGACCCGGAGGGCATCCTGTGGATCCGCAACCTCATGAAAGCGCTGGCGGCCGAGGGCCGGACCATCTTCGTGTCCAGCCACCTGATGTCGGAGATGGAGAACACTGCCGACCACCTGCTGGTGATCGGACGCGGGCGGCTCATCGCGAACTGCACCGTTGACGAGTTCATCGCGGCTAACTCCCAGCAGACCGTCCGGGTCCGGACGCCGCAGCCCGACCTGCTGGCCAAGCTGGTCGCACGCGCGGGAGCGACGGTCCGCGAGAACGGCGACGGGTCGATGGTCGTGATCGGGCTTGATCCGGCCGGTGTTGGTGACCTGGCTTATGACAACGATGTGCGGCTGCACGAACTGGCGCCGGTGCACGCATCGCTGGAGCAGGCATTCATGGAGCTGACGGCGTCCAGCGTGCAATTCCACGCCGGCGTGCCGGAGGCCGAGCAGCCGGTGCTGGCTGGAGAGGCGGCCTGAAATGGCAACGACAACTACTGTGCAGCCCACCGCCGGCATCGGGCTTAACCTGCCCCGCTCGGCCGGGCGCGTGACCTTCGCGGGCGCCCTGCGCTCGGAGTTCACCAAGATTCGCTCCGTCCGGTCGACCTACTGGACGCTCATCGCGATGTTCGTCGTCGTCGTCGGCTTCGGCGCCCTGGCGAGCTGGGGCCGGGCCACGCACGGCGGGGCAGCGGGCCCGTTCTGGGACCCGACCCGGCAGAGCCTGGCGGGGCTGTACATCGGCCAGCTGATCATCGGCGTGCTCGGTGTCCTGGTCATAAGCTCGGAGTACGGGACCGGGATGATCCGCACCACGCTGATGACCAATCCGCACCGCGGGGTCATGATCGCGGCCAAGGGCGTCGTGTTCACCGTGGTCGCGCTCGCCGCCAGCCTGGTCACCGCGTTCACGTCGTTCTTCCTCGGCCAGGCGCTGATGTCCTCGCACCACATCAGCACCACCATCGGGAGCCCGGATGTGCTGCGGGCGGTGATCGGCGGGGCACTGTTCCTGACGGCGTGCGGCGTGATCGGGTTCGGGCTGGGGCTGCTGCTGCGCCACACCGCGGCTGGCATCGGCGCCATGGTCGGGCTGCTGTTCGTGGTGACGATCCTGGTCAACTTCCTGCCCACGTCCTGGCAGAACGACATCGACAAGTGGATCCCGGCGCTAGCCGGCGCTCAGGTCTGGATGGTGGCGCAGCAGCCGCCGGGCTCGACGCCCATGTTCGCCGCCTGGCCGAGCTTCGCCGTGCTGTGCGGCTGGGCAGCACTGGCGGTCGTCTCGGCGGTCATCCTGTTCCGCCGCCGGGACGCCTGACGTATTGCACGGGGGCAGCGAGCCCCGGCCAGGCCAGCGGCCTGGCCGGGGCTCGCTTCGTGCTAGGAGTTCTCGCCGGAGCCCGGTGCCAGCAGCTCGTAGGCCGGGTTGATCATGACGGGGCGGTTCTCCCTGATCCCGACCTGACCGCGCAGCCTGACCTTGGAGCCCGGCCGCAGGCCCGGAATATTTGAGCGGCCGTAGAACAGCGCCGTCAGCTGCCCGGTGGAGTCCTCGACATCGCACGCCAGCACGGTGTTGTGCTCGACCGGCCGGATCTCGACCGTGTGCACCCGGCCCTCAGCGACTGCCCGGCCCGGCTTGGTCAGGGCGCCGATCGGGGTAACCCCGCGGCCGGGTACCGGCCGTTCGTACGAGCCGCTGCCAGCCGGACTGACGACTTCGCCCGGCAGTGGCTCGTCCGCCTGCACCGGGGTGACGACCTCGCGGTCGGGGGCGGCGCTGTCCGCGCCATCCTGGGCGCGGGCGGCATCCGGGGCGACCGCGGTCGCTGAGCCGGCCGCCAGGGCTGCCTTGGCAGCCATGCCGCGGCTGGTCAGGCTCTCGACCCGGCTGCGGACGTCGAACGGCACGATCGTCGCGACGGCGTGCGGGATCCGGCTGATTGCGGAGGCCATCCTGTCAGCCGTGCGGTCGTGTAGCAGCCGGCCGACGACGGGGGCGAAGCTGCGCCGCGGCAGGATGGCGGTGACACCCACGCCCGGCAGCACGGCCTCGGCGCTCGCGAGGTTCGCCGCAGCGGCCGCCAGGCGGCGGTCGGGACAGTCGACGAAATCGAGTGGAATGCCAGGGTTTGCCCGGAGCCAGTTCGTCCGGAGCCTGTCGGCCTGCACGTTGTCGATGACGAAGTGCACCGCGCGGAGCGATGTCGGCCGCAGGCTGCGGGCGTACCGGAGGGCGGAGATTGCGGCGAGGTCGTAGTCATCGAGGAACACGTAGACGCTCCGCCGCGCGTAGGTTTGCGGCTCCGGGGCGCCGTGGCTCTCGATGCCCGCGAGCACCCGGGCCTCGAGCCGGTACTGGCGGTTCAGGTAGATGAGGGCCGGGACGCCGAACACGAACAGGACCACGACCAGCCAGGCGCCCTCGGTGAACTTGACGATCGCGAAGATCAGCACAACGGCCAGCGACGCGACGCCTGCCGAGAAGTTGATCACCAGGCGACGGCGCCAGCCGGATTCTCGCTTCTCGTAGTGGTACTTGGCCATGCCGAGGCCAGCCATGGTGAAGGCGGTGAAGACGCCGAGCGCGTAGAACGGCACCAGAGCGTTGACGTTGGACCCGACGACCACGAACAGGGCGATGGACAGGATCGCGAGCACGACGATGCCATTGGAGAACACCAGCCGGTGGCCGCGCTTCATCAGCCAGCGCGGCAGGAAGGCATCCTCGGCCACGAAGCTGGCCAGGAACGGGAACCCGTTGAAGCTGGTATTGCCCCCGGTGTAGAGGATCAGCGCGGTAGCGGCCTGCACCAGGCCGAACATGACATTGCCGAAGACGCCATGACCGAAGACCAGCTTGGCCTCCTGCGAGATCACGGTCGGCACGCCCACGACGTACGGCTCGGCGTGCGTCACGTGCGCCAGCCAGGAGATCCCGGCCACCAGCGTGCCGAGGATGAGTCCTTCGTAGACCAGCACCCGGCGGGCGTTGCGGCCCTCCGGCGGCCGGAACGCGCCGACCGCGTTGGATACCGCCTCGATGCCCGTCAGCGAGGAGCCGCCGTTCGCGAATGCCCGCAGCATCACGAAGACCAGGCCAAACGTGATGAGGCTGTTGTGGTTTGGCGTGGCCTGAAGCGCGTACGTGCATTTGGGCATCCCCGCGGGGCACGTCACGTGCCACTGCGGCAGCGAGAAGAAGATCTCGCGGACGATGCCGACAAATATTGTGAGCAGCATCACCGCGGAGAACAAATAGGTGGGCGCCGCAAACGCCTTGCCGGCCTCCTTGATGCCGCGCAGGTTGCCATAAAGGACGACCAGCACGACCAGGATCGACATCACCGTCAGCCGGGTTGGGCTCTCTCCGAGCCAGCCCCAGACTGAGCCGATCGCAGCAGTCCCCGCGGCGATCTGCACCGCGACGGTGACGACGTAGTCGACCAGCAGCGCGAGGGCGGCGATCTGCGCGACGCGCGGGCCGAAGTTCTCCCTGGCCACGACGTACGACCCGCCGGCCCTGGTGTAGACCATCACGACCTCGCGGTAGGAGAGCACCACGAGCACCATGACGAAGAGCACCACGCCGGTGATCGGGAGCAGCACCGTGAAAGCGGTGATCGCGAGGCCGCCCTTGAGCAGCTCGATCAGGATTTCCTCAGTGCCGTAGGCCGAGGACGAGATGCCGTCGGGGGACAGCACGCCGAGCGCCAGCGTTTTGGACAGCCGCTGCTCGCCCAGCTGCTCGTTGATCAGCGGCCTGCCCAGCAACCGCGTCTTGAGCGCGTACCCGATGCCCTCGGCTACGTCGTCCCGCCGCGTCAGCGTGCCGACAGCTCGTCGCATGGCCACGCCGCGGTGCCTCCTCTGCCCCCGTCGCCCGGTCGCCGCGCCAGTCGCTGCCGCCTACCGGAAACAACGTGGCCTTCTTACCATTGCGGCCACCCGGCGCAGCATACGGGTTGCATACGGCGATGTCCGAGCTGCCCGGCAGTGACTCGCCGCAGGCCCGGTCGCGCAACGGTCAGTTCAGGGTGCTCTGCCGACTAACGCGGACATAACCGGCGCGGGGTCGCATCGCAATCGAGGTCATGGCAGGCTGGCGAGGGGCGGACAGGGGTACGACCAAGCGCGCGCGGGCCGCACCGGCCTGGCGGGAAGGCACATCAGGTGAGCACCACACCGGCCGCTGTGCCCGGCCCGGTCGGCGGCTTCCGGAATGTGCGCCTGTCGGAGCTGCTGCGCCAGCCGGTCACCGATACCGGCGGTGAGTCGATCGGCAGGCTGTCCGATGTGATCGTGCGGCTCCGAGGCGCCGATTTCCCCGTGGTAACCGGGCTGGTCGTCGTGGTCGAGAAGCGCTCACTATTCGTCCCCATCGACCAGGTCGGCGTCCTCGGCGGCTCGCAGCTCCGGCTGAGCAGTGCCCGGCTGGACCTGCGCCAGTTCGAGCGGCGCGAGGGCGAGGTGCTGCTGCGCGCTGACGTACTCGGGCACCGGCTCCTCGACGTCGACAGCGCCCGCCTCATCCGGGCCGCCGACCTGGAGCTGAGGCCGGGCAACGGCGAGTGGGTGGTGAGCGCCGTGGCCAGCCACCGCCGCCCTCCGTCGCTGCTTGGCCGGCTGGCCGTCCGGGCCGCACCGGGCGGGGAGCAGAATTTCCGCGAGTGGGCGAAGTTTGAGCCCCTGATCGGGCACACGGGCAGTGCCCTGGCGCGCCGCCCGTTTGGCCGGGTCCGTCGCCTCAAGCCCGCCCAGATCGCCGACCTGCTGGAAGGCGCGTCACAGGCAGAGGAGACCGACATTCTCGGCCAGGTGCACGCCGATCCCGAGCTCGAAGCTGACGTCTTCGAGGAACTGGACGAGGACCTGGCCACCCGGCTGCTCGGCGCCCGCACCGACGAGGAGATAGCCCAGGTACTGACGAGGATGCAGGCCGACGACGCGGCTGATGCCATCGCCGAGCTGCCGCAGCAGCGGCGTCAGCCGGTGCTCGAGCGGCTGCCGCCCGGGCAGCAGGCCAAGGTCATGACCCTGCTGGGTTACAACCCGGCGAGCGCCGGCGGCCTCATGACCACGGATTTCGTTACCGTGTCCGGCGGCGCTACCGTGGCGGAGGCCCTCGCCGCGGTGGCCGCGGCCGGCAGCCTTCAGCCCGAGGCGCTGACCGCGGTGCACGTGCTGAACAAGAAGGGCAAGCTCGCCGGCGTCGCACGGCTGGTTGCGCTCGTTCAGGCCGATCCGGCGTCGGTCGTCGGCGAGGTCGCCGACTCAGATCCGGTCCGGGTCACCGCGGATGCCGACGCGGTCGACGTCGCGGTGCTGATGAGCGACTACAACCTGATCACCATCCCGGTGGTGGACGAGCGCCGGGTGATGATCGGCGTGATCACCGTGGACGACGTGCTGGAAGCGACGCTGCCCGCCGCCTGGCGGCGCCGGGAGGCGGCCGAGCCGCCAGACACCCACGGCGGCGAGCCGGACTCGTAGCCGGCTACACGCGGACCGCACCGGTCACAAGCCAGCGGGTGCCGCGGGCCCGCAGGGTCAGCGTGACGAACCGGGCCACCATCCAGGCCGCGTACGCCAGCCACAGGGCGACGAGGCCGGCACCCGTGGCGACCACCAGGGCTGCGGCGGCTCCGAAGACTGCGAGCGTCACCAGTCCCGCCACTGCGAGGAAGTCCTGGTCGCCCGCCCCGATCAGGACCCCGTCGAGCACGAACACCACGCCCGCGACCGGCTGCTGCGCGATCACGACCAGCAGGACTGCCAGCAGCAGGCTGCGCACCTGCGGGCTGACCCCGAACAGGTCCGGCAGCAGCGGCCGTATCGCCAGCAGCAACAGCGAGAACAAGGTGCCGTAGATGGCGCCCCAGCCGATCACCCGCTGGGTCGCCGCGCGAGCCCCGTCGGTGTCGCCTGCGCCCAGGTATCGGCCGGTGATTGCCTGCGCTGCGATCGCGATGGCATCAAGCGCAAAGACGAACAGGTTCCAGACGCGCATGCCGACCTGGCTCGCGGCGATCGCCGCATCCGACTGCCGGGCGGCGATGGCGGTCATCAGCACCAGTACGGCCTGCAGCGCTGCGGTGCGCAGCACCAGTGCGGCGCCGGCCCGGGCTGCGTGCCGCAGGCCATCGGCGTCCGGCCAGCCGCGGATTCCCTCGCGCCGCGCTCCGCGCGCCACGACGAGGACATAGGCCGCCCCGGAGCCGGTCTGGGCGATGACGGTTCCCCAGGCCGAGCCCGCGATGCCCCAGTGCAGGCCCAGGACGAAGGTTGCATTGAGCGCAATGTTGACCGCGTTGGCGGCGCCCGCGACGACCAGCGGCGTCCTGGTGTCCTGCAGGCCTCGCAGCACGCCCGTCCCGGCTAGCACCGCCAGCATCGAGGGCGCCCCGAGCAGGCTGATGCGCAAGTAGGTGGCCGCCTGCTGGCTGACCGC
>Ga0123356_10004564_pt1 | contig 14272 bp, 22 predicted proteins | sample TergutEmb28metaG_2_FD_92546 | JGI IMG/M metagenome (GOLD analysis project Ga0123356, IMG submission 92546) | Embiratermes neotenicus P3 segment gut microbial communities from Petit-Saut dam, French Guiana - Emb289 P3 | ecosystem: Host-associated > Arthropoda: Insects > Digestive system > Gut ...
GCAGGCGGTCAAGCTTTTACGCGTCACCGCGCGCACATATGGCGTATCGGGCGCGGACATATAGTCAATAAAAAGCGTATCAAGCCGCGGCACGCCGTCCCATACAAGGGCGTTAAGGTAATCCCTGACAGGATGAAAAGCCATCCTGTCAGCCAGCATGCATAGGGTGTCTTTGATATCCTGCTTAGAGGGCTTAAACCACTGTTCCAGGAATTCGCGCAGCGCGGTGGTATCGGCGTCGCCCCATAGCCGCCGCTCTGTCCAGCGGGCCCAGGGCGGGCTTTCACCAATGATGATTTTTCCGGAAAAAACATCCCGCCGCAGTATGCCTGCCAGCCCGGGAAGGTTTTCTACCATCAACCGGATATTTTTGATGCTTTTTTGATAGCCGCCGTTATTGTCGCGCTTAAGCTCCACCGTCCAATCCGGCGTTGCCCCGCTTTCCGCTGAAGCTTCGCCCGTGTTCCCGAAATCCTCTTTGGCCATAAGTTTGGCAACTTCTTTATCCGCTAAAGCCAGTTGGCACATTGCCGCGTATGATGGTAGGCGGTTATGTGCGTGCCCGGGTTTTACGCCATTGTCCAGTTCCTCAAACTTATGCAGACGCACGAGGTCGAAGGCGTTGACCAGCCGGCCGCCGCAGGGGTCGGTGGCGTGATGGGAATAGAGGAAACGCCCCTCGTCGTAAATGACCGCGCCGCCGGTGGTGCTGCCGCCCAAATAGGTGTAGCGATCCGGTGTATTGTCCACAGCTTCATATATCCCCGGCAGGAAGGCCTCCATTGCGCGGTACACGTCATACGTCCTGCAAAATGCGCCTATGACGCCGCTCTTTGAAATGGGGTCGCTTTGTTTCGTAGCCGGTTTTATATGGCTGTTGCCCGCGCCGGGCGGTCGCGGCCATTGCGTGATGTCCCGCCAGTCTTCATACAGCGCCAGCAGGCCGTCCACGGACAGCATGGGTTTATCTTGCCAGGCATAGATATATTCGCTGTCCGCGCAACAGCTGGGCCAGTACATGAAGCGGGTCACCTCAAAGGTGGAAGGGTCGGCGAACCCCATGCCGATATTTTGCGCCATCTTGCGGGCCAGCGGTTCGTATTCGTCCGCCGTGGCCGTGCGGTCAAGCGGCAACAGGATACGCAGCCGCGGCGCGGCCGGGTAGTGCTTGCGGGTGCTGTATACGCAGTAGCCGCAAGGCAACCCTTCCACGCGGCGCAGGATATCCTCAGCGCCACCCGGCGGGATATTGTCAAGGTCTAATGTGATCACGTCGCGCCCGGCGATAGCGCCGGCTTTGCGGCGCGTGCCGATGAGGCCCCCGGCCACATAACCGCCGACGTCTTTGAGGCCGTCCTGTTCGGATTTTTTTAAGCCAAAATACTGCTGCATGGTTTCCGTGCCCCGCGCCGGCACGCGCAGCCGCTCATATAGCTCGGACAATAAGAGGGTTTGTGGCTGCCAGTTGACGCTGCGCCGGTGGTTGCCGACGGATATTATTATCTTGCGGTCATTTATCATTAGGTGCGCCTCCTAAAAGAATTTGCGCCTTACCGCTGAAATTCCACTTTGTCACTGCTATAGGGTATGGCTCGATCTCCGATGCCCATAATGTTTGTATACCGCTTAGTAGGCCGGCAAGCGGGAAACCTCCGGAACCGTCAAATAAGCTACCCATAGTTTTTGCGCCCAGCTTGGCCATGCCGTGGATAGGGATACGCGCCACCGGTAAGGCCAAGCCATTGCCCCACATTTTGTATTCCGCGCTATTGCTGCGCAGTTTGTTATACCATGTAACCATCTGCTTTTTAGTCGTCGGTTTATATATTTTGTTGTTTACCGCGGCGTGGGTATGCCGGACTTTCTGCCAAAAGTCAAAGGTTTTATCGGACATATCGGATAGAGCCGGCAAGCTGGCCCACCAGTCAGGGAAACCTTGCAGGCGGGCGCATTCAGTTGGCGTTAGGCGGCGGACGGAACGCACCGGGGCAAAGCACAGTATGTTTTCTGTGCCGCCACCGCTAACGCCGCCGCTGGCCCGTAGCGGCCCTATGCCTTCGTGAAATTCGCCGTAACTGTGATCAGTAAAACAGACCGCATGAGGTTCCCGTGCATCCAGCGTGTACGACACGTTATGTTGAATACCCGCGCCATCCGCGCCGTTGTCTCCTGTTCTGCCGATGGTTGTACTTTGAATGCAAATTGCCGGAGGCTTGGACGCTCTAAGCGTGGATGATATTTCTTCTTGATATCCCAACCCACAAGCCTTTGCGCTTTGTTCGGCAATGAATCCCGCCGTGACGACATTAGGCGGCATCGTCGCCTGTATGCAAGGTGTACGATCCTCGATGTAACCAAGCGCGCCCGCAGCGCTTCGCCAACCGTTGAAGCCCGCCACGATTATATTCTGTCCTCGGTCAACACATGGGCCGCCACCATACCGTGCTACCGGCGTGCGGGCTAGGTTAGGCCAGTTTCCGATACTGCTATTTGTTGTATCAGCGCTTCCTCCAATATGCGCGGTAGGTTCTTCCCCCGCTGTTCCGCCCTTCTCAGGATACCCTGGCAAGCCTTCGGGCTTAAAAAGTATATCTCCGGCACACTGTCCTGTAAAATCGCAGACAAGGATGATTCTACGGCGACGTTGGGGCACTCCGTGAAATTGTGCGTCGATGGTTCGGTAGGCAATGCTACCGCCTCCCACATTAGCGAGTTGTCCGGCATAAGGCCATCCGCCTTTAGGTATAGATACAATGGGGGCTTTCGGTTCGGTGATTTTGCAAAATTCGTGGAGAACAGTTTGAAAGGCTGTTCTGCTATTGCTGTTGAATGCTCCGGGTACGTTTTCCCATACGGCGAAACGGGGTTGGTTTCCATTGGTCATAAACCTCATTTCTTTTACTATACGTATCGCTTCAAAAAAGAGCGCGGAGCGGCTGCCGTCTAACCCTCCTTGCTTTCCGGCAACGGAAAGGTCTTGGCACGGTGATCCAAAAGTTATTATATCGACAGGAACGATAGAAGCGCCGCTGATTTTTGATATATCACCTAAATGCTGCAAGTACCCATCACCGCCTTACTCCTCCAGTACCACAGAAATAATCAACGGCCGCATAACCCAATCCCTTTCAGCAAACGCGCTTTTTGGGCTTCTAACACTCTTTTTGAGGCGACCGCATGATAGTAGGCGTCCTTTTCCACGCCTATGAAACCATACCCCTCAAAGACAGCGGCGGCCAACGTGGAGCCGCTTCCGGCAAACGGGTCTAAAATAGTGCCGTCAATTTCGCAAATATGCACCAGCTCCCGCATAAGAGCGAGGGGTTTTTCTGTTTGGTGCAGACGCTTTTCCCCGGTAGGCGGCGCATGGGTGTATATCCCGGGCATAAAGGGCGCGTTGCGTTTAATATCTAGTGGGCCTTTTGATGCCCAAACAATAAATTCGCACTGTTGGCCTGCCAGGTTGCGGCCGGGCGTTTTCCTTATCCCAAACAAGGATGCCGCGCCATACCCACCCTGACCACTGTATCGCGTCACACAGGGCACAAAGCTGCCGCCAGTCAACAAAGACAGCCGCGATACCGCCCGGCTTGGTAACGTCATAAGCTAGCGCAAGCCACTCAGCTGCCCAGAGCGTCCAAGCTCTTTGATCAAGATTGTCGCCGGTGAACGAGTGCTGTGCATATCCTGATTGTGTAGCGCCCCGTTTGCCACTTGTGGATGTGTATTTCTCCCGCGTCGACGGCTGCCTGTCACCTCGGAATAGGCCGCCGCTGCTATAAGGCGGGTCGGTGATGATAGCGTCCACACTTTCCGGCTGCATCTGCTTCAAAATATTGAGGCAGTCCCCGTGGATGACTGCGCCGGGTTCAATAGCATAAGCCATGGGGCGGCTCCTGTTTCATCATAAAATGATGTCGTCAAACACTACTGGAATTAGTGATTTCAATTCGTGTAAGAGCGGTATGGTAATCTGCCGCATTTGTGGATGGGCTGTGGGCGCTGTGCGTAATTTGAGAAAATGACGCCATTCACGCAGGTTTGCAGTCATGACAAGTTCAGTTTTAAGGCTATTTGGCAGGACGGATCGTGCTTCCTGTGGGGCGGCGCCGTTTCCGATCAGCGCCATGTAGCTTTCTTCATGCTGTTTACAAAAAATTTCCCAAGCGTTATACTCAACAGATCGCTTATCCCAAAACAGGGGATAAATAACTGTGATTTCCCCAGCGTGCCCATAATTACAGTATCGGGTACTTTCTTGCGCAAAGCTTGCCAGGCGGTGCCGGACAATTTCGTGGGATATGCCCCGGTCACAAATGAACTTAACTGAAAATGAATAATGCTCAATCATTGCCTCATGTCCATGCTCAATGAGCATTTTCACAAATTTAACGCAACTGGTATCAGTGATTTTATTTTCGCTTTTATAACATACACGGCCAACCCGTTCTATGTGCTTCAAAACTTCCAACCCGTCAATGAGGGAAAGTATTTTATAGCCCGCATGTATAATTCTCAAGCATTACCACCCTTTCCGTGCAGTTCGAAACATTGTTTAAAAACTGTCCCGTTGTAAATTGGGATCGCACAACTTCCAGTTTTATGTAATTCACATTCTCCGTTATATGGGCATGGGGATTTTTCCAACTTTTCAATTTCGTGATTGATGTACCACACTGCCTTTCGTAAATCTTCAATGGTTTTATTCGGGTCTTTTTTACCTGCGCGGGCGATATACTTAACTGCGTTGCCAAGACAAAAGCCCAAATTTTTATCGTCAATGAAGTCAATAACCTCAATGTTTCCGTCAACGTAATACGCAGGGTGGTTTACAGTATCACTCATAAGGCGGCGTCACTCCTTTTTATAATACGGGCTGACCCAGCCATCAGCGGCCAGCGGCAGGCCCGGTGCCCAGGCTATGGGCTGTGACATTATAGCTGTAACGTCTTCCAGGTTTGCGCGGTCCGCCGGGCATTCGATCACCACCTCATCATGGCAGTGCATGACTATCGCGTAGCCGGCGGCGTTAAGGCGCTCTATAGCTTCCGCCAAGCAGTCCCGCGCTATGGCTTGCACCACGTTTTCCGTCAGCTTGCCGCCGTAGGTATCATCCCGTTTCCACTTTTTAGTGCTTTGATCCATGCCCATATATCTCAGGGACGGTTTGCCCCATTGGTTAGCGCAAATTGAGGGCTGCGCGTAATAGAGCTTGCGGCCACTGGGCAGGCGTATGGTCAAAAAATCCAATGCGTTTGCCGGGTCAGCTTCGCGCGCCAGCACAAGATTGTTGACGCCGGCCGGCGTACCGTTCTGTACCGCAGACAGCGCCGCGGCCTCCATGCTATACCATAGGTTACGGATATGCTTATTGGCTTCCCGCCACCGCTGGACGATTTCCGGCAGCTCCCCCTCGGTCAGCCCCATATCCAAGGCGCCCATTTTTATCAACGCCCCGGCGCCGCCCTGATAGCCGCAAGCCAAATCCGCTACTTTGCCTTTTTGACGTAATAGGCTTTTCTTGTTTATCTGCTCTTTGGGCACGCCGAACATCTGGCTTGCTGTGGCTATATACAAATCTTCGCCGCGGATAAACGAATCCAGCACCCATTGTTCTTTGGCCAACCAAGCCAATACAACGCGCTCGATCGATGAAAAGTCCGCGTCCAACAGGACATAGCCAGGGGAAGCAACAAAGGAAGTGCGGATCAGCTGTGAAAGGGTATGCGGTATTGAGCCAAACAGCAGCCGCAATTTATCGGTTTCGCGGCGCTTTACCGCGTCCCGCGCCAACGATAGCGGCTCGATATATGTGCGGGGCAGGTTTTGTACCTGTACCGACGAACCGGCCCACCGTCCCGTGCGGCTGGCGCGGTAAAACTGTAGCAGCCCGCGGACACGCCCATCGGCGCACACCGTCGCTTTGATAGCGTCATATTTTTTGGTACTGGTTTTGCCTAACTCCTGCCGTATTTCTAGCATACGCCGCACGGCATCGCTTTCCAGGTCACCCTCCAGCAAGCGGCTAACGGTTTCTTTGCGCAGGTCGGGCAGTTCTTCATCTAATTCATCATTCAGCCATGCGGTGAGCTGCCCCACGCTGTTGGGGTTATCCAAGCCGGATAACCGCACGGCCTCCTCCATGAGCTGCCGGCGGGTGCTGTCGCCTATCTGCAAGGCGCCGTGTACCAGTCCCATATCCACCGCCACGCCGCGGGCATTGATCAGCAAATCGGTTTGCCACTGCTTTTGTACTGTGTCCGGTACCGGAAAGTTAGCCAGGCGGCGCAGTATCTCCATTTCCGCCACAACGTCGCCTATACAATATTGCCGGAACAGCTCCCAGCGCGCCGGGTCATGGCGCGGGTAGTTGCGCACGCGGCCGCTATTTGTTTTTGTTGGGGTACAAGGCATGCTAAAATAACGTATGAGGGCTTTGCCGGTGGAAAGCTTCTGCTTATCTTCCGGCAGGCCGAGCGCCCGCCCGGTGGCCTCCAAACTAGCCGGATAGCCGCAATACAGCTCGTGCAGCCTAGTACATCGCCATTGCCCCACCGGCAGCGGCCCCATAAATTTTGACAAGCAGCCCCACTCAAACGCCGCGTTATAAGCATGTTTGATATACGCCGCATCTGCCAACGCATTGGCCAGCCACAGGGGCAGGGTTTCCCCTTGCGCTAAATCAACGGTCTCAACAGGGCCGCCGTCTAAGCTATAAGCGCATAACAGGATTTGAAAATCCGGGCTTTGTATATATTTGTACATCCCGGACTTTAGCAGCGGGACGCTGGAAAAGGTTTCAATGTCGATAGATAAGTGGTGCATTTTAATCCTCTGTAGTGGTTTGTTCACTTCGTGATTTGCTAAACATTTTATATACTTCGCCACTCATATAGTCTTGAACAATCTTTTCATAATTAGGGCTTAACTCAATAAGGGCTTTTGCTGCTTTCAAGGTTGCTTTGGCGGTTTTATAAGCAGGAGAAAAACGCCTTCCTGTGGGGATATGTGTTGCAGTCCAAAATTTACCTATTTTGTTAAGACCAATATCATTTTCAGAATACCCTTTTATTTTTTGCGCCACAGCCTTGCTTTTATCAACTTGATCTGGAACACACAGGTAAAAGGTATCTTTTTTCACACTATTCACCCGCCTTTATTATACGTCAAGCGGCATCCCGGTTAGCGGATTAATGGCGCGTTGCGGATAGGGCTGCCCAGTCAAGGGGTTGATAGCGGGCGCGCCGCCATATGCCGGCGCTGTGGGTTGTGCGTATTGTGGCGCCGGTTGCGCGTATTGAGGCGCCGGTTGTGGGTAAGCCGGGGGCGCTGTGGGTTGAGGATATGCCGCAGGCGCGTACTGTGGCGCCGGTTGCGGATATGCCGCGTCGTCGATGCCGGCGAAGTCAACAATGGCAGGCGCGCCGCCGCCCAACACTTCGCCGTCCCGTGTTTTCATCACATTGCCCAGCCCGCAGCCCACGCCCTTTTTGCCGTTGCTGTTGTAACCGAAAAAGTTAATAGTGACGCGGGCATACATGCCGCTGTAAATATCTTGCGGCGCGAGTTCCGTGTTGATGTCGCTTTGATGCACTACTTGCGGTTTGTTTTTGGCGCCGGCGGTCATGACCCAACAATTTTTGCACTCAGGGCCAAAGGGTATACCGTTCGCGCGGACGCCGTCGCCGTCGTAAATGGGTATTGGCAGCATGGGCGGCCGCACACCGTTCCACAGTTTGCCCAACGCATCCCGCGCCGCGGCTTCGATGGAAGCGTCGATATTCGCCTTGGTCGTGACATCAGATTTTGGGATCAGTAATGTAACTGAATACTTCGCCTCGCCGCCCTGCTGTGATACGCGCGGCGTGGTTAGGTTGACATAGGACAGCCGCACCTCGTTTGTCAATACTTTTGTGGGTATGTTTTGATACATCTTCGCCCCTCCTCAAATTTGATCATCCATTAACTTTTTTATTTCACTCAACACGGCTAACGTTTCACTTTTAGTACCTTGGTCGTTTTTGAGCTCATATTGCAAGCTGTCTACCCTTTCCCAAACACTATTAGACGTATGTTGATAGTCGCACAGTTCATCTTTGCACTCATCCAGTTCTGTTTCCATTTTTTCAATTTCACATTTCACAATTTCCATTTCACAAATTAGCCCTTTGACATATTTAGCAGCGTCATTCCCCATATACCGGCGCACATAATCTATTATGTCGCCGGACTTCAACAATATCACCACTTCGCCTGTCCCTTTTAACGTCAATATATCAGCCATTTTACACCTCCGCAAAATCAATAGCCGCGCCACTGTACGCCGGGCGTGTGTCGCTTTCCGGCGCAAGGGTAGGCTTGCCGGGCGGCTTTATGATCAGGCCGGCCACAAGGTCGCCAAATGGTACGGCGCCGATCATTTTTTCCAACTGCGCCAGTGATTTGGGCACAGTGTCATACACAAGTTCACGCGGATGCCCGGCGCTGAGGATGATATCCAGCGCCTTATCCTGATCGGCCCAAACCCGCGCGCTACGCCCCTCAACAGCCTTCCAGCCGGGGATTGTCCCGCCGCGCAAACAGGTAGCCAGCGCATAATCCTTAAGGCTTTCATACCATTCTATGAGTGATTTGCCGCGGCGCAGCAAGTCGCCCACCTCAGTATTTGTCAGTAGCGGTGTGGATGCCCCGTCCACGCTGTCAAGCATCTCTTGAGTGAAATCTTCCAGCGCGGTATGCATGTCGCTATAGGTGCGGCAGATTGCTTTAGCGCGGCAAAAACGGCACCAGTCGCCCGGCGCGTATTCGCCCATCCCCGCATAAGCGAGGGCGGCTTGCGGTTTAACAGTAGTTTCGCCCCAAGCCAGTAGCTCCTCCACGGTCAGGGCAGAGCCTTCGTAGATGTTTAACCGCGGCTGATCGATATAAAAGGATACGCTGCGTATCATGTCGCCGTACACAGGCCGGTACAATTTGAGCGCGCCCAACGCGTAAAGCATCATTTGCGGATTTTCCATAGCTGAAACGGGCACGCCTTTACCGTGTTTGTAATCGGTAATGATCAGCTCATCGCCACCGATCATAACACAGTCACAAGTGCCGAAAGACTCCGGCCCATAAGCCGATAGGTCTACTTTTACCTCCAGCGCGACATAGGGCGAATTCTTGAACCTCATAAAGTGTTCGGTCAAATGCTCAACGTAGAGTTCGGCGGTTTTCAGCATTTCATCCTGCCATAAGGGGTGAGCGTTCAGCTTTTTCAAGGCGTTGCGATAAACAGAAGGTTTGACCACCATGAATTTTTTACGGGCCAGCAGCTCACAAACACTATGCGCCAGCGTACCCTCTTCCGCGTATTCGCTAGTGCTTGCCGGGAATCCGGCCTCCAGCCGCGGCGCTGGCGTACAATTAAGCCATCGCGCCGCGCTGCTCGGTGATAACAAGGCGTGGGCGTTTTCAGTTTTCTTTGTAGTCATATCTGTGCCCCCAGTTTGCGCATTTCCGTGGCGAACGCGCCTAACATCTCCGGCTTGAGTTGAGTAACAGCTCCCACGCCAAAAGCGCCCAACAGCGCCATAAGACCGTTGATCTTACCCGCATCGATCAGCGTGGCCCCGGCAGTCATAAGCTGCTCGTGGGTATAAGCGGGGGCTTGTGTGACGGGCAAAGACGGCGCGATAGGTGAAGCGGCGGCAGGCGGCACAATAGGCGCGGCAGGCAGTATAGTAAGTTGTGCGGGTGGTATAATGGGTGGTGTAGGCGGCATAACTGGCGGCGGCATGGCCGCGGCAGGTGTTACGGGCAACTGAACGGGCAAAGGCGCGGCCCCCGGTGGGCTGATCGGCGCGGGGCTTGCTACTTTCGCGCCTTGCATCGCGGCGGCTAGCGCGTTGATCGCGCCTGACAGATCCGGCGCATGGACGGCAACAGAAACTTCAAACATTGATTCGACCCCCTTTTTATTTTGGCCGGCGCTAGCCGGCTAATTACCCTTTACTTCCCCAAGATATATTTTGACCGGTCGCTGGAGCATCTTGATTCTTACCGGCGCTACGATAGCGCGGCGGCCTTCAATGTCAATACAGGAAGGTACTGTTTCTTCTATCTGGCTGACCTCAACGCTGTCCACGCCCAGGATTTTCAAGGCATCCAAAAGTATTTGAGCATTGTAAACATGTACGCCAAGCCTAAAATGGCAAAATCCGCCAGGCTTACCGTCCTCCCGCCATGTTGCTAGTACAGTTTCTAATTCGTCTTGTGTTGCATTGCTATAGTAAAAGCCGTGACTGGTTTTCAGAAACGCTTTTTCGAAATCCAGCGCGGTTATGTTTTTCGGCAGGGGTGGTATCCAGCGTCGAAGGCGAAGGCGCTAAGCTTGTCAGTTAGATACTGGATGCCGTTTGCCTCCCATACGCCGGGATAAAGATTATATTTAGCTGTCAAATACTTATATGCTGTTCTGTACCGGGTCGCTTCCCGCTGCGCTTCGCGCCGTTCTTTTACTTGTTCCAAGGTTAATCTGGCCATATGCTATCACCCCTTAATTTCATTACCGCCACTACCAAGCGGCCTACCGACATCCTTTTCCTCGCGCACATTAGTGCCTAAACCATCGCGGTAGCCAGCGGTGTATGCCGCATCAGCGATAGGCTGCACAATCTTTAAAAGCTGCATCAAGAAGTGTGCCATGTAAATAGGCGGAGGTTCTTTTTTAAGTTCTTCCATGATATTAAACTTTCCCATGGTCTACCTCCTACCCGTTGATAATCTCATCCGCTTAACGCCGCCCGGCAGCGGGCGCGCAACACCGGCATGCAACGCGCCCGCCACCGTGGCGTCACGAGGGGAGCAGGTTACTGCATTGGCCGCAAGCCACTGCTTGTATGCCGCGTCTGCATCGTCGGCTGGCCAGTTGATGCCGGGGATGATGATCTGCTCGTCAATTATGCCCATATAGCGCCTCCATCAAATTACTATGGGAAAAAGTTACGGAATAGTTTATGCATAGATTCATGAATAAGTTGTGCATAATAGCGCATAAACATGTTCAGAGAATAATACAAATTATGTATGTGACCAGTAAAATAATAGCAAATTTGAAAATGTATATATACATTTTTTCTTATGTGCTGCTAAAGATATCTTTTAGGAGAATAAAAAAGCCTAGCAAAATGTATATATTCATTTAGCGCTTGTACCTGAGCGGATACCATTAAAAATGATCAGGTTGAAAATGTTTTACAGTTGCCTTTAGCAGGCCCGTTTGTGCTGGCAATGGCGATCAGTTAGATTGATATGTTTATGGCGCTGTCTTCCCCGCAGCCGCTTCCGCCTCATCCGCGCGCGCGGCTACCGCTTCATATGCGGCCAAGAGCGCAGGGAAGTTCTGGTGCGATTTGGCAATTTGGTATTTGTTATTAAACGTCCATAGCGGTATAGGTATTTCGTCAATAATTTCGTTCGCTATTTTATACTGTGTCCGTATCGCATCAAGCTGTTCCTTTGTCAACGTCAACCTCTCGCCCATTAGCAGGACCTTCTTTCAGCGCAAGTAGCGCGGCTTCGGCTTCTTCGCGGGTAAGAAATACTTTTTCTGCGCTACACCAAGTTGAAGTACTACCTCTGCCCCGCCGGATTTGCACAATATCTAAACCTATACCATACTCGCTTATTTTTATTGCTTGCACCTTACCTTGAAGTACTTCTGTTGAAAATTCGTATACCCAATATACCGTATCACCGATCTTGCACGGCAGTACTACCAGCCGCCCCTCCTGCTCCGCTGCCGCAAGCCCGGCGGCGCGTTCCGGCGTGAGGCCGGTTTCCTCGTAAGCGCATAATTTCTCCAAAGCCTGTTGTGCTGTGGCCCAAAAATATGCCTTTCCGTCGATACGCTGTGTCGTTCTATCCTTCAAACTTTTCCACCCCCCTTATCTCAACTACACCCCATTTCGGTTCCTCGCACCCCTCAAACTCAATCACCCACACCCAAGGGTTCACATCCCAGCCATAGCCGCGCTTGGCGTTGAGGCTGTCCCATAGCGCTTGAAATTCTTCCTTGCCGCTCACTCTACAACACGAACACGCTTCCCGCGGCGTTCCGCAGGCTGATATGCCAATACAAGCAGGTTTTCCGCGACAACCTTCACGCCATGCATCTTCCTCGCTTATATCCTGCAATTTTCCCACCCGCACATCCTTCACCCGCAGGAATATCCGGGCGGCGGCGCGGGGCATGTGGATGGAGGGTTTCCAGCAATAAATCATGTTTAAAGCATTTTTATCCGCTTTATAGGCGTAAGGGCTTATTGTAAATCCTGTCTTCCGCCATGTTTCCCGTACCCAAAGGATGTCACCGGCTTCAATGGGCGCATAAGGGTGGAAGCGGCAATAATTGCCGGCGAAGGTTCGCGGCTTCGTAACGCTTATACGGTCATGGCCATGCACCTGCACTTCAAATGGCGGCGTTTTTATCACCCGCCGCGTCTGCGTCTTGCGCCCGGCGAGTATCGCCTGCACCATAGCCGTGCTGAAGATGATCGGCTTCATCAGTGTCATATAGCCGCCTACTGGCTCTAATTCCCCGCCCCATCCCGGCGGGGCTTCTTTACGCCGCCATCATAGCGACTCGACATTTATCCGCACCCGCAGCCCCTCCAGGCATAAAGGCAAATCATCATCCTCATCCATTACCACCCGGTCGTAATCCAACAACACCCAACCCAGCGATTCTTCACGCGCGATAGTCTGCTCATACCATACGCCATCCTGCACCTCAAGGGTGTCGCCGCTTTGCAGCTCGGGGTAATCGCCGCCGTCGTCGAATTCGATATAATAGAAATTGTTGACCGGGTCGTAACGTAGGGTTCCTTCCTTGGGTATGTTATGCACTTTTCTCGCCTCCCTTGGCTTTCTTTGTTATCTGCGCCGGCCGCGCCGGCCAGCGTGATATGTTATCTATTGGCGCTATATGATGGAATAAGGCGCATTCCGCTAAGCCAAAAGCAGTGACCAATTTTTCTTTGCCCCTGCGCTGAACAGTCACACCGGCATCGTGAAGCAACCGGGCAACGGTGTTTTCACCGCAGGATAATATTTTTTTGGCCGCGGTCAGATTAAATATTATTTGGCCATCGTGAGCATCAATTATTGCTTTGGCGTGTCTGTCAATTTCCTTTTGTGAAGCCATAGTTGCCACCTTCTTTCTCTGTATCTATGTTGTTTAAACGCATTTGCAGCCTGATTTTTATGTTATAGTTTTATCACTAGCAAAAAGAACTTCAATATCTATATCGGGAAAAAATTGTTCTTTAACCTTTATGGCTTCCGCAAGCGTGAAGGCTGTTTGTTCAGTAATTTTTCCTCGAATAGATCGTTCATCCCGACCAAGCAATGCAACTAGATCATTTGTATGGATATTTTTTTCAACCATCTTTGCCTTTAAAAATCTAAGCAATTTTCATTTCCCCTTTCAAAAATTACCGAATTATATAATATTACGCTTATTATATATCCGTTAAAGGTAATTGTCAATAGGCTTCTAGAAAAAATTTATATAATTCGGTAATCCATTGTTGACAAGTATTATTAAATGTGGTAATTTATATGTATGGGAGGTGATATCTTGGATTGGCTTAGTAGGTTAAACGAGATTAAAAAAAAATCAGGGAAAACAACTGACGAGATAGCTGAGTTATCCGGGATTCCGAAGGGAACTCTAAATAAGCTTTTTGCTGGACAAACAAAAGACCCTAGATTAGATACGGTACGCGCAGTTGTGCATTGCTTAGGTTATACTTTAGATGATCTTGTGCCAATTACAGATAATAAAGAAGTCGCTCCCGAACAAATCGAGAGCGACATGGGCGAAACCTGGAAAGAATTAATAAATGAGTTTGGGCCAATTCCTCAAAACAAATTAGACTTAATTATTAGAGTGGCTCAAGCAATTATGGAGAGCGATATATAAGGCTTGTTTAATTTTGTTCCATTCCGTTTCAGTAAAATGTTTATTTACAGCGCATTGTATAATCTTATTAAGAGCCTCCGCTTCTTTGTCATGTATATTATGAGTGGGCATTATGTCATTTTTCGACATCTTATCATCCCCCCTTTTATTGTTCACCATTTTGAAACAAAAAGAGGGAGTTATTTAGACAAGCAGAACTTACTAAGGGCCTGCTACCGCACCCACCCCCCCCCCCCCCACCAACCACTCTTACTATCCCGTCACTACGCACAACTGCATCAACGTTACTATCATGCGTATATA
>Ga0123356_10004565_pt1 | contig 14269 bp, 16 predicted proteins | sample TergutEmb28metaG_2_FD_92546 | JGI IMG/M metagenome (GOLD analysis project Ga0123356, IMG submission 92546) | Embiratermes neotenicus P3 segment gut microbial communities from Petit-Saut dam, French Guiana - Emb289 P3 | ecosystem: Host-associated > Arthropoda: Insects > Digestive system > Gut ...
CCGCTGCGGGTTATCTTTTTTATCACCGTACTGTTTATAATCAACTACAAATTTACACTCGCCATATTTGTAATATTCCCGGTGCTTGGATATCTCATAACTATGATAGGCCGTACCGTGCGGCGCAGAAGCAAGCGGGTTTTGGAGCAGTTTTCCGGTCTTATGTCAATTTTACATGAGACTGTAAGCGGTATCAGGGTTGTAAAGATGTTTGGGATGCATGCCAATGAGTCGCAAAAATTCAAAGACGCCAACAACCATTTTGTAAAACACTCCTTCAGAACAAATTATATTGACGCGCTCGCAAGCCCTATTACAGAGGTGATGGGCGTAGTAGTGGTCGTGGTTCTTTTATGGTACGGCGGATCCGCGGTACTTGCTCAGGGGGGATTTGGCGCGGAAGATTTTATCCGCTTTTTAGTATTTTTGTTCTCAATTTTTACACCGTTAAAAGCGATCAGTAAACTTAACGCCACGCTGCAAAGCGGCTTTGCGGCGGCAGACAGAGTCTTTAGCGCGCTTGATTCAAAAGCGGAAGAGATATCAACGCCGCAGGAAAAACTCTCATCAGCCGTTAGTGACAAAATTAAGAGAGCGGCAGCATTTGAAAAACATGTAACTTTCCAAAACGTCAATTTTACCTATCCTGAATGTGAAGACGAAGTTCTAAAAAATGTAAGTTTTGAGATAAAAAAAGGAGACGTGGTTGCGCTTGTAGGTTCAAGCGGCAGCGGCAAAAGCACAACTCTTGATCTGCTCCCCCGCTTTTATGATATTACAGGCGGTTCAATAAGTATTGACGGAGTTGACATCCGCGACATGAATCTTCACTCCTTAAGAAATTTATTCGGGATCGTCTCTCAGGAGACTTTCCTGTTCAATGACACGATTTTTTATAACATCGCCTACGGCCTGCCGCAAGCGTCGCACGAAGATGTTGTAGCGGCGGCAAAAGCCGCTAACGCCTGGGAGTATATAGAGAAAATGCCTAAAGGGCTTGACACAGTGATAGGAGAACGCGGGGTTATGCTCTCAGGCGGTCAGCGTCAGCGTTTATCAATAGCGCGCGCGCTCCTTTTAAATCCGCCTATTCTTATTCTTGACGAAGCTACGTCAAGTCTTGACACCGAATCTGAGCGTTTAGTTCAGGCAGCGATAAACAACGTTATGGAAAACCGCACGGTATTGGTAGTAGCGCACCGCCTCTCAACGATACAGCACGCAGATCTCATCTTAGTGCTCGAAAACGGAAAAATAACAGAACGCGGAACACACGAAGATCTCTTAGCCCAAAAGAGCCGCTATAAATACTTTCATGATATTCAGTTTGCCGCAAACGCGGCTAATTAAACATCCGCGCCCCACAGGTTTTAAACGCGCTGTTTTTTGTTTTATCATGCGCCAAATCCACGCCATAGTGTATCTTTTAATTACAGTCATTTTGAAAAATCAGGAAAAAACGCAGCATGAATCTCACAGATAACCGTCCATTGCCATTTCTTCTATTGTCATTTTTTATTATAATATTTGCGTCAGCCGCACCCGCCCTTCAGATACCAGACAGTCACCGCAGAATCGCAGAGATTACCATAAAAGAGATTATTGAGTGCCGGTTTCATAATGCTTTGCAAACAGCGGAGCTCGCCTATGCGTCTGATAACAAAAACCCTATCGGCCCTGTACTGCACCTTGTAGCTCTTGGCATGCGGGATGTTGATTTTGACAGCACCATAGACGCGCGGGCTTTTGTGCGCTCTTTTGAACGCGCTAAATCGGTTGTGGAAGAGTATGAAAAGACCCACGGCGTTTCTTCCTATTCGTTAACACTTAAAGGTTTTACTTTGGGGATTCACGCCTCATATCATCTTAAAAACGGCTCTTACTTCAGCGCTGCCTCAACGGGGCTTGACGCTATAAAGCTCATGAAAGAGGCGAAAGAACTTGATCCCAATAATACGGATGTTAATTTTTTCCTTGGTCTTTACGATTACGCGAAAGCGGATATAAGAAAAAAGGTGAAGGTGATTTTCTGGTTTCCAGGCGATAAACAGAGCGGTATACGTCAGCTTGAAGAGGGGGCAAAGAGCGCGATTCTCACAAGAATCGCTTCGCAGTTAGCTCTTTCAGACATATATCTCGAACAAAAACAGCCGCAGAAATCACGCGCGCTCATAGATAAATTAAAAAAAGAGCTGCCAAACAGCCGCTTTCTGATGTGGGCGGAAGCAAAATATTTAGAAGATCAAAAAATGCACAGCGAAGCGGCACTGGCTTATGAACGATTGGCCGATTCCTACGGAAAATACTCTCACGGAACCTATAACGCCATAGTAACCAGAAACAAACAGGCGCATCAGCACGCAAAAGCGGGTGAGACTGAGGCGGCAGTCAGCGCATGCAGACAAATACTTGAACGCAATAACGACAAACGGGCGAACTCATTAATAAAAGATACCGAACGGCTTTTAAATCGGCTTACGTCACGATAATAATTTTTTTCAAAATAAATCCTGCATCTATTATTTTAATGTTGATTTTCCCTTCTTTAGCCCCCTTGAGGGGGTTGGGGGTGATTGGCTTCGCCGAGGTAAACAAGTTGTGTGGCGGGGCGTTGCGGGGAGGCCGTGCGAGAGCACTTGTTTGGCCCCCGCACGGGGGTTGGCGGAAAACACAAAAATTAAACGTCTTTTTGTTTAATTTTTGTGGTTGGAGCCAAGGGGGTCGCCCCCCTTCTTATATTATCTTTCATGTCAAGGGGGTTTTTATACTATGATAAATATTGATTTTTCAAACTGTGATATGTGCGGCACATGTATAAGCGTCTGTCCGGCAGATATAATCACGCTCGCCGCGCAGCTCCATATTGACAACAAAAAATGTAGAAAGTGCAATAAATGCGTTACCATCTGTCCTTTCGGAGCACTGAGTACGGTTGAGGCAGAGGAGAAATAAATTTGAAAAACTACGATATAATAGTGATCGGAGCAGGGCCCGCGGGAGCTATGGCCGCGTGGTCGGCGGCGGCGGCGGGTAAAAAAGTCGCTCTTCTTGAACGTAAAGCTCAGGCGGGAGTACCGGTGCGCTGCGGCGAGGGTATTGGACATAGAGGACTCACTCTAACGCTTGAACCGCGTAAAGAGTGGATTAAAAGCAGTATTACCCGCGCCAGTATGGTGTCGCCATCAGGAATAAAAGTTGACGTCGGGGACGTGGGGCAAAGTTGGATACTTGACAGAGAGAGAATGGACGGCGATCTTGTGAAAGAGGCTGTAAAAGCGGGGGCGGAGTTCATCCCGTCCACAACAGTCGTAATGTGTGAAAAAAGAGCGGACGGTCTTTATAGGTGCATAAGTCAGGACAGAGAGTTTGCCGCACGGATACTTATTCTCGCGGACGGCGTTGAAAGCAGAATCGCGCGCTGCTTTGGGTGGAACACCGCTTTGGATCTTAAAGACATTGAGTCGGGCGCGTTCTGCCGCGTGTACTCTCATCATATTGAGCAGGATTGCTGTTATTTTTATACAGGCGGCGCAGTGGCTCCGGGCGGTTACGTGTGGGTATTTCCAAGAGACAGGGGCGAAGCGAACGTCGGGCTTGGGGTTATCGGCTCAAAGTGTAAACCCGGGCTTCCAAAAGAGCTGCTCATTAAATTCATAGAACAAAATTTTCCAAAAGCGCGAATCTCCGACCTGCACTGCGGCGGCGTACCTGTGGGGCGTTGGATAAGACCGCTTGTAAAGGAAGGGGTTATGCTTGTCGGAGACGCCGCAAGACAGGTAAACGCGATAAACGGCGCAGGGATAGCGTATTCGCTTTACGCGGGTAAACTTGCAGGCGAAACGGCTGCAAAAGCGATCACTAAAGATAAACCTGTAAACTATAAAAAGCTGCTGCACTACCAAAAAGAGTGGGCGAAAAATTTCGGCAAACAGCAAGACCGCTCATTTGCGCTAAAAGAGTTCATTATGAAAACCGATGACGAGTTTCTCAACAAAATAGCCGAAACCCTGGCCAAAGAGGATCCCAAAAATATAAGCTATCTGAGAGTTTTCACTAAAACTTTCGCTTCAAGACCGTTATTGCTTTTAAAAGTGTTTAAACTTTTCAAGTGAATGGGGTTGACGGGAGACGCGTGCGCTGTCTATATTATATACTCTTAATAGTTTATAATTAAAAAAGCAGGGACGATTCACTTGGAGACAGAAGTCTCCCGGGCGAATCCGATCACAGTTAGAAAAGAGTTTTATGAGTATTCTGCAGCGTTTGAACACTATTAAAGATTTGCCTACCCTGCCTGAAATTGCTATAAAGGTGCAGCAGCTTATCTATTCAGACGGAGGCGACGCGGGAAAGCTCGCAAAACTTATACAGCAGGATCCCGCTCTTACCGCCAAAGTTCTGCAGTTAGCCAACTCGGGATTTTACGGCACAGCAAACCGCATCTCCTCTGTTCCTATGGCGATTACCCGCATAGGGTTTAATGAGATAGGCAATATTATTATTGCGACAAGCGTCATTAAGAAATTATCGCGGCAGTCAAAATATCTTGATTACACACAATTTTGGAAGCACGCGCTTACGGCGGCGCACATGGTTGATATAACCGCAAAAGTAAGCGCCGCGAACTTTAACCCCGAGCAGCGTCAGGCGCTTTATCTCTCCGGTCTGCTGCACGATATAGGCATACTGGTCTATGATCAGTTCTTTAATGAGGAATTTGGGAAGATTGTTGAATGCGCTGTGAAAAATCAGATTCCTTACATTGAGGCGGAGTCAATCGTAGCACCCAAAGAGAACCACGCGGCTGTCGGAGCGGCCCTTCTTGAAATCTGGAAACTTGACGGCGCGGTAATAAATGGAGTGCGTTTTCACCACGCTCCAGAAAAATCTTCTGCAAATCTTAAAGTTATTCCTTACGCGGTGCACCTCTCAGAATATATTTTATGTACTTCGGGGTTAGGATCGTTTGAGGGATTTATCACTCAGAGCAGCGGCGGCGTTTTAAGCGGCCTGAGTATAAGCGCGGACAGTCTGCCCGGTTATCTGGCAGAGGCGCAAAAAGAGGTAGAAAAATCAGATCTTATTCTCGCGCTTGCCAAAAGCGAACCAAATCCGTTATTGAGGAATGTATAAATAAATAACTTTTTTAAAATTAAGGAGCCGGTTGGAAAATGGATGTAAACTATGTAAACCCTTTTATTAACGCGACCCTGGCGTGGGTCAAGAACATGGTTGGGGTTGAAGCGAAAGCTTTATCGCCTCAGCTTAAGAAACAACCTTTCCCTACCTACGATATTTCCGGAATTATCGGATTATCAGGAGGAGCCGCCGGTTCGATCTCCCTTGGTTTTCCCATGAAGTCCGCGGTAGCTATCGTGTCAAAAATGATACAGGCCCCAATACACGAAGGGGACGCCGACCTTATTGACGCAATCGGTGAAATAGCAAACATTATCGCAGGATTTGCGAAAAGAGATCTTTCGAGCCTTAATCTCTCTATTTCGCTTCCTAATGTTATATTGAGCAATCACATACTCGCCGGATTAAGCGGAGCGCCAACGATTATTGTTCCGTTTTCATGCCCGTTGGGTCAATTTTTCATGGAAGTTTCATTAAAAACTAATTAATACAGGAGAGACGCATAATGAAGGTACTATTAGTTGATGACTCGGTAACAATGCGCCGAATCCAGAAAACACAGATTGGCACTCTGGGAATAACAGACGTTATCGAAGCGGGAGACGGCCAGGAAGCCCTGGGAAAACTCAAAGGCAATATGCCTATAGATCTGGTTCTGCTCGACTGGAATATGCCTGTCATGGACGGCATAACATTCCTTAAGACAGTACGCGCAGATGACTCTTTTAAGGATGTGAAGATCATCATGTGTACGTCTGAATCAGAAAAATCAAGAGTTGTTGAAGCTCTTAAATCAGGGGCGAACAACTACATTATTAAGCCTTTTACTCCCGAAGCGCTCAAAGAGAAATTGGGGCTTTAATGATAGTATAAGGCTGTATGGGATAATCACCCTGCCGTATAAACAGGGCGGACCCGCAAGTGTCCGCCCTGTTTTTTTTATTTTTGGTATGATAAACATGTTCTGCCGCCTTTTTTAAATATCAGCCGCCGCAAATTAAAATCAAAAATTAATACTCAAAAAATTTGACGAATTAAAATAACAGTTGCATTTATAATCGAAACATGGTAAGATATGTTATATAAAGGGACGTAACTTTCGTGCCGTCCGTAATTAAAAACTATTAATGAGGGGGGTGTTTATGGGTTTCAAAAAATTGATCGGAATCACTTTGGTTACGCTGTTCGCCGTCGGCTCGCTGATTGCCCAACCCCTGTCTCAGTTCAATAAAAGCGAGAGAAACATTACCGCAGAAGAGCTGCAAAAAACCAGAAGCCAGTCTCATATAATGGAAGAAAAACGGGTTGAAGGTATCAATAACGATTTGTCTATTACGGCTATTCTTGACGGACGTGATTTTGACTCCAATCCGCTCACGCTGAGCCGTTCATTCAAAGATGCGCTCAAAGAAAACAGCGACAGAATGACGATGGAACGAATAACCAAATAATTGGCTTCTGTTCATATCTATCTATACAAAAGGCGGATCCTGGAGATCCGCCTTTTTTGTTAATCATCACGTCAAATATATTATATTTAGTCATGGGATCAATAACTCACAGCGCATTTAATCTTTAACACAATAACACTGAATATATTATGAGTAAAATAGCAGGCAAATTAACAGACCTTATCGGCAATACTCCTCTGCTTGAATTGGGAAATTACGCCAAATTACATAACGCCGGCGCTCGCATAATCGGTAAACTTGAATATTTTAACCCGCTTGGAAGCGTCAAGGATCGTATTGCGCTCTCTATGATTGAAGACGCCCAAAAAAGAGGGGTACTGAATCAGCAAAGTGTTATAATAGAACCGACAAGCGGAAATACCGGAATAGGACTTGCCGCCGCAGCCGCTTCAAAAGGTTACAGGCTGATACTTACCATGCCGGAAACAATGAGCGCGGAGAGGCGTAAACTTCTGAAAGCGTTGGGGGCTCAGTTAGTACTTACTCCCGGCAGTGAAGGGATGAAAGGGGCGATAGCTAAAGCTATTGAGTTACAAAAAGAGACTCCGAATTCGATTATCCTTCAGCAATTCGAAAATCCCGCAAACCCAAGCGCGCACTACCATACGACAGCGGAAGAGATCTGGCGTGATACGGATGGAAAGATCGGCATATTTGTCAGCGGCGTCGGTACAGGCGGAACAATCAGCGGCACAGGAAAGCGCCTCAAAGAGTTAAATCCAAAAATTAAAATTACCGCTGTGGAGCCGGCAGCCTCCCCCGTTCTCTCCGGCGGAAATCCTGCGCCTCATAAAATAGAGGGAATCGGAGCGGGGTTTATACCTAAAAATTATAACGCGGCGGTCGTTGATCAAATTATTGCCGTAACTGACGATGACGCCATGAAAACGGGGCGCGAACTGGCAAAAACCGAAGGGCTTTTAACCGGTATCTCTTCGGGCGCGGCTGTATACGCCGCATTGCAACTATCAAAAATGCCCGAAAACATGGGAAAAATAATAGTAGTGATACTGCCCGATACCGGTGAGCGGTATCTCTCTACGCCTCTTTACATTTTATGATTGCCATATTGTGTAACAAATTCTATAATTAAATTTATGTACAGGGATATCGAAGAGCTGCAGGATAAAATTAAGGCGATCGCAAATCTGCCGACTCTGCCCCATATTGCCTCAAAATTAATGAGAATGGTAAACTCTCCCAATACGAACGCGGATATTGTCGCAGCGCTCGTAACACAGGACGTCTCTCTGAGCGCCAAGGTGCTCCGCCTCGCAAACAGCGCATTTTACGGGATTCCAAGAAGTGTTAATACGCTCAAAAGCGCCGTCGTAGTGCTTGGTTTTAAGATTCTCCATACGATGGTGCTCAGTTTAACGGTGTTTGACATGTTTGGAAAAAGCGGCAGTAAAAACCTGCTTTTTGACCGCGACGCTTTCTGGCGGCACTCTCTTAAGTGCGCTACAATCGCAAGGCTTCTGGCGCAGATGCGCAAAATGAATACCGCGTTAGACCCCGAAGAGGCGTTTTGCACCGGACTTCTGCACGATGTGGGCAAAGTGGTTATGGAGCAGTATCTGCACACAGATTTTCACAAAGCGCTGCTTTACGCAAGAGCTCACCGCATGAGCAGCTTTGACGCTGAAAAATTTGTACTCGGCTACACCCACTGTGACGTAGCCATGTGGCTGACTACAAGCTGGTCTCTGCCCAATGAGATTCTGCAGCCGCTTATCTGCCACCATGAACCCGCCGCCGCGCGGGACTGCCGCGATTCCGTTACGCTCTGCCATGTAGCCGATACTCTCAGCCACGCCGAAGATGAATTTGACCTGCGTGAACTCATGCCGCAAATTCAGAGTCTCGGCATTGCACAGCAGGATTTAAAGGGGATCATGGACAGGATACCCGCGGAGATGGAAAAGGCATTGGGCTTTATAAATTAACCCCCTTACTCTTGCGTAAACAACGCAGCCTTATTTATATTTGATTGCTGTGAACGGAGTGTAGCCCAGCCTGGTAGGGCACTTGAATGGGGTTCAAGTGGTCGGGGGTTCAAATCCCTCCACTCCGATTTAAAACAACGCCTGAATCGTGCAAACGCGCGGATTTGGGCTTTTTTATTATAGACAGGCAATCGGCAGATGAAATACGAAAAATTCATAACAGGCGCTCTTGAAGTAAACACTTATGTCGTTACCGATCCAAACGGCGGCGGCAGCTGCATTATTATTGATCCGTCAAACGGCTGCGCTGAGGTTCTCTCATATCTGGCAGAAAATGGACTGCGCCCGTGCGCGGTGCTTTTGACGCATGGACATTTTGATCACATAATGGGTCTCAATGAGATTACGGATGTATTTAATGAGACGCCTGTATTTATTTATCCCGATGACAAGCCGTTTCTTACCGATTCAATGAAAAACGGTTCAAGCCTTGTTTTTGGAGTAGATTTTACATTTTCAAAAAATATAACGTTACTTTCAGAGGGAGTGATGAAGATAGAGCCCTTTGAGTTTACGGTTCTGCATCTGCCCGGACACACTCCTGGGGGCTGCGCGTTCCTTTTTCATAATGTTTGTTTCTGCGGTGATGTTATTTTTGCAAATTCCATAGGAAGAACCGATCTGCCGGGCGGAAATTTTAATCAGCTGATATCCGGTATACATGAAAAAATACTGAAATTGCCGCCGGAAACGGTTCTTTGTTCCGGACATGGCGGCAGAACTACGGTAGACAGAGAGAAACGGCTCAATCCCTATTTGGAGGAATCTAACTAAAAATGGCAGAGATGCCCTTTCTTGAATCATACATGGCATATTTGCAGCTTGAAAAAACTCTGAGCAGCAATACCGCTGTCTCTTACCGCTTTGATCTTCAAAGACTCGCCGGTTTTCTTAAACAGAATGACGCTCTTGATTTGCAAAAAGTAACGCCCGCTCTATTATCATCATACATAATGGTACTGTACGATTTAGGATTCGCGGCAACGTCCATTCAGCGCAATATCTCATCAATGAAAAGTTTCTTCGCTTTTATCGCGTCGGAAGGCGACATAAAAGAAGATCCGACGGAACTGCTTGAAGGCCCTAAAACATTGCGATCTCTGCCCTCTGTACTTTCTGTAGAAGAGATTGACGCGATGATTAACGCCGTAGATTTACATAAAAGAAACGGCATCCGTGACAGGGCGATAATAGAGACGCTTTACGCCACAGGAATGCGCGTTTCTGAACTTTGCAATTTTACAATGGAGCAGCTGCTTGAAAAAGACGGTCTTGTACGGGTACTTGGCAAAGGTTCAAAGGAGCGCATAGTTCCCATCGGCGAGAGCGCTCTTTACTGGATCGCTCAGTATCTTGATAAGGAACGATTTTGCATTGCAAAACCCGACAGCGGAAGTACGATGTTTCTTAATTTCCGCGGCAAGTCTTTTTCGCGTATGGGGATTTGGAAGCTTTTGCGCCAGTACGCGCTTCTTAGCGGTATAGAAAAGGAGATCTCTCCTCACACATTCCGCCACTCTTTCGCCACGCACCTTCTTGAAGGCGGAGCGGATATCCGTACCGTGCAGGAGATGCTCGGGCATTCAAATATTGTTACAACTGAAATTTACACACACGTTGACAGAGAGTATCTCAAAGAGGTACACAGAGTTTTCCATCCCCGCTGCAAGAGATAATGTGCTTTTACCGAAAAAAGCTTATTATACGCACGGTTCAGAGCCGGTAAACATCAGACGACAATGTTATCATCTCCGCCGCGGCCGCTGATAATAATTTCGCCGTCTTCTTCCAATCTGCGGATAACGTCTACGATACGCTGCTGTACTTCTTCTACGTCTTTTAAACGAATCGGGCCCATAAACTGCATGTCTTCCCTTATCATCTCAGAAGCGCGTGAAGACATATTTCTGAAGAACTTCTCCTGCAGCTCTTCGGAAGCGCCCTTTAGCGCCATACCGAGCTCTTTTGTATCGATCTCTTTGAGCAGACGCTGCATGGAGCGGTCGTCAAGCAAGAGAGCGTCCTCAAATACGAACATGAGCTTCTTAATTTCTGTAGCGAGTTCGGGGTTTTCTCTTTCGAGGTTGCCGAGAATGTTTTTCTCAGCGCCGCGGTCAACGTTGTTCAATATTTCAGCAACAGCTTTCACGCCGCCGATTTCAGAAACGTCTCCGCCGAAGAGAGATTTAATCTGCGAAACAAGAACAACCTCAATCTGCGATAACGTTTCAGGTGAAATACTTTCCATTGTCGCAATACGGGTCGCAACGTCAATCTGCACTTCCTGAGGCAGCGCGCTTACAATTGGAGCGGCGTTAGCCGGTTCCATGTGCGCAAGCAGAAGCGCGATTGTTTGTGGGTGCTCTTTTTGTATATAGTTAACAAGCTGTTTGGGATCGATATTTTCAAGCAGGTTAAAACCTGTTGTACGGATTTTCTGCTGAACTTTTTCAAGAATCTCACTCGCGCGCTTTGGCCCCAACGCGTTTTCAAGCACTGTACGCGCATACTCCATACCGCCCTGAGAGATGTACTGGTGCGCCATCGCAAGATCATGGAACTCCTGCAGAACAGCTTCACGCACCTCTGAGGAGATGTTATCTAAACGGGCGATTTCGGTAGAGAGATGCTCAACCTCAGGCTCTTCAAGGATCTGGAATACCTTGCCGGAAGCCTCAGGCCCAAGCGCTACCATGACAATGGCGGCTTTTACAGGGCCTGGAATGTTAGCGGTATTAACAGTCCTGCTCTTGGGAACAGGCGGTCCGCCTATCATCTGTTCGCCTTCTTTACCTTTTGTCTTTGACGCAGCCATTACGTTTATTTTCCTCGCTTTATTAGTTTTCAGTTTTCAGTTTAAAACACACTCTTCTACTCTAATAACTGAAAACAGAAAACTGACAACTGATAACTACTTCTTCTTCCCGCCGCCCTGAGGAGCCGACTGAGTAAGCCATTGACGGATGATAGCGGCGGTGTTGATAGGAGTCATGTTGGTCATAACCTCTACCTTCTCTAAAAGCTCCTGAGCACGCGCGCGCTCCTCTGAAACCTCTTCCTCTTCCGAGAGTTCAAGCCCAAGCTCCTGAAGCTCCGGCACCGGCGGATTCATCGCTTCCGTTACCGTCTTCGCAATAGAACGAATCAGAAGCAGGAACACTATTCCCACAAAAACCGCAAGTATTATCTTAATGATAAGCATCTGATTAGCCCTCGCCTCTTCCCGCAAAATTCTCTCCTGCTCATCATCTAAAAATGAGTTGTCAAACTGGAGCGAAGCTACAACAATCTGATCTCCGCGCGCCAGATCGTAACCGACGGCGTTTTTAACCAGATCCTCAATTTTTTGCAGTTCATCGGGCGTACGGTCTATAAATACCCTTTTTCTGTTTTTGCCTTCATTGACAAAATCATACTTTCCGTCAATAACAACCGAAACCGTAAGCCGTCTTAAAGCGCCCACCTGCTGCACAGTCCGCTCAACAGTCTCGTCAATCTCATAATTTGTTGTAGAACTCTCGCGGTTATGATCTCCGTCGGGAGCGTTTTTTGTGATCTCCTCAGAGCGGTTCTCCGAACGAATCACACGGCTCTCAGGATCAAAGCTTCTAATCGTCCGCTCTACTTTGTCAAAATCAAGATCAGCCGCGACTTTAACCTGAGACTTCGCGTGCCCAAATACGGTTGCAAGCATCTGACTGGTTTTAACTTCAAGAGCGCGCTCCATATTGTTCTTAAGCTCCATGTTTGTAGAAGAGGTCATCGCAAGCTCGTCTCCGGTAAACGGATTTGAGAGAAGCCTGCCCTCAACGTCAACAATTGAAATATTCTGAGGTTTAAGCCCCTGAACGCTTGAAGCCACAAGGTGAGTGATACCTCTGATCTGATCTTTGGAAAGAGTGCGGCCTGTAACCGTGCGCAGTACTACGGTAGCTTTAGAGTCTTCCTGCTGGTCAAGGAATATAGTGTGTTCCGGTATAACAATATGGATTCTCGCGGTATTTACTTCGTCAAGGTCTTCGATTGTCCGCTGCAGTTCGCCCTCAAGAGCGCGCCTTGCGTTTATCCGCTGCAGCTGGTCGGTCTGCCCCAAGTTAGTCTTGTCAAGCAGCTCATATCCGATGCCGCGCCGCTTGGGCAGCCCCTCGCGCGCAAGCGCCATGCGTATCTCGTAGAGCTGCTTGGCCGGCACATGAATATCCCGCCCGTTATTTTCAAGCCGGTATTTGTAATTGCCCTTCTGCAGCTGCTGAGTTATCTGAGACGCCTCTTCAAGCTCCAGATTGGTATAAAGAGGACGCATCCCCTTTGTACTGCCCTGCCCGCCGCCGCTTGCGCCCCCGCCGCCGCCGCCCGCTACATTCGCAAACACCAGAAGGCCCACGAGTCCCAGAAGCGTAAAACCAATAAGCGCCGAGGTAATAAGTTTCTGCTGAAACGATAATTTCTGCCACAACGCAGAAAGTTGAACTATCAGTTGTCTGAAAAATTCGGACATCCATCCGCTCCGCTAAAGATACGCAACTCTACACAATGTATTAAATATAATGAATGACTGAGAGAATAATCAAAAAAAAGGGCGACAATATTGCCGCCCTTGTACATAACCCCTGTGCAGTACAGACGCAAAGCATTGCGTCTCTGCTGTGCAGCGCGATACCGCCCTACAACCGTATCCTCATTATCTCCTGATACGCGTCCATAACCTTGGAGCGGATCTCCATCATCATGTTAAACGCCACGTTCGCCTCTTCTGAAGCGGACATCACCTGATGGACGTCCGTTATCTCCCCTGCCGCGAGTCTTTGAATCGACAGATCCGCTTTCTTCTGCATCTGGTCAACGTCTTTAAGAAAACCGTTGAGAGTATCCTTAAAAGACGGCCCACCGCTTTGCCCTAAAGCGGGGTTTATTTTTCCAGGAAAATTTCCGCCCTGTACCGGCCCGATTGAATTTATACCATCCATGGCTTACCTCCTCACTCCCTTAAGTTCAGGCGTACATGTCAAAATAGTTACCCTTTATATTTTTATTCTCTTCTACGGCAGAAACGTTCACGGCAGCTTGATTCGCCATAATAGACTTCTGCTCGGAATATACATCGCTGACGCTCTTTTTAGGCGCGGCTTTTTCACTGCGGACTGTATCTGTAACTCCATCTACCGAAAAACCGCTGTTACGCTCACGCGCGGCCTGCTTAAGTTTAACAAACTGCGCCCACGAAGCGGCTGTTGATCCCTGTATGCGGTTCATTTCATTCATCTCTTACAGACTCCTGTTTTTTTCACGGCCATACTCCCCTACCCCGGGTTGAAACCCGGGGTTACCAAGCGTGCAACCCCCCGCCGGGGTGCGGAAACATCAGGAAAAAGATCCTGCATAACAACAATTATACATTATGACGCGTTAACTCCGCAATAACTGTTATGATGACTGCAGCGCCTGCAGCAGCATGCTCTTTATAGCGTTAAAAGACGTTACGTTCGCCTCATAGGCTCTTGTTGCCGCTATCATATCGGTCATCTCTTCAATCACATTAATATTGGGCTTCGCTACATATCCGTTCTCATCCGCGTCGGGGTGCCCCGGGTCGTATTCAAGTCTCGGCGGACGGGAATCAGACCTGATCTCCGCAACTTCAACGCCTCTGCC
>Ga0123356_10004566_pt1 | contig 14269 bp, 8 predicted proteins | sample TergutEmb28metaG_2_FD_92546 | JGI IMG/M metagenome (GOLD analysis project Ga0123356, IMG submission 92546) | Embiratermes neotenicus P3 segment gut microbial communities from Petit-Saut dam, French Guiana - Emb289 P3 | ecosystem: Host-associated > Arthropoda: Insects > Digestive system > Gut ...
AGATGCATTCTGCGCTTCCCAATTTACGAACTTGTCTTTGTTATTGTTCTCTTCTTCTTCTGTCCAGCTGGTATTCCAGACAGATACAGTGTCATCGCTGAACCTTAACTGCCAGCCGCGGAACGGATAAGCTGCAAACGGCGAAAAGCTTACTGAAAAAGAATAACCAAGACGCGCAGGCGATATTTCCGTTACTGTTGACGTGCTTGTTCCCAGCTCTCCGTCTCTTCTGACCACATCCAGTTCAGGGCTGTCCATTCCTATCGGACCTACAATAATTACGTCTGCGTTCGTTAAACCGGCAGGCAGCGCATTTATCGTTATGCTAATCTCTGTGCCGAACGCATTCCGCGGAGCCCAGTGTACAAAATCATCCTGAACATCATTTTCATCACCAACATTCCATTCGGAAACAGTGCCGTCCCTGAATATTATCTGCCATCCCCGGAACGGATAGCTTGCAGACGGTGAGAAGCTCATCGTAAAAGGATACCCCTGCATAATGCCGGTAAGACGTGCGGGGAAGATAAATCCCAGTCCAACTCCAACACCGGGGTCAGGCTGTACTAGCAGTTCGCCGCTTGCCGCTCCAAGCGGACCTATAAATAATTCCAGCCCTGTTGGCGGCATTTGGTATACGAATATTTGTACTTCCGTTCCTTCTCTGTTTAGCGGAACAAACTTTACGCGGTTCTCTCCGCCTACTGTGCCGTCTATCATCCAGTACGACGACCATGGACTGTCGCCGTCTACCCAGGCTTGCCAGCCCTGGAAAGGGTAGTTTCTGTCCGGCTGGAAAACCAGCTTGAATGAATAACCCAGTTTAACAGCTCTGTGCTGAGAACCCATCAAGCTTGTTGTTCCAAGAATACTGGACTCTATACGCAGCGGAACCCACGGCGCATTGGCGTAATCCAGTTCATCATGTAATTTATCCAGAAATTTAGGGTCAGCCGAGTTACCCATAAGATCGCAGCTTGTAAGGTTAAATGTTAAAAATACTCCGCCGGTAACTATAATAAAAGCGAAAAACAGCCAAAAAAATCTGGATTGATTCATATAAAAAAACCTCCTAAATTATACGAATATATGTTAATTTACCATAATTCTTCAATTAATGGTACTAGATAAAGCTCGAAATTATTCCAAAAAGCGAACATCTGTTTTGTGTATTTTAGTATTTTAATGCGGTTATTTGAGCAGGTTTTCTACTCTTTCGATCATTTCCCTGAAACGTTCGCTTTCTTCATGAACAAAATGAATAAACGGGTTATCTTTTGTTTTTCCAAGTACTTGTTCCATTTCTTCGTGATTGCGGAAAGTGGCTTTTTTGTAAGGATTTACAAAATCTTTTTCTCTGCTTTCGAAAATGTGTACTTCAATCCAGCTGCGGATTTCCAAAACATGAGTTAGTTCTTTTTTGAAGCCGATAACATCCGGTGATTTTTTATTTTCCTGCAGAAGAGCCAAAGTTGACCAGGCATGACGGCATTTATCAAACAGATATGATTTATTCCAGCTGTCGTAAACTTTATGAATCTCGTCCCATGTTTTATATTTTTCCTGACCAATATCTTCCCGCAGCTCATCAATACGGAAAGACGGGACAATTTGCCCGCCGATATTTACCCAGTCTCTGATTCGTTCCTGTGTGTAAAACAGCCTGAATAACCATGGATAATCCATTTCCGGATGTGTATCAAAAAATTCCGCTATTGTTTTTACTGCATAATAACGAAGCATCTGACGGTAACAGGTTATTGCCTCATACGGCTTTATTATTACCTGATCACGTTTGCTGTGTTCAATGCCATTACATGGAATGAAGTGTATTTTATTGCCGTCTTTGTCTTTATTGTCCGAAAGCGATAAACCTGCATCAGTTAATAATTTTTCCAGATGTGACAAAGCGTTGATTATTTCTTCAGCTGTATCCGGTGCAAGATAACTGTTTTCAATGCGCTGGATTTTTATTTTTCTCTTGTCACGGTTTTTTGTTTTCCAGGAATTACGTTCCAGGGCATAGAGGTTGTGCATCCAGAAAAAAGCAGGCAAAACTTCAATCCTGTTTTTATTAACATTGTTATTAATCAGAGAAAAAGGAAACTGAATATTAAGTTCCGATGGATAGCTGCCGTTTGCGATTATTACAAATGAAGCAAATATGCTTGAATGTTTCAGGCTGACTGCAAGCCCCGACCAGAATCCGCGCTTTGCTTTTATTTCGCCGTCATTGGCGCGGCTATTATGATTGCTGCCGATTGTTGCCGCGGCTGCAAGGTTTGACATTCCCTGAATAAGGCTTGCTATCAGGAAGGAATTGTTATGATGCTGTTCATGGACGGGGAAGATCAGGTTATTCAGTATTTCACAGCAGGATACTGTGGAATTGTCACCTAACACAGAATGAATAAGCCGTGCGCCGTATTTTAAATTACTGTTTCTGCCCATGATAAAACGTACGGCTTTGGATCCGTAAAAAATATTGCAGGCATAACCGACAATTCCGTTCACCATTTCCACGCCTTCGCCGATTTGGGTTTGCTCTTCGGCAGATGATAAAATGGTTATATTTTTTAGCTTATTTGCTCCTTTTATATATGCAGATTCTCCAATCATTACATCCTTGATGATGGCACAGCTTTTAATTACCGAGTCTGAGCCGACAATTCCGTAACTTCCGCGGAAGCCGCCATGCTGTTTCTGTGTAATTTCTTTAAGCTTTTTTAATAATGTTGTATCGTCACGATAGGCAGCCCAAAGATAAACATCTGCTGTTATCATGTTTTCAAAGGGCAGTATTGAACGTCCGCCTGCTTCATTCATAACATCGATCCAGACACGTACCTCTTCCGGCTCGCCGTCTTTGAGCGCGCCGTTGCCGAATTTTGCATGATTTGTTGTCTGCAGTTCATTAACTTCTGAAAGAATACAGTTATTCCCGATTATATAATGTGAAATATACGCGCAATTCTGAATTGCTGTGTCATCTCCTATGTCGCAGGAGATAATTGTGCTTGAGCGGATTCCTACAGGTATACAAAAATCATTATGTTTAATTAAAACATTTTGTAAAGTTCCGATGCGAATCAATCCGTAAAAATATGAATCGCGGATTAGTTCAGGATTAAAAGGATCACGAACAAGAAAATCATTCCAGTTTGTGCAGAAGTTTCTGTTATTCAGCAATATATCAATTTCTTCAGGTTTAAGTTTTCGCCAGTCTCCGGGTTTTCTGGAAAATTTTTCCGCTTGCTGTGCATTACGGAGCCAGTATTCATCAGCACCCGGCGGCAAATATTCTGCCGGAATAAAATTATAACCGTGTTCCTTTATTGGCAGTACCCTGTTTATTTTCAATATTTTGCCCGTCTTAACCTTACATTCTCAATATCGTGGCTGAAAAGCTCTCGTAAATCATTTAATCCAAGCGCCATCAATGCCATGCGATCGATGCCGATACCCCATGCTGCAACGGGAACATTCACTCCAAGGCTTTCCGTAACTTCAGGGCGGAAAATCCCTGAACCTCCAAGCTCAAACCATCCCAGAACCGGGTGTTTGATATGCACTTCAACAGACGGCTCTGTAAACGGGAAATAACCGGGAACATATTTAACTTCTTTTGCTCCGGCAACTTCGCAGGCGAACATTTCCAGCATGCCCAATAATGTGCGCAGGTTTACGTTTTCGCCTAACACGATACCTTCTGTCTGGTAAAAATCCGGAAGATGAGTTGCATCTACACGATCATAGCGGAAACATCGGGCAATTCCGAAATATTTGCCGGGGATTTTAGCAGTTGGAAGCTGTTTTGAGGATAACGCTGTTCCCTGAGAGCGGAGAATAAGTCTTTTGGTAAACTCGCGGTCAAATCCATAGTTCCAGCCGCGGCTGCCTGTAGTTCCTCCGTTCTCATGAGTGGCTGCAATATTGGAAAGCCACGGCTCATCAATTGATTTGGCTCTTGCAACACCGTCTTTGTTACTGCTGCCGCCAAAGTCTGCGATACTATAAGCATCATGAATATCACGAGCTGAATGAAACTGCGGCATAAAAAGCGCATCCGAATTCCAGAACTCAGTTTCAACTAACGGACCGTCAAATTCTTCAAAACCAAGAGATGCCAGTTTATCTTTTACATTTTCAAGGAACTTTGCATACGGATTACTGCGGCCGGGCGTCAGCCTGACAGGAGGGGTTTTTACATTGTAGGAACGGAATGTTTTACCCTTCCAGCTTCCGTCCTCCAGCATCGCTTGCGTAAGACTGCCGACTTCATCACCGGTGATCCCTGCGGCTTTAAGCGCTTCTGCTGCTTCTGCAGCGGGGACAGAGCCGTCTTCTGCGACGGTAAAACTGTAATAAACTGTTTCCCTGTCTATTTGACGGAATGGAGCATCTGCGGCGCCGCGTTTTTTTGCGACACTTCGTATAAATTGTTTTTCCGCTTCATCAAGGGAGGCTTCTGCAAGAATACCGCCGTCTGTTATAACTTTTTTTAATAAACTTTTTATGATTGTAAAATGCGCAAGCACCGGATTTCTGGAAGGATCATCCAGGTGATCAACCGGCAGAGTGATGACAACTTTTTTATCGCCGTCCATTGAAAGTATGCCAAGTTTTGAAAGGCTGCCGAATGCGCTGCCGATATCCTTATTTTCCATCTGGAGAGCTGCGGCAATATCGGGAAGACGCGGTTTTTCTTCCGATTTTTTTATTCTTTGCCGTATCAGTTCAAGTATTCGTTCTTCCGGGCTGCCTTTCTCTTTCCATTCCTGCCCAAGACCTGTTATCTCGTAATAAATTGCGGCTTCCCGCCTGATTTCACTGACCAGCCCTTTGCCAGTCAGCCATGAAAGAGCCTGATTTCCGTTTCCCGGTTTAAAGCTCAGGTCCTTTTCAACTTTTTCAATTGAAAGTTCATCACCTTTTTTATAAAAAAGGAGTATCCGTATTTCCAGCGGATGCAGGTTTTTCACAATATTTTTTATATCAATTGACATTATAACCCCATTATTTGATTCAAAATAACAGGAATTTTAGATATGGTCAAGATATGATTAATAGGTCAGGTTTCTGAGTCTATTCTTGTTTTTTCAATATACTCTTTATATCCCGGCATTTGGTCCCTTAATTTTTTCGGCACAAATGTTATATTATAACCGTCTGCCTGTACAGCAGCTATACATAATTCCTCTGTTTTGAATTTTTCCGGCACATGTTCAAAAGCTTCACTATTTTTATACAATGCAGCAAAACATACTTCTTCTGTTTTATATTTTTCCGGAAAATATTTCAGCGCTTTGCCGGTGCATTCCGCTGCAGCAAAACATATATCTTTTGTTTTTAATTTATTGGGAACAAAATCAAGGGTGGTTCCGTCTTTCTGAACTGCCGTCATGCAGAAATCAGGTGTATTGTACATTTTTTTTGGAATTAAACGGAGCATACTTGATATATTATGGTTTCTGTACAGTTCATCTTCATGAAGTGTTTCACTGCGGATAACCTTCAGGCAGAGTTCCTTTGTTTTAAATTTATCAGGTACACTATGGAATTCAGAGTAAAGTATATTTACAGCCATACGGCAGAGTTCCTCTGTTAAATACTTTTTAGGTAGTTTTTCAAATACACAAATGTTATTCTGTACAGCGGCAAGGCAAAATGCCGGTGTTAGAAATTTCCCGGGCATTGATTCAATGATTAAAGCGTTTTTTGTTACACCGGCAAGGTATATTTCATGTGTTAATAGTTTTTTAGGTACATAATTAAAAACTTGCGGTGAATCATTAACAGCTATTCGGCACAATTCTGCGGTTTTGAATTTTCCTGGAACAAATTCAAGCGCATTTCCGTTGCTTTCAACTGCTATCCGGTACAATTTTTCGGATTTGAATTTACCAGGAACAAACTGAAGCGCATATCCATTTGATTTTACAGCTGCAAGGCATAATTCTTCAGTTTTGAATTTTCCCGGCACGTATGTTAGTGCGTACCCGTTATTCATTATCGCTGCTTTGCATATTTCCTCAGTTTTAAATTTCCCTGGTACATACTGGAGAGCGTCACCGTCGCTATTTACTGCAGCAAGGCAGATTTCCTGTGTTTTTAATTTTTTAGGTATGTATAAAAGTGCAGTGCCGTCTTTCTGAACTGCCGAAAGGCGTAATTCTTCAGTCTCAAACAGCTTGTTTAAAATTTTCTTGAATATTTTTTCAAATAACATATTTGAGATAAATTTTGCCGCTGTTCCCGTTTCCTCAGAAAAAAACTGAAATATTTTTCTGTCAGGATAATTCATCATATCATCCATCTTCAGCGCTGCCAGGCAGATATCTATTGTTTTTATTTCTTCCGGCACAAACTCAAGAGCGCTGCCGTTATTTTTCACAGCTGCAAGACAGATTTTTTTATTTTTTAATTTTTCCGGTACAAGCTCAAGGTTTATGCCGTCATTCTGAACAGCTTTCATGCAAACATCATTTGTTCTATGCTCCTCCGGAATAAATTCAAGAGCCCATCCTGTATTATTTACTGCGGCAAGGTAAACTTCCGGGGTTTTGAATTCTTCTGGTATAAATTGTAATGCACTGCCGTTATTTTGCGCTGCAGCAAGGCAAATCTCATAAGTCTTGTTTTTTGGCAGTATGAAATTAAGCGCATTCATATGACTTTGTTTGCTTTGAACCGCAGCAAGATTTATTTCAGGTGTTTTATGTATAAGCGGAACACAGGAAAGCGCAATACCGGCGCTTTGCACAGCAGCCAGACATAACTCATAAGTTTTTAATTTTTCCGGTACAAATAAAAGAGCTTCGCCGTTATTCCGTACAGCAGCCAGGCACATTTCCGCTGTCCTTAATTCTTCCGGTACAAAAGTAAGCGCTCTTCCTTTTTTCTGTACAGCTGCAAGGCAAATTTCCGGAGTTTTGTATTTTTCCGGCAGATATAATAGCAGGTTTGGGTTTATCTGAACTGCGGTTAAACATATTTCTTTTGTCATTTGTTCTTCAGTTAAATCAAAAAACATTTTTTTTGTCAGATCTTCTGTTTTGACATGATCCGGAAGGATCTCATCAGCTTTTTTTAGTTCTTTGAACAGATTCTGAATATTGCCTTTTTCCTGATATTTCTCAGCACGGTTCAGGCAGTTGTCTATCTCTTCATAATTGATAAAATCGTTCATAAAAATACTCCTTAATAGTAAAAATTATACCTTATATCATAAATATCCTCAATTATTTTTAAACCCTTTCTTTTTTTATATTTTGTAGTATAATTTGAACATGGTTCTCAGTAGTCTTGCGGCGGAAACTGGTAAAGCGCTGCCCCTCGGAGCTTCGCTTACCAACGAAGGTGTTAATTTCGCAGTTTTTTCCAGACATGCCAAAACTATTACTTTAATTATTTTTGAGTCTGCTGACAAAGATAGTCCGTGGGTGGAAATCCCTCTTGATAAAAGAGAACATAAAACCGGAAATGTCTGGCATTGTTATATCAGGGGTATTGGTGCGGGAACATGTTATCTGTACCGTGCCGATGGCCCTTATTTTCCAGAAAAGGGCTTGCGATTTAATCCGCATAAAACCCTGCTTGATCCTTATGCAAAAGCAATGACTGATGTCAGTAAATGGGATTTTGAAAAATGCACAGGTTATGATACTGATAAACCAGGACGGGATCTTACATATTCCTATGATGATGATATTGAGAATCAGCCTCGCGGTATTGTTATTGATGATACCTTTGACTGGCAGGGTGATACTCCTTTAAATTATCCGCTTCGTTTCAGCGTAATATATGAAACTCATGTAAAAGGTCTTACGGCACATCCTAATTCGGGAGTTAAGTTTCCGGGAACATACCGCGGAGTTATCGAAAAGATTCCGTACTTTAAAGATTTGGGAATTACCAGTCTGGAGTTTCTGCCTGTGCAGGAATTTAACGAAAACGAAATTATCCGAAAACATCCGCGCACTGGAAAAAAACTTACCAATTATTGGGGTTATTCCACAGTTGCATTTTTCGCGCCGAAAGGTTCCTATGCTGCGGATAAATCTCCCGGCGGACAGGTAAATGAATTTAAAGAAATGGTAAGGGAGCTGCATAAAGCCGGCATCGAAGTAATTCTTGATATCGTATTCAATCATACAGCAGAAGGTAATGAACAAGGACCAACTTTTTCTTTCCGCGGACTTGATAATTCCATTTATTATATTCTGAATGAAAACAAACGCTACTATCAGAATTATTCCGGCTGCGGAAATACAGTTAACTGTAATCATCCTGTTGTTCGTACATTGATTATGGATTGTCTGCGTTACTGGGTAATGGAAATGCATGTTGACGGTTTTCGTTTTGATTTAGGATCAATACTTGGACGTGATCAGTCAGGACGGATAATGGAAAATCCGCCAACTCTGGAGCAAATTGCAGAAGATCCGGTACTGAGCTCCACAAAAATTATCGCAGAAGCATGGGATGCAGGCGGCGCTTATCAGGTAGGCTGGTTCCCCGGAGGGCGCTGGGCAGAATGGAATGATATGTACCGCGATAATATCCGCAAATACTGGAGAGGTGATCCAAAGGAAACCCGTTATGTTGCTACCCGGATCGCAGGCAGTTCGGATCTTTATCTGCGTGACGGAAGAAAACCATTTCATTCCATTAATTTTATTACCAGCCATGACGGCTTTACGATGAAAGATCTTGTTTCGTATAACAATAAACATAACCTGGATAATGGTGAAAGTAATTTTGACGGAAGTGATAATAATATAAGTTATAATTACGGAGTTGAAGGACCTGCAAAAGACCCTGTTATAAATGTTATTCGTGAACGGCAGATAAAAAACTTCTTTGCAACTTTAATGGTATCTCTTGGTACGCCGATGATTCTCGGCGGAGATGAATTTGCACGCACTCAAAAAGGCAACAATAATGCCTACTGTCAGGATAATGATATTTCATGGTTTGACTGGTCTTTGCCGGAAAAAAATTCCGGGCTCTACCGTTTTGTCAAAGAAATGATAGCTTTCCGTCTTCGTCACCCCGGTTTTATGCGTCCCGAATTTTTTACCGGCAGAGGAGGCGCATATAAAGCAATCCCTGATATCACCTGGTACGATGAACAGGGTAAATGCCCCGATTGGAATGATATCGGCAGTTTTCTTGCACTTCGGCTGCTTGGCAGCAGAGCGGATACGCTTGCCGATCGTGATGACAATGATTTTTATATAATGTTCAATCCGGAGACAGACCTTCAGCCCTTTGTGCTTGCCGAAACTCCGCCCAAAAAAGAATGGTGGCGTGCTGTTGACACAGGATTAAATTCACCTAACGACATTCTCCTGCCGGGAAAAGAAGAACGTCTTGTTTCGCAGCGTACCTATTCCGTAAAAGCCCGCAGTATTGTAATATTAATATCTAAGGATTCGTTGTAAATTTATGGATAACAGCAGTTTTATTTTCGGTGTCGATCTCGACGGAGTGGTAGGTGATTTTTACGGTGAAATCCGCAAAATTGCCGCCGGCTGGCTGAACAAACCCGTTGATTCTCTAACCTCTGAGGTATCCTATGGTCTTAAGGAATGGGGTATTGAAGAGTACGGCGGTTATGAAAGGCTTCACCGCTTTGCTGTAACACAGCGCAACATCTTCAAGGAAATGAAACCGATTGAACATGCTTCCGCAATTTTACGCAAGCTTTCAAACAAAGGTATCCGTATCCGTATTATTACGCACCGTCTCTTCCTGAAATATTCACATAACACTTCAATCAGGCAGACTGTTGACTGGCTGGATAATTATGACATCCCTTATTGGGACATTTGTTTCATGGCAGACAAGGGAGCGGTCGGCGCTCATGTCTACATTGATGACGCACCCGAAAATATTATCAGTCTGCGCAAGCTTGGATGTAATACAATTGTATTCAGCAATTCCACCAACCGTGATTTACCGGGTCCCCGCGCAAATGACTGGTTCGAAGTAGAAAAAATAGTTATGGAAGCACGCGAAGAGTGGCGTACTGGGACAAGAGGGTTATTTCCAAATTAAAAATAAAATACGGAAAAATTTCACACAAAGGCACAAAGGATCACAAAGGCACGGAGCTGCTTCGAACTATAACTTTGTGCCTCCGTGTTCTCCGTGTCTCTGTGTGATAAATTTGGGATTAATGTGTAATGAAAGATATTATATTAACTACTATTAACGCAAAATGGATTCACCCCTCGCTTGCGCTTCGGCTTTTAAAAGCTAATCTTGGCGCTCTTGAAGACAGGTGCGAAATCATCGAGTTTGCCCTGCGCCAGCCGTTATGTGAAAAAACAGAACCGCTTCTTGCTGCAAATCCGCAAATCCTTGGCATTTCCGTATCAATCTGGAATCATCTTGCGACTATAGAACTTCTTAAAGAGCTGAATAAATCGTGGACAGAGGAAACAAAACCTGTTGTTGTTCTGGGCGGTCCTGAAGTATCCTTTCTTCCGTTTGATGCGGAGATTTTTTATTATGCTGATTATGTAATCTGCGGAGAAGGGGAAAATGCTTTCCGGGTTTTATGCGAAACTTTGCTTGCAGAAGCAGGTGAATTAACTACCCGGCTATTAACTCAAAAATTTTCTAAGTTCATTCCCGCTGAGCCGGTTAATCTTTCTGAAATAAAAAGCGCCTATCATTTATATTCAAATGATGATTTGGAAAAAAAACTAGTTTATGTTGAAGCGAGCCGCGGTTGTCTTTTTAATTGCGAATTTTGTTTGAGTGCTGTGAAGACAGAAAATAGTGAACAAAAAAAAGAAAATAGAGTGCGGGAATTTCCTGTTGATATGTTTTTGTCGGAAATGGATATACTTATTCAAAGAGGAGTAAAGACTTTTAAATTTCTTGACAGGACTTTTAACAGTAATATTAAGCGTGCATTATACATAATGGATTTTTTTCTTAAAAAAATCGAAGAACGTAAAGAGGCGGGGCAGCCTCTTGTTGTTCATTTTGAAATGACAGCTTCTCTTTTTCTGCCTGAGCTGCTTGATAAATTGAGACTTTTTCCGTCGGGCAGCTTACGTCTTGAAATCGGCATTCAAACACTTAACAAGGAAACTGCATCACATATCGGAAGGATTATAAATCCGGAAAAGGAACTGGAAGCTCTTCGTTTTTTACGGGAAAAAACCAATGCCATAATTCATGTTGATCTTATCGCAGGGCTGCCGGGTGAAGACATTATTTCGTTCGGAAAAGGATTTGATCGTCTCTGGACAGCGCTCTGTATCGAAGAAGCTTTCCCTCTTCCGGATAATCAGGCTGCGTTTAACTCAGGGCACATCGAAATTCAGCTTGGCATTCTTAAGCTGCTTCCCGGAGCTTTAATCTCGCGTCACAATGATTCATTCTCCATGTCTTACAATAAACTTCCGCCATATGACATTGAGGAAAGCTCATCCATGTCTGTTGATGATTTAAAACGAATAAAAAACTTTGCCAGGTTTTGGGAAATAATAGTTAACCGCGGTTTAATTAAAATTACTTATAAACCTGTATTTAACAGTTTCTTGGATTTATCAGATAAACTGTTTGCTCATTTCGGACGAAACTGGGGTATCGATAAATCTGAATTATTAGCTTTTCTTTCACTATAAAAGCGTTATATTTGCATATTTTGCTGCAAAATACCGTAAAAAGTGCATTATGGACATTCTTTGCTTTTTGTATTATACTGTAATATATGGAGGCATAATATGAAAAAACAATTTGTTTTTATTGTATTGACTGTAATTCTGTTGCTTTTCTTTGCCTGTGATCTGCAGATTCCATCCGCAATTCAGGTTAAAGGTTCCACAGAACTTCGCTTTGCATCAGTTATGGATTTCGGAAAGATGTTCACTGATATGCTTGAGCAGGGATTTGAAGGCATGGATGATATGTCAATCATTCCGTGTATACAAACTGCAGACCAGACATTTTTGGTTTATATGGAACTTTTTAATGTGACATTTTCTGTAGGTGAAGATATTGATGGAAATCCTATTCTTAGTCTTACTGGTTATGATGATATTAATATCAGTGATTATCTGGATCAGACTGATCCTAATTTAAATCATATACTTGATGAAGAAATGGATGTTGTTGAAGAAGATGAAGAGCCAATGGTCGTGCCGCTTTCCGGTATGGGAGATTACCTGAAAGGTTTTAAATTTGATGATGATGATTTAAAAGGCCACAAAACAAAGCTTTTTTTCTCCAGTTCTGAGGATAACGAGCTTCTTAAAAAACTTTCAATTGAAGTGTTTATAAATGGTGAATCAACAGGCAAGAATCCCATATTAGCAATTGGAAACCAGTCAAGCGGTTTAAAAGATATGACAGAGTATAACGGATCGGCTATACCTGCCGGAGGATTAGCAATCGAGATTCCTTTTGACGGAAGAGATGTGGATGTTACTTTCAGGCTTTTCTTTCCCGAAGGTACTGAGTTAACAAAAGATGACTTTGATGACGGCGATATTATTATAGAAATTGCTATATGGCTTCCTCTCAGATTAGTACCCATACAGGGCGAAGATCCGGAAATTGTTTATCCGGAAGGAATTTTTGATGCTGAAAATGATCTGTTTGGAAGGAAAGATCCCAATGATGACAGTTTAATGGCAGACATGATTGAAAGCCTGTTTCTGGAAATTAAATTTAATGTAAATCCTTTTAAGGGAGCAGATTTAGTAGTTTTTAACATGTGCTCCAAAGTAAATTGCGTGGAGCAGGGTTGTAATTGCGGAAGACAGTTAATTCAAATAACAAATAAATTAAACGGTGATGCTTTTTCATTTAAAATTTCTGAAGATGACATGAAATTAATCAATTCTCCGGAACATTGGCCGTTCACTCCTAATTTTAAACTTCATTTTGGCAGTGAGTCCGAAGTAATTTTCCCAAGGGAATTCAAAACAGAAGAATTTGCCTTTGTGGTAAATATAAATTACACACATGAGCTATAGGAGAACAAACATGAAAAAAATAATTTTACTTTTTGTTATTTGTCTTATTCTTCTTCCATGTGTCTACGGAGCCGAGGAAGATTTCTCCGGAAAAGAAAAGAAATTTTTTCCTGTAAAAGATCGTATATTTGAAATTGGTTTCGGCGCAGGCGGCAATGTATCCAATAATTTATTGTCTATCGGTGAAATCTTTTCCGAGACATTATTATTGGATCTTGATAAGCTCTCTCAGGGTGTTTTCGCGGATTTCGGAACGTTTGTTCCGTTTTTTATAAATCTTAACTTCGGAACATGGGGTATCGGTTTATATACCGGTGTTGATGTGACAGGAGGCCTTGGTCTTAATGGAAATATGCTCACCTTTAAGGAAGCTTCCAATGAAAAATCCGATTTTAATGCGGCAGTATTTGCCTTTGCCGGTATTGACTCCTTCTTTCATATCCAACACTTTAAGGTTAAATTCAAACCTGCTGTTTTTTATCCAATGGCTTATATAGTACAGGATAATTTTTCTTACACCTTCAATTCTCCCGGCGGCATGACTCAAATGATCATTGGTTATGATTTCCTGTTTTATACCGCAGCTCCAATGGATGGTTTTGATGTATCAAAAATGCTTAAACTGTCCAATATGACCACATCACCTGGTTTCGATTTCAGCCTTGGAGTAGAATATCCTATTTCTGAAGTAACCGGGTTAAACAAAAGAGCGAAAGTTCTGGATTTTGATATAGGAATGGATCTTGTTAATATTCCGATTGTAGCTTCTGTGATGAATGATTATAACAGAATGTTCGGCGGACTTGAAATTATTCAGGGAGAAGATGATGAACTGAAGGATCTATTGGATAAGTTCAATAATTTCAACTCCAATACTCAAACCGGTTCCAAAAAGATGAGCGTAGATCGCGCATTTAAAATGTTCTTCTGGGCTGACTGGCGTCCGTTAAACGGCAACCCTCTTTTTGCGGTAACTCCAGTAATCGGTTTTGCCCTTAACGATCTTTACAATCAGCCGTTCTCCATGGAGTTAGGCGTAAAGGCAAGAGTAAATATTCAGAATATGTTTATTGCCACAGCCGGAATAAATTATGAAGACCGTTTATACAAAAACAGTTTAGGTCTTACCTTTAATTGCAGGGCTATGCAGCTGGATATCGGCGCAGAGCTGCAATCAGCCGATTTTATCGGAAGCTGGACTGCGAAAGGTGTGGGAGCGAATGTGGGGATTAGGTTCGGCTGGTAGCGTGTAAACGCCAGTTTAATGG
>Ga0123356_10004567_pt1 | contig 14269 bp, 4 predicted proteins | sample TergutEmb28metaG_2_FD_92546 | JGI IMG/M metagenome (GOLD analysis project Ga0123356, IMG submission 92546) | Embiratermes neotenicus P3 segment gut microbial communities from Petit-Saut dam, French Guiana - Emb289 P3 | ecosystem: Host-associated > Arthropoda: Insects > Digestive system > Gut ...
CCACGAATTCGGCCTGGCGCTCCCAAGCGCATCCGGCCTCAATACGGGCGGCAACTCGGCGTTCATAGGCGCGCCTGGCGGCATGGAGATGGAGCACGGTTATGACACGACCGTCCCGACGACATATTACGCGGCGGTGATGGCGCCCGATGCGAATACATACACGAGTGGAACCAACCGCAGCGGTATGTTCGGGTTCATATCCGAAGGCCTCGGCGGCGGTGGCATCCCTCCGGCTGAATCCATGCGCAGGTTCATCCCGACAGCAAACCTGTGGCCGAAGAACGTAGGCGGCGCAGTCGGTTCGGGCGCAACCGGCGAGGACCCGGGCAACTACAACAAGTGGGACTACCACTCCTGCCGCGGCGGCAGCAACTTCAACCATATCGACAAATTCACGGTATACTCGGATCTGGCGTTCAACGGCGCGTTCAGCCTTGACGAATGGGTTGCTCAGGCTTACCTGTACAACTACGAGTACCAGAGAGCACAGTACGAGGCTCTTAACTACTACCGTTATACCCAGGCAACCGGCCTCATCAACTGGATGCTCAACGGTACGCGTCCGGTCATAATGTGGAACCAGTTTGACTTCTACCTCAACCCGACCGGCGCGTCATTCGGAATCGGCAAGGCGAACGAGACAATCCACATAATGTACAACATATATAATAAATCCATTCACGTAATAAACAACTCGTTCACTGACGTAAATAACCTGACCGCCGATATGACGCTGTATGATATAAGCGGCAACGTTATCGGCAGCTTGTCAAAGGCGGTTAACCTGCCTGCAGACGCGCTCGGCACAAGCACCGGCTCAACGCAAAACAGGACAGTCGCTATTAACCCGACGCAGATCAACGGCGAAGACTGGTATGACAAAGCCATGACCGTTGTAAACCGCAGCTACGCCTCACAGTCAGGCGGCAAGAGATACACCTCAGCCCCCGGTAAGGTCGACGTTTGGACGGCGGCTCAGGTCAACGCGGCAATTGAGCTGCCCACCTCGGACGTTTACTTCATACGCCTCGAGCTCAAGGATGCCGGCGGCGACGTTATCAGCTACAACACATACGCAGTCCCGCGCAGGCAGTCCGTCAACAACGCAAACGGCAGCGGCTTGGGCGCGACCGGCGCGAACCAAACCCACGACCTGACACAGCTCAAGCAGCTTCCGGAAGTTGTAATCGGGACGGACCTTATAGTCGACGTCGGCAGCGCTGTCAATTCCGGCGACTATATCATCCAGAAGGTAACCCTGACAAACGCCACCGATAAGAAGATCATGCACGCCGTTGAGGTCAAAACATACAAAGACGCGGCAGCCACAGAACTGTGCCCGGCTACGTTCGACGACAACCTCATCACGCTGTTCCCGGGGCAGACCCGCGTGATAACCGCAAAGCACCTCAAGTCATACCTGAGCGGCGCCGCGGTAATAAAGATAAACTGCTTCAACAACATCATTTCAAACAGGCCGTCGCACGGAGGTAACGTCTACATCCCGGCTAACCCAGTGGGCCAGACCACCGGCGGCACTTCTGATTCGACGCCGAACGCCACCACGAACCTTGCCAGGAACCGCCAGGTAGCGGTCGGTACAGGCGCATTCGCCGCAAGTAACATGACCGGCATCGGTGACGTGAGCAGGGCCAACAACGGCACCACTGTCATCGATTCGGACATCAATACAAACGTCTCTGTCACCCCGACTGTTACGATACCCGGCAGCGCGCAAGTCGCAGCCTGGGCGCCGACCGCCACGAATTACTTCACGGTTGATTTGGGCGCGTCAAAAACCTTTGACAGGACGATGCTGCGCTTCAACAACCCGCACGGCACAAACATGATGGGCGGCACGCCAGACTATATCAGCGTAGAAGTCAGCGACAGTCCCACATCCGGTTTTGTCCCGGTACCTATCGACAACGCATGCGCCGCAGGCACGCCGAATGTCGCGGCGGGCTTCGAGTCGGCGACGTACAACAACAAGAATTCGCGCGTAGCGGCGGCGGACATCGTATTCAAAGCCCCGGCAACGGCGCGGTATGTGCGCTTTACGCTGACCGGCCTGACGACAGGCTCAACGTCATACGGTTCGGGTACCGGCTCAGTGTCGTCACAAACCACCAGCGCGAGAGCCAACCCATCCGCCTTTATAGTCAGCGGCGTCGAAATCTACAACTCCTACAACTATATGTTCGTGGAGATTGAAGACGATGGCGCAGTAGGCGTCAGCGGCAGTAATATAACGCCGGTAAGCCTGACTGAGGCGAGCACTCCGATGGAAAGGTCCGTAAGGGCTTATATTGGCGGAAGTTATGAATTAACCTTCACGCCGGGCGGAATTAACAACACGGTTACGGTGTTCAGAGACGGCGTGGATATTTCAGACCAGTTTGTCGGCAGCACCATAACCCTCAACGACATAAGCGCCAATACAGAAATTAAAGCTGTATTTGAGTACAACAGCCCACCGCTGACGATGAAGCTGACTGATTGGAAAATAGCCCCGTCGGCAAGGACCGGTATGACAACAGCCTCACTGCAAGCCCTGGCGCCGGCAAGCGACGCCGCAGCCATCGATCCGGCTTACAACACAAGCAGTTGGATCAACGCCAAAGCTCCGGGGACTGTCGCGGGCGCGCTCGTTGACGCCGGTGTTTACAACAGCCGTTTTGAAAGAAACAACGAGGGTCTATATGACGTGATGTTCGCCGCAAACATGTCACAGCTTCCGTCCGGCGATTTCGCGACCACAAACCCGTGGTGGTGGAGCACCGACTTTACACTGCCCGATTCCGAAGTCGGTAAAAAAGTCACGCTCACGCTTAAGGGTATCAGCTACGCCGCCGAGATTTACATCAACGGCGTAAAGGTCGAGAACAAAAACCTCAACATCACGAATGCTAACGAGGTCAAAGACCGCACCCCGCTTCTGGGCACGTCGTATACTTACCAAAACGTAACGAGCGCAGCCGGATCAGCCAGCTACTTGTATCAGATGACTAACTTTAACGACTACAGCAAGCTGTTTGCGGGAACGTTCCGTACATTCAATATCGACGTCACGGATCTGCTTAATCCCGTAGGTGAGCCCAACAATGTTAAGGCTAAAGTCCGCCGCGGTACACATGGTACGGACTTCTCATTCTACTGGGTTGACTGGCACACCAACCCCGCCGACCATAATATGGGTCTGACGGGCAGTGTGTTTGTATCTACTTCCGCCAACGTTCGCCTCGCCAATCCGGTTGTCGTAAGCAAGGTGGCGGCGAATCGGAACAGTGCGGTTCTCTCGTTCTCTGTTGACGCGAGCAACCTGTCAAACAACCCCGTAACGGGTAAGTTGGTCGGTACCGTCAGGGATCCCGACGGCATCGTGGTTACGACATTGACGAAGGATAACGTTGTCGTAAGGGCAAACGCGTACAATCAGGAAATCGCGTTCCCGGATTATACAATTGACAGTCCGGAACTGTGGTGGCCTAACGGCTCCGGTGATCAACCGCTATACACAATTGATTACGAATTCCGGGTTGGCCCGGTGTTAAGCGATTCACTTAATCATCGCTTTGGCATCAGGGAACTCAAGGCGGACGTTAACCTCTACAGCACCAACGCCAACTCCTACATGATGCAGATTTTCTGCAACGGCGTGCCTATCATTTACAAAGGCGGCGGGTTCTGCCCGACTGACCTTCTGTTAAGGCATTCGGAGATGGATAACCGCTCTGCTATCGAAATGATGAAGCAAGCGGGCTTTAACGGGTATCGTGACGAAGGCAAATTCTTCGATGATGATTTGCTTGATCTGATGGACGAGAACGGCATACTGCTTATCACCGGCTGGTGCTGCTGCGACCGCTTCCAGCAACCGCAAAGCTGGTCGGAGGCCGAGCGTTTCGTCGTATATGAGTCCGTTTATTCCCAGATACGCAATAACAGGTCGCATGCGAACTTCTGCGTATGGCAAAACGGCAGCGACAACGCGATTGACTATCAAAACAACACAGCCCGCAATAATATCATCCGCAAGCATTTTGAAATTGAAGGCAGGCTCAAGCTGTTCGACGTGGGTATCGTCTGCGCCAGCGGCTCCGGACTCAATACCAGCGGCAATTCGGTGATTACCGGCGCCCCCGGCGGCATGGAGATGGAGCACTCATATGACACAATGACGCCGACCTTCTACTACAGCAACTGGAATACAGCCGCAAATCCGGGCGGCTCGCTGGTACGCGGCACATGCGGATTCATTTCCGAAGGCAACGGCGGCGCGGGCATCCCGGCACTCGAAACGTTCAAGAAGTATATGCCCAACGCGAATCAGTGGCCGTTTAACTCCAATCCAAACTACAACGTCTGGCGTTATCAGTCGGTCCGCGGAAGCTTTGTCAGCCCGGATCAGTTCTTCACCTATGTCGACGGCGCTTACGGAGGATCAGATACGCTTGAGGAATGGAACATCCGTGCTCAGCTTTATAACTACGATTACCAGAGGGCTGAGTATGAATGTCTGAACTGGAGGCGCTTCCAATACTCAGCCGGTTTGATCAACTGGATGATGAATGGGCCGCGCCCGACTATAATGTGGAACCAGTTCGACTATGACCTCAACCCGCACGGCGGTACATTCGGAGCAGGCAAGGGCAATGAGCCGGTACACATTATGTACAACGTGTTCTCAAAGGATGTTTATATTATAAACAGTACGCCTCAGAGCTACAGTAATATGACGGCGACCCTGACAGTTTACGATATAAACGGTAAAGTAATTAACACCCCGCTTACACGCACTGTCAACTTAGCCGCAGACGGCATTACGTCGACTACCGGAACCGCAACAAACCGTGTGGTAGGGTTGACCCCGAACGTAACGGAAGGCGACAACTGGTACGAATTTGGTGCAGAAAATGTCACCTACGCTTTCAACCGCAGGGCTTCCGGATCAACAGGCGTCACAAACCTCTGGACCAGAGCGAATATCGACGATTCCCTTATCGGATCAACGAGCGACGTTTATTTCGTCCGTCTTGAACTTGCGGATTCAAGCGGCAAAGTTGTCAGTTACAATAACTACGCCGTACCGCGCAGAAACGACGTAGACGGAACCGCCTCTGACTGGTGCCGCGGGACTACCGCCCAGATCTATGATCTGACGCAGCTTAATTCGCTTCCGGAAGTAAATCTTACCCGCAGCGATGGGTCCTGGCATAAGACTGACAACGGTATGGAGATAATCCAGACGATCAGCCTGACCAACGATTCTCCGAATGTCGCTTACGGCGTTGAGATCAAGGCATACAAGAACAGCGATATGAAAGAGCTCGTCAGCGCGAGGTATGACGACAACCTGCTCATTATCTTCCCGGGGCAGACACGCACAATTACAGTAACGCACTTTGCCGAATACCTGGACGGCCCGGTTGTGCTTGGGGTGAACTGCTACAACAACATCATCAAGAACAAGCCGCCGCTCCGCAACATTTACGATCCTTTGTATAGCAGATTCGGCACACCCGCTGCAGGCAACATAACCACGACAACCACGAACCTCGCGCGCGGGAGAACTGTAACAGGTACTAACAACAGCAACGCCACAGCTATCGCGAGTTATACGCTGGCTAACAGCGGTACTACCGTTATTGACTCGAACATGAACACAGTCTCGACGATTGCAAGCGGCTCAGGTTTCTATGTAGATTTGGGCAGCGCGCAGAAATTCGACAAAATAATGGTACGCTGGAACGGGGCCAGCAGCGGCAGCGGCACCCTTAACATGTTCGCGGGAGCGCCAAACTCTATTATTGTTCAGGGCAGCAACAGCACGACCACCTCAACATTTGTAGACATTGCAACAATCAGCAACTCAGCGCGCGCGGTAATGACGGTTCTTGATCTGCCGGAAACCCAAAACTACCGTTATATACGCTTCGTGCCCAGCGGGCTATGCGCGGCGGTAACTGCTTATAACGGCATTGCAGCCAGAAGCGCGGCGGCCAATGTCAACATTTCAGGTATCGAGGTGTACGCATACAAGAGCTCAGCGTTCATCCAAGCTATAAGCGGGGGCAGCATTACAGCAGCAGGCATAACCTACACAACGGCAAGCAACGCTCTCAGCAGGACCATCCAGTCCGGAGCTGACGGTGCGATAACCTTCACGTTCACTCCGAGCGGCACAGGCAGCTTCAAGGCGAAATTCGAAACAGCCTATCCGGAATACCCGATTGAGGTGTTCAGGGATGGCGAAAGAATAACGCACCTGCTGAATGCCGACAACGAGCTTGAGCTTACGGGCATTACGGCGGCTACTGTAATTAGCACCGTTTACGACGGAACCGAGTCGATTATCCTCACTTCGGACAGGGATGATTTTGTCGCGGGTGAAACAGTGAACATCAAGGCGAATGTCCCGGCATCCTTCCCGGTGGGCGGCAAGCTCTACATAGCTGCCTATCAGGCTGACGGTAAGATGGTATCTGTACAATCTTATGACGTTGCGCCGGGCGCGATGCTCAAAGTTCCGTTCGTCATGCCGGCCAACGCGGTTAAGGTGAAAGCATTCTTGTGGGATGCAGAGACATATGCCCCGCTTTGTGCAGACTTGACTATCTCATAACCGGCGTCCGGCATCAAAGAAGCATTGATCCGTATAGCGGTCACAACAATCTACAGGGGGCTATGCATAAAAAGCATAGCCCCCACGGTATTATTGGAATTGATATCAGCCGCGATTTTTGGTAAAATAAAACTAACTCGAGCGGTGAAATTTACATTACGAGGAAAAATGAAATGAGAAAACAGATAATAGTATTACTTGCGGCTTTTTTGCTGACCGGATGCCGCGCGCGGGGGGACTTTCCGCCCATGCCAACGGCGCCGGAATCGAGGCAGGTTATGTTTGGCGTGGCTAATTACTGGTCTCCAAGCGAATGGTATTCAAGTTATTACAATGAAGTCAGAATACATCTGTATGATTTTGAAACCGACGGGCTTCTCTATGAGCTCATGATACGCTACGCCGATTCCAATTTTGAAGCCCAGCTCAGGCATATAGACGATATGATCGACGGGCAGGTTGATGCGCTGATCGTCGAAATTGCCGATACAGCAAATGTGGGAGCGGTTATAACCAAGGCAAAAGCGGCGGATACCCCGGTTGTTTTGGTGGGCCTGGAACCTGACGCTGCGGACATGGGTGCTTGGGACAAAACATGTTTTGTGGGGGCGGACATCAGTCAGTCAGGCAAGGTGCTGGGGGGGCTGATAGCGGATCTCCCGGCCGGCGGCGACATTAACGCTGACGGTGTGCTAAGCTGCGTTGTGCTCATGAGCGATCCAGACGACGAAAGGGATTTGACCGTCCTGGAAAACATGCGAAATACACTTTCCGACAGAGGCGTCATTTTCAAGGAGCTGTCGAGCGAATACGCCGCGTGGGACCAGGATCTCGCACAATCAATTGTGTCGGCGGCTATCGAGGAATTCGGCGCCGGTATTGATATGTTCCTGTGCCTTAACGACTATTATATCCCCATGGCGTACCAGGCAATAGCCGGGTTAGGGCGCGTTATCGATGAAGATATTTATTTAGTCGGCGGCAACGCCAACGATGAAAGCGAAGGCCTGGTAGAAGACAGCCTGGTAACCGGCACGGTTGTCACGGCCTATGGAGACGTAGCCCGCGCGGAAACAGAAGCGGCAATCAGGTTCGCAGACGGCCTGGATAATGAGAAATACATCATGGTCAACTGCTTCAGGCCGTTTGTCAACAAGCAAGTTGAACTGAACAATAGATAAAGGTTACTGTTGCGGCGCACTCTACACGTTGGCATGAGGTATTGTTACCGTTACGACTGAGCCGACATTTTCCTCGCTTGTTATGGCGACGCCAGATTCGATTCCGAACAATAAGCGGAGCCGCTCATCAACGTTGATAAGGCCGACCCCGCTAAAACCGCCGCACACCCCGGCCGCCTCGACGCATGTAGCGCGTTCGAGCTTCACTCCGGGGAACCCGGCGCCGTCATCGATGACCTCTATAGCCAGGGACGCCCCTGACTTGCAAGTGAACACGCTTATCGTACCATCCGTGCTGCCCGCGAAAGCGTGGAAGAAAGCGTTTTCGATGATTGGCTGAAGGATCATTTTAGGTATCAGCGAGTCCATATAATCATCGCCGATATTAAATACTACGCGGATATGGTCGCCGTACCGTATCTGCTGGAGCATGGCGTAGTTTTTCAGGTTTTCGATCTCGTCGCGAAGCGGTATCATCTCAGATTGGTTGATCTCCATGCCTTTTATAAGCGTAGTGAATAATTCCAGCGCTTTGGAGGCTTTCTCGTCCTCGCCGCGCCAAATCAACCACTTCACAGAAGACAAAGTGTTATATATAAAGTGAGGATGAATCTGCGTCTGTAGCGCCCATATCTCGGCTTTGCGTTTTTGACCTTCGATCTCCTTCATTTGCTTTAGGTAGGCGTCTATGCTATCCATCATATAATTATAAGCGTCGGCCAGTTCCTGCATTTCATATTCGCCGGTAACGGGCAGGCGGTCAGTAAAGTCCCCCGACCTGAGCCTGCTCATACGTCTTGCCAGAGTTTTCAAGGGGCGGGTCAGGCTGCTTAAGATCAGCACGGTAATAAGGATGGCAACTGTCGCGACGGCGACACCTGCCAGCAAGACGTGGCGGGCGGCGCTTTCCATCTCGGCTGAGCTGCCGGAATCCACTATGCTGACTATATGCAAGCCCCAGTAGTCCACAGGCCTCGTCACACATGTCAGCTTTTTCCCAGTATAATCGACCGTAAAGAAAGGTTTATCCGCAGCATCTATTACGGCGCTTAACGCATCGCCCGCTTCCCATCCGATAAATTCATCGCGCGTAGAGGATACGCACATACCGGACTCATCAAGCAATACTATAAAGTTTCCTGCGTCGGACACATTACTGTAGTATTCCCGCAGGGCTTCCTGTGATACTGTTATAAAAATATACGCAATCGGGGTTTCGCTGCCGGAGGCAACGACCGCTGCCGAAGCGACAAACACGCGCCGGCGCGATGTGCGCTGCGTAAGCCCATTCGGCAGGAACTGATAATTAATGCCGGTCGGGTTGGCGGCGACTTTTATGGCTAAGTCACTGCCAAGCAGTTCGGCGGCGGACATAGTAAGGCCTGAACCGTCAGAGATGTATGAAACGCCGTTAGCCCCGACGATAATTATGCTCATTTGACCGGTCGTGTCGTTTTTCAGAAGGTCGCGGACCGTGTTCACTATACTGTAAGTGCTGTACGAAGAACTTACGGTCGTTTTATCAGTATTGTCAATATATGCCCTCAGTGCCCAATTTGACCGGAGATTACCGATCATGTCTATTATCGTTTCGCCCGAGAATTTCATTTCACCCCTGGTCTTTTCCACTATCATCAAAGCAGTCCGGGTCAGTGAGTTAATATAACGGCTGTTCATTTCGGAGAGCACTATGACCAGCGTAGTGACCGTCACGGCAGCGATACTCAGCACAAGGGCGCTGATGAGTTTCATAAGAAACGTGTTTTTTCCAAAGAATGATCTAATCATAGTGTACCTTCTGTATCTTTGCCCTGTACGCGCTTGGCGTTGACCCGACTAATTTCCGGAATACCCGCGTGAAATAACTGTGATCCGTGTAACCGACATTGGCGCATATGTCGGAAACGGGAGTGTCGGACTCCGACAGTTGCTCTTTTGCTTTGTCAATCCTGATGTGAGTCAGGTATTTGCTGAAGCCCTCGGTATTGTTTGAGCCAAAATAGGTAGAAAGATAGTTGTAGTTGAGGTTGAATTTTTCAGCCAGATGGGACAGCGTCAACTGTTCGCCGTAATTCTCGTTTATATACGCCAGAATCCGGGGCATTACCGATTCGTTTGGATTATCATTTTTTTCCCGAATGATGTCTGATAATTCATCAAGCGACGCTGAAAAATCCTCCAGGAAGTCTTCGGCGAAACGCGCCTTGGATATCCTGGCAAGGCAGCGCGCTTTCAGGCTTTCCAGATTCGGGATGTCGCCCAAAGTCTCGTCCATAACGGTGATTAGCTGATACATGGCGTTTTGTGCAAGCGCCTTTATATCGCGCTCCGGCATTAACCTGTTGTTTACCATGAGCTTAAAACGTTCGGAGAGCAGGTTTATTGATTGGTCCAGGTTGCCGATGCTCAGCAGCTTTGACAGTTCGCTGATCCTGAAGGTTCTTTTACCGTCGGGTTTCTCAAATTTTGCGACTTGCATGAAACTATCATATTTATGATAGAAACGTTCCCTGAGATACCGTGAAAACTCATTGCGGTACTGGATGCCGATATTTTCCGCGCCGGAAAACCTGTTTGAGCATACAAAGAACAGATCAGAGTTACTATGCCCGGCGCGGATTGCCAACCCTGCCAGTTTGCCCTCGATATCCCCGTCGGCAGCCATAATGCCAATATTAATGATATAGACAAGCACCCACGTGTCGAATACGATCCTCTCATAGTCGGTACCTTCCAGAAAATCGGGTTCAATGCCGTTCAGCGTGTCGAGAAATGGTCCCATACCCACCGGCGTGGCAACATTCTCCGTGTCGATACCAAAAAGCAAAAAACAGGGTTCCGGGAAACGTTTGGATACAGTAATAGCGACGTCCTGCGGGCAGTGACCGGAGAGGAGGCGGCCAAATAAATACCTCATTGACTGCCTGCCGTCCTGCCGATCCTGCCCGGTGGGAGGCCTGCCCGCCGCTTTAATCACGGCGGAGAGCAGTTCGTCCGGCGTAAGCGACGGTTTGAGTATATAATCAATGGCGCCGGAGCGAAACGAGTGTTTGACATATTCAAAATCGCTGTATCCGCTCAGAACGATTACCTGGATTTCGGGATACAGGCGCGTGATTTCTTTAATAAGCTCTATACCGTTCATCGCAGGCATCACAATATCGGTAATAACGACGTCCGGGCGTGTTTCTTCAATCAGCCTGAGAGCCTCCTGCCCATTTTTTGCTTCGGCGACGACGTCAAACCCATGAAACTCCCAATCAACCAGATACTTAATGCCCTGCCTGATCATCAACTCGTCTTCCGCAATCAATATCTTACAAAGTTTGCCCAAGCAAATCCACCTCCCATAACCCATGACCCCAATTATTAAGGTATCGCCTCGGCTGCTACCTGGGCGTATTGCAGCGTGTCGTCCATGTCAGCGCCCTGCATTATGAGCTGTACGGCGTTTTCAATCAGCCTGTCTATGGGATATGTATGCATCCCATAGTCGACGGGCGGAACATCTTTTATCATATCAAACAGGTTTTTCAGCGCGGGTTGTCCGGAAAACGCATAGTATGGCTTTAAATACTCCGGAAGGTCCCCGGCGCCCTTTAGCGGAGAAACGAGAGTCAATTCCCCCGCCAATTCATTTATCAATTCCATATCGGATGCAAGCGTTGACAGCAGAAAATGAGTCGCTATGTCGGCGTTTTCAGCTTTGTCCACAACATACCAGCCGTACCCCCCAAGAGCCGACGAATTGACCGAACCGTGGTCGTTCATACGGGGGATCGGCGCGACCGCCCATTTGCCTTCATGTTCGCCCGCCATTGAGACCATTGTCTGAAAACGCCAGGAACCCGTCAGTACGGTCGCCACGGTTCCTTCACCTACGGCTCCGTATTCCTGGTCATATCCCGAAACCTGCAGCGCTATTCCCGATTTCACAATGTCGGTATATATGCCTATCGCGTCCTTGAGCACGGGGTTATCAGAGAGGTTAACAGTCAGGCCGTCTTCTTTGACATACCATTGCCCCGCTGACTGGAGCATAAGCCGTATCTGCCAGAGGTCCGTCGGGGTAAGCGTAAGCATCAGCTTGCCGGTCTTTTCTTTGACCGCCTTGCCGATCTCAATATATTTGTCCCAGGTGAGGCTTTCCATGTCTTGCCTGCTGTAACCCGCGCTTTCAATGTAATCAACGCGGTAAAACATAACGGCCGCCCCGGAATCGAGAGGGACCCCGTACATAACGCCGTCCAGAGACTCGGCTTTCACCGCGCATTGTTCAAATCTCCCCATATCTATAGCCGACGAAAGGGCGCGTATCTCGCCGGGGAATTTGCGAAGGAATTCCTGTATATGGTAATCCTCGATCAATACTATATCAGGCAATCCCGTATAATCATTGATTGTGAACTGTATACTCAAGCGGGATAATATCTCATCCCTTCCGATACTCACGATACTAATCCCGACGTCCGGATTTGAGCGCGCATAATACTCCCAAGCGATTTCGAGCGCCCTTCCGTTATAGTTTTGGCGCCATGTCCAAACATTCAGCGTTACGGCAGATGTTTCCGGCGGATCAATCTGATCGGGGCTCGCCGATTGCGAGCACGATACTAAAGCAAGCGAAACAATAAGACACAGTATATGCTTTATTCTCATACGCATCCCCATCCTTAGAGCCAATACATATTCATTATATCACAAAAGCCGATGCTTTCTATACACTTGATTAGTAAGCTCTTAAAAAATTAACAGGACACTAAGAATGTCATAATCCGGATGATTTATAACAGTAAATATTCTCATAACCGGACAATAAATACGATTGACAAAAAATACCAAAGGGTCAATAATATTAGCAACGCATAATATCAAAGATACATATATTTATACGGTTATTATGCGTTGTTTGTCCAGATTCGGCTGCTAACTGGCGAATATGATTTGGGATACTATTCCGCATGAATATTATTCAAACGGATAGGGGGGGATTCCGGATTATATCCGACAGGTCGATGCAGCGATTCCGGATGCTATTTGTCATGCTTTTTTACAGCTTATTTGTAAGGAGAAATGTATAATGAAAACAAAAATAAAGAAGTTATTTGCATTGCTGGTAAGCCTGGTTATAATAATATCTTTGTTGCCAGCCCAGTCACTGTTGGCCGCGCAGGAACCGTATTCGATTTCACTGTTCTCGGAGGGAGGCATATCGGCGGCGTTGCTATTTGACGGCGTCAATAAGTATTACCAAGCCAGGTATTCAAACGGATCAGACGAAGAGGTACTGGGCTATTTTGTTCTTGCGATCTATGATTCCACCGGGCGGATGGCGCTTGCCGAGTTTAAGGACCTTATCGCCCCGGCAAACGGTTCGGTTGACGTCGTATTCGACGCTAACGCGGACGCCTATCCGCTCACTGCTTACACGGTCAAAGTCTTTTGCTGGGACCTCGACTATGTGCCGCTGTCAAATGAGAATTCATCGATGCAAAACGCCGCGCTGCGGCGCGCGGCATATCAGTCCAGCGCGGTTGACGAATTCAATACAGTGACGCTAATAACCGACGGTATTGTTAGTAATCCCGTCGAGCGCAGCTTCTCCAACGGACCGTGGACGTCCATATCCCGGTACTACAGGGAATGGATATACGTTGACCTTGGGACGCCGACCCCGATAACGCAGGTAGCGGTGACCTGGGGGACGAGTTATGCGGTAAGATACCGCGTACAAGTTTCAAACGACGGCTTCACCTGGACCACGACAAATGTCATCAAAGGCAGCAACACTTATTCCGGCGGCGGCGCCGGCACGGCCAACCCGCTTGGAGTGCCTACGGCTACCTGGGCAAACGCCAGGCAGTCCGACGCCGTGACGGGCAACGTCACCGCCAGATATGTCCGCGTACTTTGCGAAAGCGTCAATGGCGGCGCCGAAGGCGGAACGTATGTGATCAGGGGCGTTGAGGTAAATAACGCCGCGATCGACAAGTACTACGCGTCGAGTGGTTTTGACAGCTACTGGCAGACAAAAACAAACGGCGTTGAATGGGCCTATGTCGACCTGGGGGCCGTGACCGCTATCGAAGGCGTGAAAGTTACCTGGGGTGGCAACTACGCCACCGACTATGCAATTCAAACATCAAATGACGCAAAAACATGGACGACGGTCGTCGACGCGGACGCGGGGCTGGACTCACTGTGGTTTAAAGCGGACGCGCGTTATGTGAAGCTCCTGATGAGGGCGAGCTCCGGGGCGAATTACATAGTAAAGGAATTTGAAGTATTCGGCAGCAATGAACTTGAGTACAAATTGGATCCGATGCCCGCGCCCGAGGCCGACGGGACGCAGTACCTGACGGGCGGCAACTGGAAACTGGAACGCGCTTCCGAGGTTGCCTCCGATGCGGCGATCAACGTAAACGCCACGGGAATCAGGCTCTCCCAGGCGGGGTACAAC
>Ga0123356_10004568_pt1 | contig 14267 bp, 11 predicted proteins | sample TergutEmb28metaG_2_FD_92546 | JGI IMG/M metagenome (GOLD analysis project Ga0123356, IMG submission 92546) | Embiratermes neotenicus P3 segment gut microbial communities from Petit-Saut dam, French Guiana - Emb289 P3 | ecosystem: Host-associated > Arthropoda: Insects > Digestive system > Gut ...
GCCGCATATTCGGCGTGATTATACTCGTCTCGGCAATAAGAATGCTTCTAATTTAGAGGGGGAATGAAACATTATGAATCATATAGCAGGATTTCTCGCGGGGTTGACCGCGTCAATGGGTCTCGGCGGAGGATTTATTCTCATCATATATCTAAGCTTTTTCTCGGATATAAGCCAAAGCGCGGCGGGCGGAATAAACCTTTTGTTTTTCCTGCCTGTCGCGCTTGTGTCGGCGATTTTGCACCTGAGAAGCGGGTTAATCGAGCGCAAAATCTTGCTTGTAATCTGCCTTGCGGGAATCGCGGGGGCAGTCGTCGGCTCTTTTGTCATGGATTTTCTCGATGAGGCTCTGCTCCGCAAGCTATTCGCGGGGCTGTTAGTCTTTGTAGGGCTCCGCGAATTGCTTCGCACAAGAAGCGCGAATAAAATTTCTGCAAAAAAATTTCGCAAAACCTATTGACTTGTCGAGTCAACTGTGTTATAATATAATTGACCGACCAAGTCAGTCATGCACAACATGAAAGGGGGAATGCTTATGGAAGACTGTAAGCACGACAAAATCATAGCTGCCGCAACCCGTGAGTTCGCGAAAGGCTACAAAGCCGCACACACCGACGACATAGCAAGAGAGGCAGGGGTCTCAAAAGGGCTTTTGTTCCACTATTTCGGGAGCAAGGAAAAGCTCTACGCCGCCACCCTCGAACACGCATTCACAGTAATCTTCAGCGAATTCATCGCGCAAATTGACTTCAGTAACGGCGACATTATCGAGCGAATCTTGCAAGCAACCAAGCTCAAGTGTGAGCTTACCCACAAATACCCCTCTCTGTTCGAACTTTCCGCGACGGCTTACATCGAGGGGACTCACGCAGAGAAATTCATGCCCCTGTACACCGACATGACGACGCGGCTCTTCGCGAACATCGACGAAAGCCTCTTCAAAGAGGGGATTGACGCTCAAAAAGCCGCGAAAGTAATCCACTGGTCTCTGACGGGCTACGCGAACGCTCAAGTCGTTCCCGACAAAAAACTCGCGCAGTATCAAAGCGAATATGAGCATTACATGGCAGAAATGCAAGAGTATTTCATTATGTTTCGAAAATTATTTTACAAGGAGGGCGACAATCATGACGATTCAAACAGCTAATCTCACCAAGAAATTCGGAAAGTTCACCGCACTGAGCGACATCAATCTGCAAATCGCACAAGGGGAGGTTTTCGGGTACGTAGGCCCTAACGGGGCAGGAAAAACCACGACAATCCGCACCCTTCTCGGAATCCTCAAGGCTACGAGCGGCTCAGTACAAGTATTCGGGAAAGATGCGTGGAAAGACGCAGTGCAAATCCACAAGCGCATAGCTTATGTCCCCGGAGATGTGAACTTGTGGGCAAATCTCACAGGCGGTGAAGTCATCGACCTTTTCGTGAAATTGCGCGGCGAAATCAACAAGACAAGACGGGACGCGCTGATTAGCAAGTTCGATTTTGACCCGACCAAAAAGTGCCGCACTTATTCTAAGGGCAATCGCCAGAAAGTCGCTCTTGTAGCCGCTTTCGCTTGCGACGCAGACTTGTACATTCTTGACGAACCTACCAGCGGATTAGACCCGCTCATGAGCGAGCTTTTCGTAGACGAAGTTTTGCGCGTCAAAGCTGAAGGCAAGAGCGTTCTGCTGTCGTCGCATATCCTCTCCGAAATTGAGCGATTATGCGACCGCGTCGGCATTATCATGAAAGGCAACCTCATGAAAACAGGAACACTTGATGAACTCAAGGGGGCGGCGGCGACTGCCGACGGCAAACTCCCGAGTAACATGGAAGAACTGTTCATGCGGTATTACGTGAACAGCGGGCAAAACGATAAGGGGGTGTGAATTATGAGAGCTAACTTTACCAACACACTCATGCTGACTAAGTTCATGCTCCGCCGTGAGAGGATTATCAGCTCTGTCTGGATTGTGATTCTCGTGTTCTTCAGCGTTTCTCTTGTCCCGGGAATTACCGAAGTTTTAGGCGCGGGCGGTGATAACAGCCCGGAAACGACACTCGAAATGCTGACTGCACCGCCAATGATTGCGATGATGGGTCCCCTCTACGACACGAGTGAGGCAGGGCTGTTCGCGTTTACGATGCTGTTATGGACTCTGCTCGCAGTCGGGCTTATGAACATCTTCTTGATTGTTCGCCACACACGCACAGATGAGGAAAAAGGCAGAACCGAAGTCATACGTTCGCTGCCTGTAGGACGGCTGTCGATTCTCGGAGGCGCAGTGCTGACTGCGGTAATAGTCAACACAGTGTTGGCAGTTCTGACAGGCGCGGGAATGGCGGCGGCAGGTTCGCCCGAAGTCGGCTTTGATTTCGCGGGCTGTATGCTGTACGGAGTTCTTCTCGGCGTGTTCGGATTGTTCTGCGCGGCACTGACTGCGATTTTCTGCCAACTCTGCGTCAATGCCCGAAGTGCATTGGCATTCCCTGCGATTGTGATGACGGCGGGATATATGCTCCGCGCTGTGGGCGATATGCCGACAGAAACAGGGGAAATGCCGCGAGAGTTCTTGTCATACCTCACACCGCTCGGGCTGTTGCAGCGAAGCCAAGTATTCGCGGGTAATCACCTGTGGAGCGTGTTTGCGGTTCTCGGGCTGACCGCCGCCCTGATTCTCACGGCATTCGCGTTGAACCGCGCCCGAGATATGGGTGAGGGATTCATTCCCGCGAAGCCCGGTCGGCGCGAAGCTGACAGAAATCTCCTCGCACCATTCGGGCTTCAGCACAGATTGCTGACTAATATGCTGCTCTGGTGGGGATTCGGGCTTGCTCTGACAGGCTCACTCTATGGGCTGATTATGGGCGACATTGGCGGCTTCATCGAAAATAACGAGTTCTACGGTGACTTGATGATTTCACTCCCCCCCGGTTACGAACATCTGCAGGAGAAAAGCTTCGTCGCGACAATCAGCATAATCTTGATGATATGCGCGTCAATCCCTGTAATGGCGGCGATTTTTCGTCTGCGAAAAGAAGAGAGCGACGGGCGGCTCGAGAACATCTTGGCAGGGGCAGCCTCACGCAAGCGGACACTCGCGGGGTATGTTCTGTTCGCCTTTGCGGCGAGTGTGCTGATTCCTTTAGTAACAGCATTCGGATTTTGGGGAGTCGCAGCCGCAGTCATGGAAAACCCTTTAGAAGTCGGCTTTTTCCTTGATACAATGCTCGTTTATCTTCCTGCTCTGTGGATAATGCTCGCAGTAGCGGTCGCCATTGTCGGCTGGCTCCCGAAAGGCGGGCTAATCGCGTGGGGGTACATGGTGTACAGCGTATTCGTGCTGTTCTTGGGGCAAATGCTGAATCTGCCCGATTTCTTCGGGAAAATCACCCCTTTCGGACACGTTCCGACGCTGATTCTCCCCGACGACTCGGTGAACTTCGCAACAATGGCGGTCATGACCGCGATTGCCGCAGGTCTGACCGCCATAGGGTTTGCAGGATATTCGCGCAGAGATTATGCTCCGCAATAACTTCAGGCTTCCACGGCGACTTGCTTTGTCTTGTTAAGCATAACAAACACCAAAATCTTCGCGACAATCGCCGTGACACCGACACCGAGAACAAGCAATCCCGCGAGCAACATGGGCGACGCAATCCCTGTCAATGCAGTTTCGACAGAAGCGGCAATGGCGGGGATTTCCCCTGCAGTCGTAGAACTCAGCCCCTCGAGAATGAGCCGCACAAAAAGATTAGTCAAAAGGCTCACCGTTACGACACACGCCCCGGAAATCGCGGCGGGAATCCCCCCATAGAGCATGATGTTGGTTTTGCGGCGAATGTTCAAGAAAAACAAAGCGACTAACATTCCCGCACTAAGCACAGACAGCGTAATCAAACTCATGAGTGAGAAGCGGTTGAAGAGAGAAAAGCCGCTTTGCACTCTGCCAATCATTCCCCCTGAGGATTCGTCAACGCTACCCCATGTGATGTTGTCAATCTTAGTATTCACAAGAGAGCCCAGCAGTAACTGCGCATATTCGGAGTCGGGGTCGAAAGGGAAGCCTGTGGCGTTTTCGATTAGCTCTGCATTCTCGCGCAGTAACCGCAGAATGTCGCTTGAGCTGATAATCGCTGACTCTTCACCCTCGCCGCGGATTACAAACACAAGCCCGTTCTCGACAATGTCTGCAACAAATTCGCCGAGTAACTCGCTTGAGAGCAGTTGTCGTAAATCACGCTCGCGGATTCCGTAAGTTTCGATGTAATATTCATGGATTGAGTTGTAGATAATCTGAGACAAAAGCGAATTTTCGCTGAGTTCATCACGCTCAAAGTCCGGGATTGTAACAGCAATGTCATTGATAATACCGCCGATTTCAAGCTCCGAGAAGTTGACGCTCATAATAGCGGCGCGGACAGTTGCCGCTAACACCTCCGGTTTAGTGGAGTGCATAACAATCGCTGTTAGCTGAATCGCGGTAATACTCACAAACATGAAAATCGACACTAAGACAGATAACGCCGCGAAAGCTACTTTTCTGCCTTGAGTAAGAGGCGGTTTTTCGCTGCCTGCCTCCTTTGCCGGAGGCTGTTTCGCGTCTTCCTCTTCTTGTGCCAGTGCTATTTCCGTCAAATTAACTCGAACTTCACCTTGCTCCTCCACACCCCCCGACTCTGCCGCTACAATCGCCGCCGCTTCATCGGGAGTAGGCACAAGCCCCGGTGTCAATACCTCACCTGCCGCAACGTCCGAGGGATTGAGAGATGAGGCACGCGCTTTGCCGCATTCTGTGCAGAATTGCACCTCATCTGTATAGGGGGTTCCGCATTTTCCGCAAAATAAACTCATAGTTTTGTAGCTCCTTTCAGCATTCAACTCCGGGCGTCTTCGGATTGCCACAGGCAATCCTCGAGCCCTCCGCGCAGCAGGGAAACCCTGCTGCTTGGCATTCAACTCCGGGCATCTTCGGATTGCCACAGGCAATCCTCGAGCCCTCCGCGCAGCAGGGAAACCCTGCTGCTTGGCATTCAGCTTTAGTTGTTGTCAAGATTCGCCCTACGGACGGGCAAAGCCCGTCCTTTGGGCTTATCTCTTCTTTAGCTTTCCTTAAATAACTGTTCTTTGAGAATGTAGCGTGCGTCCCAGACATACTGCACCCCCGAATAAACATTGAGGGCGGCGCAAATCACCATAAATACTGCGCCTATAGGATTCAAGAGCAAGTCGGGGCGGTAAAAAGCCCCCTCGATAATCGCACCTGTAGCCGGGTCTACCCCGTCTACCCAAAAGGTGATTTGCCCGTAACTCTCCATAATCCACAGTAACAAAATCGCGATTATGCTGAACATGGTAATCGCGGTTTTCACTTTGCCCGACGTTCGCGCAGGGACGACGAGCTTTTCTTCGCTCTGGCTGCAGACTAATCGTACTGCCCCCACAACGAAATCGCGAGTTAAGATTACCACAACAGTCCATGCAGGAATCCAGCCTTGTTCCGCGAAGCATACTAACGCCGCCATTACAAGGATTTTGTCCGCAATCGGGTCAAGGAACTGCCCGAGGGGCGTGATTTGCATTTTCGAACGCGCGATATACCCGTCAAGCCAGTCCGTAATCGACGCAATCACGAAAATGACTAACGCCCACACAAGGCTGTGAGGCATAGCTCCTTCACCTGCCACTTCTCCAATCGCGAAGGGTAACATGAACAGGACAAACAGCGGAACAAGAGCAATCCGCAGAATAGTCAGTTTATTGGCGTCATTCAACGCGCTGAACGCTTTTAAGGTTTTCATACTGTACCTGCCTTTGCTTCTCCGACAAGATTGTTGTCAACTACATCTGTAATAAGAACTGTGAGCCGGTCGCCAATTTGCAACTCGCCGGAAGTTGTAAAATACACCAATCCGTCGATTTCCGGGGCGTGCATATAAGTCCGCCCGAAGAACGCCTCAGCGTATCTGTCATACCCCTCACAGACAATCTCGAACTCATGCCCGATTAACCCCTGCGACCACTCACTGACGCGCATTTCCTGCTGTTCCACGATGACTTCACAGCGTCGAACACGCTCCCCTTCGTCGATTTGGTCTTCACGCTCGGCGGCAGGGGTGCCTTCTTCCTGCGAATACGCGAAACAGCCGAGATGCTCGAAGCGCATTTCGTGGGCAAACTCCGCGAGTTCCTCAAACTGTTTAGGCGTTTCCCCGGGGAAACCCGTCATGAGGGTTGTCCGAAGTATAAGCCCCGGGATTTGCTTTCTGAGCTTTGCAATCAGCGCAGTCAGTTCTGCTTTGGTGATTCGGCGGTTCATGTTGGTTAAGATTTCGTCGTTACAGTGTTGGATTGGCAAGTCTAAGTATTTCACCACCTTAGGCTCAGATTTGATGACTTCAATCAAAGCGTCCTCGGTATCTTTCAGAATGCTCTGTGGATAACAGTATAACATACGAATCCATTTAATTTTGTCGATTTGTGCCAAGGTTTTCAAAAGTTTCGGCAATTCGGAGTACACAGAAGTATCTTGCGCGACAAGAATCAACTCCTGAACGCCTTTTTCCGCCAACACCTGCGCTTCTTTGACAATGCTTGCGAACTCGCGCCGGCGGTACGCCCCCCGAAAAGTCGGGATTGCGCAGTAAGTGCAGTTGTTATCACAGCCGTCGGAAATCCGCAAGTAGGCGTAGTGCGGCATGGTCGAGAGAATACGCTCGCCTTCCATGTTATGCTCTCCGCCCGAAAAGACTTTTTCTGCCCCCCCGCTTACAGCAACTTCGACTGCTTTGACAATGTCGTCATTACGCCCGAGTTCCACAAAGCAATCCACTTCGGGGAGTTCCTGCGCCAATTGATTCTTGTATCTCTGTGCCATACACCCCGTTACGATAATTTTGTGAGGCGTTCCGCTGTCGCGGCGGCGAACCGCCTCGAAAATCTCTTCAATCGCCTCTTCTTTCGCCGACTGTATGAAACAGCAGGTGTTTATAATCACGACCTGTGCTTCCCCGGGTTCTTGTACAAAGCTGTACCCCGCCTTCGCTAACTTCGCGAGAAGCAGCTCCGCGTCGCATTGATTTTTCGGACACCCGAGAGACACAAGGGCGATTTTTGTTTGTGTGTTGTTCATTCGATTCCTCTTCACAACTCATCAGGTGAGAACTCTTCGAAATTCTCCTCACCCTCAATGAGGATTGCTTTCTTCTTTGACTTCGCCGCCGCCGCAGGCTTCTCTGCTTTCACAGGTTTTGCCGCAACGTCGCTAATCGACGCGACTGCTTGCGAAGCCGACTGCGCCGCAACCTCCGTCGCGCTTTCTGCTGCGACTTCCTCTGCAGGAACAGTCGCGAACAACTCGATTGCCTCGGCGGATTTTACGCGGATTTGCTCCTCGATTTCGTCCATGAGGTCGGGGTTCTCGAGTAAGTACTTTTTCGCATTCTCACGCCCCTGCCCGAGCCGCATATCGCCGTAGTAATACCAGGCACCGCTTTTCTTGCCTATGTCAAGCTCCACCGCTAAGTCAAGGATTTCGCCGACTTTGGATATGCCCACACCGTAAATCATGTCGAACTCGCATTGCTTGAAGGGCGGCGCGACTTTGTTTTTCACGACTTTACAGCGCGTTCGAACCCCGATTTGCTCCGAGCCTTCCATGATTTTTTCGCTGGTCTTGCTGACTTGAATCCGCACAGATGCGTAGAACTTCAACGCCCGCCCGCCGGGAGTAGTTTCAGGGTTGCCGTACCCGCCGATTTTCTCGCGGACTTGGTTGATGAAAATAGCCACCGCCCCTGTCTTGCTGATAATACTCGTGAGTTTGCGCAAAGCCGCCGACATAAGCCGCGCTTGTTGCCCTACATGAGTGTCGCCCATTTCGCCCTCGATTTCGGCGCGGGTTACCATCGCCGCGACAGAGTCAAGCACTACCACATCAATCGCCCCCGAACGGACTAACCGCTCCATGATTTCGAGAGCCTGCTCCCCTGTGTCGGGTTGAGAAACAATCAGCTCGTCGATATTAACGCCGAGTTTCGCGGCGTAAATCGGGTCTAATGCGTGTTCCACATCAACGAATGCCGCAGTGCCGCCGCGCTTTTGCGCCTCTGCGATTGCGTGGAGCGACACGGTTGTTTTCCCCCCGGACTCCTGCCCGTAGATTTCGATAATCCTGCCTTTGGGCAGCCCGCCGATTCCGAGAGCTAAGTCAAGGTTCAGCGAACCTGTGGGAGTTCCCTCCACGTTTTTGCGGTTCCGGGCGTTCATGAACATGACAGAGCCTTCCCCGAAGTCTTTTTCGATTTGCGCGATTGCTGATGCTAACGCTTTCTTGCGCTCTTCCCCGAGTGCCTTTGTCGGTGCTTGTTTTACTGCTTTTGCTTTAGCCATGATTCTATATCTCCTTTTCGTTTTATATCATTATGTTTTAACATATCGTTCCTCCGCCAATAACCACATCGTCATCATACAACACGACTGCCTGCCCCGCCGCGATTGCCTTTTGCGGCTCGTCGAACACCACGCGAACCCGTCCGTCTTCGCAAACACTCGCGGCTGCGGCGGCTTCCCGCGCTGTTGAGCGGATTTTAGCCCCTACTCTCACCGAAAAACCCACAGGCGGATTGTCATAAGCAATCCAGTTGAAATCCTCTGCGAAAAGTTCGCGGGACAAAAGCCCCGAAACGTCGCGAGTTACCACGACGGTATTTGTCGCAAGGTCTTTTCGCTGAACATAGACAGGGTACGGCAGCCCGAGATTCAAGCCCTTTCGCTGACCCACTGTATAGCGGATTATGCCTCTGTGCTTCCCGAGGATTTTTCCGCCTGAGTCCGTGAAATCGCCTTGAGGGAAAGTAACCCCGCTGTAGGATTCAATAAACGCCGTGTAATCGCCGCCGGGAACAAAACAAATGTCTTGGCTGTCGCGTTTGTCTGCGTTCACGAAGCCTTGCGCCGCCGCAATTTTGCGGATTTGCTCTTTGTTGTACTCCCCGAGAGGAAAGCGGATTTGCGCTAACTGCTCTTGCGTCATTGTATAGAGGAAATAGCTCTGGTCTTTCGCCGCGTCTTTGCCTTTCTTGAGCAGATACCGCTGCCCGACACGTTCTATTCGCCCGTAATGCCCCGTCACCATGAAATCGCACTCAAGCTCACGGGAGCGGTGCAGGAACTTCTCGAACTTGAGGTAACGGTTGCAGTCTATGCAGGGGCTGGGTGTTGCGCCCTCTTGATAAACTCTCACGAACTTGTCGATTACGCATTGCTCAAACTCTTCTTTGAAATTAAACACATAGAAAGAAATGTCAAGCCTGTCTGCCACAGAACGCGCCGCCTGTGTGTCCTCGAGTGAACAGCAGGTGCGGGAAGATTCAATGCTGTTGTCATTCTCCACCAGCTTCATCGTTGCGCCTATGCACGAGTAGCCCTGCGACTTCATCAGATACGCCGCAACAGAGCTGTCAACGCCGCCGCTCATGGCGATTAGTGCTTTACCCGCCATATGCAATCATCTTGTCGATACACACTCTTGCTTTAGCGGCTGTGTCCGCGTCAAGAGCAATTTCTTCGCCGTAGCCCGCGTCGCCGCGAACGCAGCCTAACACCTCAGGCAGAGTAGTAACTTTCATATCGGGGCAGAGCAGTTTGTGGGAAAGGCTGTAGAACCGCTTTCCCGAATCGCCGCTGCTGTATTGCAAATGTTCTGCTATGCTCATCTCTGTGCCTATGATGAACTCGCTCTTATCAGAGCTGAGGGCGAACTCCATAATCCCGCTTGTAGAACCCACATAGTCCGCAAGAGCAACAACTTCCGGAGTGCATTCCGGGTGAACAAGCACTGCAGCGTCGGGATAAAGCACTTTCGCGGCGCGAACGTCCTCTGCTGTTACCGCCGCATGAATCGGACAACCGCCCTCAAGAAGTTTGAACTGCTTTTCGGGGATTTGTGCCTGCACATACGCGCCTAAGTTGCAATCGGGCAGGAACAAAATCTTGTCGTTATCAATACAGCGAACTATATCCACCGCCGACGACGACGTTACGCAAACATCACAGACTGTCTTCAGCGCGGCAGTCGTATTGATATACGCGACGACGCTGTAGTCGGGTAACTGCGCTTTAATCCCCGCGATATACTCCGCGCTGAACTGCTCTGCCATGGGGCAACCCGCCGTCGGATTAGCAAGGATTACCCGCTTTTCGGGGGAAAGAATCTTGACTGTTTCCGCCATGAACCGCACGCCGCACATAATCACAGTCTTTTGCGAAACAGCCGCGGCGGCTTTGCTGAGCATATACGAGTCCCCCGAAAAGTCCGCGATTTCGAGAATTTCCCGCGATTGGTAACTATGCGCAAGAATACAAACATCGTGTTCTTTTTTAAGTTCTGCTATCCGCTCTTGGATTTGCCCGATTTGATTGTTTTTCACTTGCTTTCTTCCTTTCGTATAACGCGCTGACGTATTCATAAATGCTTCTGTGTTCCTCTGCGGTGAGGGTTACTGTCGCGCTGTCCCCAAACTCGACTTTTTCGAACAACGGCATGAGTGCCTCTAACTTTTCGCCAACTCTTGCGGCGAACACAAGCGGAGTTTCCCCCGGTTTCGGAACAAGCTTCTGCCCCTTGAGCAGTTTGAGCATGAACAAATACATTTCTTTGACAGACTTGTTCGACATTTCATCACCGTCGCCCGCCTTCCATCGCGCAAACCTGTCGGCGACTGCCTTGCGGCGGCGGCGAAGAAGCTCAATCAGCGTAATACCCGCCCCAATCACGACGAGGCAGATTCCCGCACGGAGCAGCATTTCGCGAGTAATCGCGAAGCCCGGTCTGTCGCTGTCTGTTCCGGTCCCTGTGCGAGTACCTGTAGGAGCAGTTACGCCGCTCGGCAGAGTCGGCGATGTCGGAGTAACAGGAGAAGTCGGCGGAGCAGTCGGAGGTGGGGGCGGTGTAGTCGGCGGCGGCGGCGGTGGCGGCATTCCCGAGTTGCCTCTTGACTCTGTACCCCTTGCCCCGCCTGTCGGGTCAAAGGGAACCCAGCCGACGTTCTCAAAATAGACTTCTACCCACGCATGAAAATCTTGCTCCGCTAAGTCTTGAACTAATCCTCCGCCCGTAACAGTAACAAGCCCTGCAACATATCGCGCAGGAATGCCGAGTTCGCGGACTGCAAGAGTCATAGCGGCGGCGTAAAGGGCACAGTGTCCTTCACGAGTATCGAAAAGAAAGTTTCCTAAAGGGGTGTTATCGCCCAAACGGTTATCGATAGTCAGCGACCATGTGTAATGTTCGCGGAGGTAGTCGTGAATCCGCCAAACTGCCTCATAATCTTTTATGGCAGGTTCAGATTGTGGAAATAAACCCATCCCTTGCAGAAAAAGTTCTACGTTTCCACGCTCAATTTCAGGAACGCCGGAGTACACTGCGGCAATAAGCTCGCGATATTCGGTTATGTCGCGCTGCCAGTCGCTTGCGGGGGTTTCGCAGGGGAAATCCCACTTGTGCCCGTCGAAGCGGCTTGCCGCAACAAAGCTGAACTCAAACTCGCCTCGAAGCTCGCTGTATCTTGTGTTCCACTGATTAACCTCTGCCAACTGCTCTGTGGTGAGAATCCCGCCGGGGAAATACGGCTGCGCCCCAATGCGCGATTCGATATACTCTAACATTTGTTGCTCTGTCATTACTACGTCCGAAGGGATATGAATAAATCCGGCTATTTCGTTGCTGCCGTTTTCGCGGAGTGTCTCTACAGCATTGTTAAAGTGGCTCGGTCTTATGCCGAGGTAGAGCGTTTCATATTCATGAATACTCATTCGGCGATTAGGGGTAATAATCGTGTCTAAATGCCGCCCGTAGTTGCGGTTTCGGCGAATTGACTCCGGGTCATAAGGATTAGTCGGCAACACCAAGAACCCTGTGCGGAGCAAATACTCAATCTGCACGTTCTGCTTTTTCACATTATTTGCATAAGAAGTACGGTTAAGCAAGTTTAACATCTGCTGATGAACATGGTACTCCAACTCGGGTGTGAAGCCGCTGTCAAGAAGCGCAACAAGCCGCTTGAACTCGGGCGTGTTTTGAGAAGCCGACCAGTCCACCCCGATTAAATCTATGCCGATTCCTCCGCGAAGATAAAGCTTGTCGCGGTCGTCTTCAAGAGTCACGCGAATAACAGGCGTATCGCTCAAAGACGTGCGGCTGTTGTTTATTCCCATAGAGATATTGCCGATGTTCGGATTGTAAAACATACCGCCGTCATTAAACCTCACAAAATGGCGTCTGAAAAAAGCACGGACATCTTGCGGAACTGCCGTGAATTCAAAATCGCGAACTGCGTTGACGACTGCCATGTAATCAAACTTAACAGCGGCAGGAACAGCGTTCGCGGCATAAAACACCGCACAAGCCGCTAAAAGCGCGGCAATGAGCGAGTTAGTCGAATACTTGTAAAAATGCGGGAGTTTCCCGGGCTTGAAATTAAACCACGAATCTTTCGATTTGGGCTGCTGCGTCCCTTGGCTTTTATTCACCCCCGGCGGAAGAGCCTCATCTACAGACGGCAAATCAGACATTTTCGCTTTTTTGCCGAGTTCGCTGTAATTGATTTGATGAATCCCCCCTGTGTTTTCCCATGCGTGTGCCGCCCAAGCGCAATAGCTGCCAATCAGCCCCGGAATGAGCAGAGCCATTCCCCACACGAAGCCCGCTATTTCCGCCGCGAATGTCGGCGTGAGGAGCAAAATAGTCGCCACAAGGGTAAAGCCGATTAAGCGGCTGCGCGACTCGATTGTAGCCGCTATTGAAATTAACACACTGATTATGAGATAAACTACCGCGATTTCAAATTGATAGTTCAAAAGTTCTCTCCAAGAATAAGTTGCATGAAGCCCCGTCGAGAGAAGCCGCGAATCAAGCACGAGCAGTATATGCTCATAAAAGTATGCGATTGCACGAAACACCGAAAAGTCCGGCAGGATATGAAAAAAGGTAAACGCAGAAAGAACACCGTCGTCAGGCGGCACGAGAGGGCGAAGCTCCAACGTCAACGCAATCAGCAGAAATGCCAACAGGGGCAGAACAAGTATCCGCCGCTTAAAGTAAAGAAAAGTTATGTGTAAAATCACGGCTGTTCCGAAACACACCATCAAAACAGCACCGGCAGACACAGGAACACGATATGCTTGCGCTAAAGTGAGGCTCAAGCCTGCACAACTAAGCCACGTAAGCAAGAGTTTCGCAAGCATACTCAAGGCAAATTCGCGGCTGAAAACAATCTTTGGCTTAATGCCGTCGATTTTCTCTTTTTGTTCCCGCGCTTGCACTGCTTCTACCTCAGGCGGAGTTACGTATACAGGCGCGTAGTAGCGTTGTGCTTTTCGCGCTGCTTTCTTGAGGGCGCGTTTACTCAGCTTTTTTTGCTTTTTAGGCGCAACAAAACTCGTCAAATCAATGTTTTCGGCGTTTTTGAACTCCTTGATTTTCATATCAGCTCGCCCTCCTCTCCGCGAACATTTTCAAGAACAGCAATTTTCGTCTGTGTCTTGAGATATTCAAACAACCCCCTCGAAACATCGTCAGGCGGCTGTTCGTCATCTGTGATATACACAAGAATGACATTACTGCGGTGAAGCAGCCCCATATCGCGAAGTGCCGCGACTAAGTTTTCATCTACCCGCGCAGTTATGAGATACACGGCGCGTTCAAGGCGGATTTCGTTGGAGTATTCGTTCAAAAGCGCGCTGAACTCGCCCGTGAAAGGCTCTGTGGGCAGCGTTGCGATTTGTTTGAAAAATTCACCATAGCTTTGCGCGTCAGATATTTCTAACACCTGAGGGCTTTTTCTGCTCGGGTCTTGCCAAAAGACGACAGAGGTGTTACAATCTCCGATTCCGCCGCTCGCGAACATGATTTCTTTCGAAATTGCCGCCGCCGTCTCGATAATCGTATCGCTTATCTCGAGGGTTTCCTCTGCTGTGTTTCCCTTGAAAGTAGTATCGCAAAAAATCAGCGCAGAACAATCATGATTAGCTTCCATGTGTTTAACAATCAAATTATCCTGCCGCGCCGAAAGTTTCCAGTGAATATGCCGCAGAGACTCACCCGCGTGATACTCACGCAAGTAAGCGAATGCGTCTTTGTTAAATCCGTGAGGTTTGGTGGAAACAATATCCGGCTCTTCCTCATTCTCATCAAGCAAACGCGAATTATCGAAGCCTAACTCTCGCGGATATGATATAATCGTCTGTGAAGCTTTCCCCCGTGATGCCACGGTAAAGCGAA
>Ga0123356_10004569_pt1 | contig 14264 bp, 10 predicted proteins | sample TergutEmb28metaG_2_FD_92546 | JGI IMG/M metagenome (GOLD analysis project Ga0123356, IMG submission 92546) | Embiratermes neotenicus P3 segment gut microbial communities from Petit-Saut dam, French Guiana - Emb289 P3 | ecosystem: Host-associated > Arthropoda: Insects > Digestive system > Gut ...
GAAAAGATCGTAAACGGCATCCTCATCCAAGAAAAAGGCGCCGTCATACGCCACGGCACCGCCCGTGGTTTTTGACCAACCAAGAAGGGTAAAGCTGGTAGGGGGGGGGCTGGGTGGGGTGATAACGTCATCGATGTGGGCGTTGTTTACGGTGGAAATAGTTGTGTTGTTGTATCCGTTGTCAAAGATGATTGTGTAGTCAGTTATGGACCAGTTTGCCGTGAGGGTGATATTACCGGTTGTACCACTTGGTATGCTATAGGTTGTGGTTGGTGTCGTAATGGGCGGGGTTCCGTCAGAATAGGTTGCCGTCCAGCCGGTAAAAGCATAGCCTGCTTTCGTTGGATTGCTTATGTCTATTGGGAAAGTGTACTCAACTGTATTATAGGATGCGGGATTAGGATTTACCGGATCAAAATCCGAGCCTTCCAGTCCATCATAGGCAATTGTATAGCTTATCGGCATGAGGTTAGCCGTGGCCTCAAGGTCTGCCGATACAATTACGCTCCCTAGCTGGGAAGTCGTAATCGGTGTGCCCGCTTCAAAAGTAGTACTTGAGCCACTGCTTACGGATATTTCGACGTCTTTATTCAGCGTCCAGAGGACAGAGCTGGAATTATAGCCCGGTTTTACGTTCGTGCCAGAGATGCTTGGGATCGACTTCGGCTTTTGCCCGTCCGGCACCAGTTCTGTGGCTGGTTCCGGGAACTGTGACCCTGTGCCATTGGAATAGGTCACTGTCCACGAGTTGCGAACACCCACTCCCACATACATTGTCATCTCGGTGCTCATTTCTGAGTCAACAACAAAGCTGAATGTCGCACTCCCCTGGTCTAAGCTGATATCTTCCTGCTGCACATCCATATACCAATTGCCTGCGCTGGATGCAGACTGTTCTCCAACAGGGGGATCGATGGACACCGGGGTGAAATAATAAGAACCATTTGTGTCATTGTGGAAGGTAACTAGATAATTACCTGTTTTTAAGAAATACTGTGTTCCGTTGGCATTTAAGGACCGAAATCTGCCGGTGTTATCTATCGTGAGGATCAATGGGTATATACCACCAGACTCCTCAGTTAATACAGCTCTAAAAATGGCACCTGTTGCTGTCGGATCAAAGTTTTCACCGATATCTTTTTGTCCGTTGGTATTCTCATCCAAGAAGAACATGCCCTCAATACCGGACATACTTATCTCGGCGGCCACCACACTACCATACGCCCACGAGCCGTCGCCTACTTCTAACCAGCCTTTTTGGTAGTTTCTCCAATAGTTGACATCTCCAAGCTTGGCATCCGCATCAACGCTTATAGTGAAAGTGGTTGAGTCGGAGGCGCCAGACGCGATGTCTGCGTTCGCGATGAACTTCACCATCGTGACATCCGCCCACCCATTATCCGACTCCACTTCTGTTCCAAGTAGCCAGACATAATCATTGTCCGGCGTCCAAGAGCCATTCTGTGGTACTGGGCGCGTTATAAAAGTAGTGTCATAGGTGTAGTAAGTAGTAAAGCCGGGAAGTACTATCGGTCCAGTGAGATAGCCAGACCATTTGGGTTCCGCTATGCTACCACCGCTTTCCGCTGGATTCACGTCAGTACAATTGAAATAAGCATCATAGGCATGACCCTTCTTGGGAATGGGCAGGTATATCTCAGTGCCCGCCATATAGGGTTGTTCGTCGTAATTTATATACTCTATCCATATCTCCGCCGAGGCATCCCCAGTCACAGGGGCTATGGAAGCACGCGTACCATTGTAGGTATAGAATGGGTTGGGGTTGGGGGGTTCCTCGTAGGTGCGGATGCCGATGTTAACCCTCAGGCCTGGTTGCTGGACGATGTTATAGGCAGTATTATTCGACGCAACGCTTAGATAATAATCTATATTATTGCCGGTGATGCCATATTTATCACCGCTACGACCTTGATATTCAGTATCAGGGGGGGCAGTAAGAGGTCTCGTATATACTGAAACACCAAAATCCCACAGAACGATTTCCTTTGCATAAATCCCCGTATAGGTCTTACAGGCCAAAGAGACGTTTGCCGTAAACCTTACTTTCATGCGATCAAATCCCGCCGGCTGGAGAACGGAGCCAAAGTCAGAGTTTGATCTTGCCACCATATCAAGCTTATTCACTGACGTAAAGGCATACACATTCCACGTGATGCCGTTTTCGTCTGTGAATTTACTTCTGTCTAGGGGTAATGGTACCGACCGAAGCGGGAACCAATCAAGGCCTCTGTTGTTACCAGAGACAGAAAAACCCATTACGCTGGAGGGATCAAGATCAATTCCCTCGGGCAAGCAAATATAAATAACTGGATCAATGCCATCGTTCGTGGTGCGCGGAGGTTCCCCCCCAGTAGAATAGGTCAGCCACTCTGAGGTAAACTCAATAACATCGCCGGGATAAAATGACGCCGTATTCGGACTGACACTTGGTATCGTTTGGCCATAATACTGATCTGTCCGTGCGATTGTGGTATAGTCCGTGGCCCTAGCCAGTAACACGGGGTTGTCAGAGTCAGCAACGTCAAAAATCGCCATTGTGACATATCCTTGCTGCCCGTTCTGAAAACGCCCAAAGTACGCCATGGAGTTCCTATTGTACGAATGTGCGTAGTTCCCGAAATTGAGTACGTCAAGCCAAGCATCCAGCGAGACTAAGTATTCGTCGTTTTCAAGCCCCAGCATTAGAGACGTTACAGTTAAGCCGGGGCGTAAAAGACTACCATTTGTGATCGAGTAAGGTCCCAACTCGATGACACGCCCGGTACTAGTTACGGCCAATATTCTGGTGTAATTACTCGCTTGCGTTTCGTTGTGTTCACCAGCGTTTGTTCTCCCTATCCCAGGTAAGGCTACACCACGTACGTGTAGGTTGGCATCAAACTCATACCTGAACATAAGATCGTGCAAATTAGATTGGCTGTCAGAGCCAGTAATCTGCATCCGGAACCCGCCTAATTTGTAGTCGTACGGATAGGCTTGATCTGCATAGGCGTTCAAATCTGCCCTAGAAATGTTTAGCCCGGAAAAATTAGTAATTGTACCAATGCTAGGTTTAACTATCCTGACATTCAGGTCATATTCCAGTTGGGCATGGGCCTCTGATACACCAATTGCCTGATATCCTGAGCTGACATCAAACGTTACTTTGAAAGGGAGCACGTCGTTCCACTTCACAGTAATATCATCTACTTCATTATTACCAACAGCCCAGTAACAACTAAGGGAGTTGCTATGATAAATACGGACTTTTGTGTATTCGAAAGTAATCGTGCGGTTATCTTTGTCAAGCGTAACACTCAAATGTCCTGACGCATACACCCCACTTGTGAAACTCGATGCGTCCACATCTTGTCTGCCCACAGTACTACTGCTAATTCCATCCGAGAAACCCATAAATGTGACGCCTGCGGGGTAAGTGACAACAATCTTCGCACTCTCAGCCAAGTGATAGCTACTGAAAGCATAACTGGAATTGCTGATGGTATGTTTTGTTGTTAACTCCGGTAGCGTGCCCTTGTTAGTGTCGCTACCATCTACTGTGCCGACTAAACTACTGGGGCTATTGCCCAGTATAGATACAATAAGATTGGTTACAGTTGTGGTAAGTGTTTTGGTAAAGGTATCACCACCACTCTTCATCGTGACCGTTATTGGTGCCAATGTTGCCGTCGTCGCTTTCCGAGGCATTACATACGCATCCAATCCCAGCGAGATAGTAAGCGTAATGTTGTTACAAAGTGAGTTGAAAATATAAACAATTTTGCCGTCATACACTCGATAATTAGGGTAAGTACCATTCATGATTACATAGTCATTAATCCCTTGATCGATCCATGACGATCCGTCCCGGGCCGTGAGTGTAGAGCTTGTAATCATGTTGTTGTATGTCTCTGACAAAACGAGCTTGTCAACACCATCGATGCTGGTCGTACTACTTGCTGCGGTGTACTCCAAAACTTTATACCCGCGCGGAATCTCCACTATCACTTCACGGGTTTTTTCGTCGCCTGAGGTCGCGAAATTTGCGGTTATTTGTATCTGTTTGTTTTGGGTAATAGGCCAGGCAATGGAGCCGCCTATTGTGTCTACGTCTTTAAAAGCACTGTCTTCGCTTACCCTCAGCACAAGTTCACTGTCGTCGGCAGCGGAAACCGGCATAAAACTCGGCAGTGTACCAAGCAACATTACTGCGGCAAGTAGTAACGAAAGGGCAGCCCGCCCAAAGAGTCTCCAGCGCACTGCCCCCCACTCCTTAATTGACCACGTGCGGGTACTACGTTCTATGTGCGGTGTTCTATTTCGAAAAAGCATTTCCACAACTCTCCCATCAGCAGTGAAACTTATTTACAATATTATACCACGGAAGTAATACGGCTCTTGCCTTTGACACAGATGGGAGGTTGCTGTACTTTCAACATGATTTACGCCTCACCATTAGGTCCACGAGCTGAGGAGTGGCCCAAGATTAGACTGCTTTCTTTATTCGCTGCGTTAACCTGTCGCTTGACATCCGCCCTGAACGCAGGTAAGGTATGGATCTATGCCCAGTTTTGAAGCACGTATAAAGGAAGAGCTTGTGCGCCTGCCGCGCCCTTTGGAACCAGACGAAGCCCAAGGCCCCTGGCTTACTATCCTACTTGATGCCTACCATATTCTTACCATCGGCACAACCCTCGCCATAACCGATGAGGTAACCCGTCGTGGGGTGCCCCCAGCTTGCGGGGCAGGATGTGCTGCTTGTTGCCTTAGGCCGGAGGTACCGGTTTCCCAGCTTGAACTCTTGGGTATCTGGTGGTACGTAGTGGAGAGGCTACCCGCAGAGGAGCGTCTAAGGCTTAACGAGAGGCTTCTCCGTCATCGCGATAGCCGCACATGTCCTTTCCTTGCAGAGGGGCGCTGTTCTATCTATCCCCTGCGCCCCCTAGCCTGTCGTTTTCTGCATGTCTTTGGATCGCCCTGCAAGACCGAGGAGATCCCAGTTGAAACCCGCCCGCAGGACGTCTGGTTGCCCCGGGAGGCGGCCCAGCTGGCTGCTTTCACTATGTTACCTTATTTCGGCTTTAACACCGCAGATGCTTGTCGCCAAGCCATGGCCGAGGGCTACCTTGTTTCGGTTTCTACGCTCATGAGTGATTTCCCATGGGAGAACCTGGCGACAGCCCGGAAGAAATAGCTTTAGAGCAGACAAGCAGAAAATAGAAAAACCCTGCTCCATTCCAGCGCTTTAGAAACAGTCACCAACATGCAACCACACAAAGACAGTTGCCATTGACTGAACAACGATCTGGGAGCAACCTCCGACTTTTTTCATTGTGCCCACTAAATCATCCACGCTGGCACATACCAATTCTTATCATCTACAGGTAATAAGTTGTTAGCCAAGCAGACTACGGCACCATTGCCTATTTTTGTTTTTGGGGCAAGCCCTCCAAATTGTTCCGGCTCGGTTGCGGGATTAATGGCCTTAAAATGCCTTACCGCCTCGGCACCGGGGGAGGCTGCTTTCTTGATTTCGATGGGATACAGGGTGCCGCTTTCGTAAATCAAGAGGTCGATTTCCTGTTTTTCTTTGTTGCGGTAATAGTACAAGGGGGCTTCTTTTCCAGCGTTTTGGTAGCTTTTATATATTTCGGCAAACACCCAGCTTTCCAAGAAAGCCCCAGACATAGCCCCGCGTTCCAATGTTTCGGGGTTTCCCCACTTCATAAGGTAGGCACAAAGCCCTGTGTCCAAAAAATGCATGAGCGGCATTTTAGTGGCGCGTTTTAATACGTTGTTATGATATGGCTGAACCAGCGCGACGAGGCCTGCCGAAATCAAAATAGACAACCACTTCTTCGCTGTTGGCGCACTGATTCCCGCGTCTCTGGCAATTTCCTCATAAACAACAGGTTTGGCCGTACGCGCCGCGACAATTATCATGAAATTATGGAATGTTGTTTCATCGGCAACCTGCGATAAGTCTCTGATATCCCTTTGGAGATATGTGTTGATGTATGAGCGGTAAAACTCGGATAAATCGGGGGCATCCTCGCCATAAAGCGCAGGGAACGCCCCCCGGAATATCATTTCGTAAATCTCATTTATCCCCATTCTGTGCACTTTGTCTAATCTGGACATGAGCCGTTCGGGGGATGTTGTGAAGGGCTCGGATTGCTGGCGGTTTATTTCGCTTAGCGAAAGCCCCAATAGGTTGGTAATACCAACCCTACCAGCAAGGGATTCCGAGACATTTTTCATCATATGGAAAGCCTGGGAGCCTGTCAGCCAGTAGCTTCCCTTCTTAGCTGAACTGTCCACATTCATCTTAATAAACGGTAGGATTTCCGGGGCATATTGGATTTCATCAATTAACACCGGAGGGGTAAAACGTTGTATAAATAATCCGGGGTCGGATTTCGCCATAAAGCGAATGTCCGGATCGTCAAGGGTTACATATTTGCGGGTCGCCTCCGCAAGATGCCTAAGGAGGGTAGTTTTCCCAACCTGGCGTGGCCCCGTTACCAGCAGTACAGGAAATGTTCTTGATATTCTAAGTATGGAGTCCTCAATCGCTCGTTTGATGTACATGGTTAACCTCGTATCTGACTATTCTAAATTATAATTTTAGTATAGTCAAAGACTTAGGCCCTGTCGAGTCTAATGTGCAGGGTGTCAGATACAACGACAGACTGCCCAACCAAAGGGTTCTTGCCTGCTGACGGCGCTACGAACAACAGTTATGTTCTGGCAATAATTATTGATCCGGGGTATTGTGCCATAAGACTACAAGACGCCAAGATGGGTATCCCCGTAGGCAGGGGTAAGATGTGGCTTCAGAAACTACCCTCAAAATGCTGGGAATCTCTTTGCTCCCCATGCGATCAAAGTCGGCTGGTATTGATACAAAGCCTTTCAAGAATCCAACACGGGGGTACGACGTGTTCGGCGTATAGGGATGGACAACAACCAACGGGAGACCCGATTTGGTAATAACAAACGACTCGCCTGTTGCTGCTTTCTCAACGAGGGCCGAGAGGTGAGTTTTTGCCATATGAATGTCAATTTGCTTCATGGTCAACCTGTTTAGTTTATTATCCTAGTTTATAAGCCTACTGCCACACTATCAAGTACATAGAAAATGCAGCAAGGCAGACTCCCTTTGAGGTTTGAGGATATTGCTGTTCTACGCGGAAGAGTGGATATAAACTCGACGAAGCACGACCTCTGGTTGTATATCACCACATTGGCCTCAAGTGCGCCTGGGTGGCTTAGCACATCATGCAACAAGATTTGGTCGTATGGTCGCAGAAATCCCGACTGAAACACGCCAGCAAGATGGTCTGCACAAATACTATCCTGATGCTTTAGTCTTGAGGTTTCTTTCCAGCTCAGAGCGAGGAAACAGCAAGTAGCGTCCGCATTGGGTACAACGTAGCCCGATATCCGCCCCCAGTCGTGTTACCCGCCACTCCAAACTGCCGCATGGGTGGGGTTTTCTCAGGCGAACAATCTGGTCAATTTGAAACTCAACAACCACGACTCTTTTCCCCAATTATAATTACCCGGCCCCAATGCAAGACCTGACAACTAACAAACAATGTCTAGACTATTGTCTATACTGGTTGATCTCGTCCCTTAACGCCTGCGCCGCCTGCGCTGCGGCCTCAGCAAAATCAGAGCTCGGGGAAGCGAAGATAACCTGGCGCGAAACATTAATTATCAGCCCCCCTGGACACGACCCCTGTCCATCCCTCACCACCAGTGTCAAGTCTCCCCCTTGGGCACCTACCCCAGGTACTAGAAATGGCAAGTTGGGGAATTTACGGCGGATAAGCCCTAGTTCGGCTGCCCCCGTGGCCCCCAACACCAGTCCCACATTACTATGCTCATTCCATTGGGAAGCCTTCTCCGCTACCACCTCGTAGAGCGGGGCCACGCGACCCCCGAGATCAACCGGCAGGGTCTGAAAATCAGCGGCACCGGGGTTTGAGGTGCGACAGAGGATGTACACCCCGCGGTCGCGGAATTCAAGAAACGGCGCTACGCCGTCGTACCCTAGGTAGGGATTGACAGTTACAGCGTCAAACTTCAACTCCTCGAAAATGGCGCGGGCGTAGGCCCGGGAGGTATTGCCGATGTCTGCCCGCTTGGCATCGGCGATGACAGGGATATCTGCGGGAATACACCTCCGTGTCTCGGCGAGTAACCCCCAGCCAGCTACACCTGCCTCCTCATAGAAAGCGAAGTTCAGCTTATAAGCGCACGCGAAATCCTTTGTTGCGGCAACAATAGCCCGGTTGAACTCGACCAAACCCACCCCTGCGGGTAGCTTTGCTACGTCGGGATCAAGCCCCACGCAGAGTAGACTGTTGGAACTTGTAATGCGGCAACCCAGTTTATCGAAAAAACTCATGATTTGATTATAGACTACCAGCGTCGGGGAGGGGCGTCAAGACAAGTCTTTTGCCATCACCTCAGCATTATCATATAATTATGTATTCTAAATGACCCCCGAAACGAGCACCCAAGATGCCCTTCTGGCGCGGGCGGCAAAATACCTCCCGCCAGAAAAGGTGGCGCTTGTGGCCACAGCCTATGGCTTCGCCGAACAAGCCCACCGGGGGCAGCGGCGTGCTTCTGGTGAGCCTTTCTTGGAGCACCCTTTTCAGGTTGCCTGTATCCTCGCTGAACTCCAACTTGATGCCACCGCCCTTGCCGCCGCCCTACTGCACGACGTGCCCGAAGACACCACAACTACCTTACGACAGATAGAAGAGGGTTTTGGACCAGACGTTGCTAGACTGGTTGACGGGGTAACCAAGCTGGGCAAGCTCGCCTTGCCTGAGCTTCAGGAAAGGATTAAGGGACCCCCTCGCGAGCAACAGGCCGAAAACCTGCGTAAGATGCTGGTGGCAATGGCCGAAGACCTGCGCGTAGTCTTTATTAAGCTTGCCGATCGGCTGCACAACATGCGCACCCTAGGGGCGCTACCGGCGGAGAAGCGAACATCGGTGTCCCGCGAGACCCTGGAAATCTACGCCCCCCTAGCCCACCGCCTAGGAATTTGGGAGCTCAAATGGCAGTTGGAGGACTTGGGTTTCCATCATCTGGAGCCGGAGAAGTATCGTTATATCGCCCAACTTGTTGCTGGTAAGCGCACCGAGCGCGAAGAGTTAATCGCAAACACAATCGCCCGGCTTAAGAGCGAATTTGAGAAAGCAGGCGTCCAAGCCGAGGTCAGCGGTCGCCCAAAACACCTTTTCTCTGTCCAGCAGAAAGTCGACCGCTATTCGTCTCAGGGGCGACAGTTTAATGAAATCTACGACCTCTTGGCGGTGCGGGTGCTGGTTGAGGACGTCGGGGGTTGTTACCATGCCTTGGGTATCGTCCACAATCTCTGGCACCCCATCCCCAGCTCTTTTGATGATTACATCGCCACCCCTAAACCCAACGGTTATCAGTCCCTCCACACCGCCGTCCTCTACAACGGCACAACCCCCCTGGAGATCCAGATCCGCACCCGTGAGATGCACCGCGTGGCCGAGTACGGGGTTGCTGCCCACTGGCGCTACAAGGAAAACGACCGGAAGGGCGGCTCAACCGAAGAACGTATCGGCTGGCTCAGGCAACTCGTGGATTGGCATCGGGAGCTGTCCGGGGCCGAGGAGTTTCTGGAGTCCGTTAAGACCGATATTTTTAACGATCAGGTATTTGTCTTCACCCCCAAGGGGGAAATTAAGGACTTGCCACGGGGATCAACCCCCCTCGACTTTGCCTACCGCGTCCACACCGAGCTGGGCAACCGATGCCTTGGTGCCAAAATCAACGGTCGTTTGGTAAGTTTAGATTGCCAGCTTAAGAATGGCGACGTAGTAGAAATCATCGTCTCCAAGAAAGACAAGGGGCCGTCCCGTGATTGGCTCTCCCAAAACCTCGGGTACGTCCATACCTCTCATGCCCGTACCAAGATCCGCCAGTACTTCAAGAAACAGGAGCGTGCCGAGAATATTGAACGCGGACGGGAGATGCTGGATAAAGAGCTTAAACACCTAGGCATTGCCCTGTCTAATCGCGAAGAGCTGGCACGCTTCTTCAAATTCGATAGCGTGGATGACTTTTTGGCTGCCATTGGCTACGGCGACCTTTCGGTACAGACTATTACTTTGCGCCTTGCCCAAGAGCGCGAGTCCCCCCGTGTCACATCCGAGGCTACCGTCAAGCCCGCCAAGAGCGGGATCCAGGTGCTCGGTGTTGGCGATCTTCTCACCAATCTGGCAGGGTGCTGTAACCCTCAACAGGGCGACCCCATCGTGGGCTATGTGACGCGTAGCCGCGGCATTACCGTCCACCGTGCCGATTGTTATAATATTACCCATGAAGATGAGAAGGAGCGCTTGGTGAGCGTTGCTTGGGGGCGAGCAGCAGCCTCATACCCTGTGGATATTCGGGTTGAGGCTTGGGATCGCGTGGGACTGGTGCGCGACGTCTCGACGATTATAGCCGAAGAGAAGGTTAATATTACCAGTATGAACGTGACCGAAAATGACGACCAAACCGTCTCTATTTCCCTTACTGCCCAAACCACCGGTATCCCCCAACTTTCACGCTTAATGAGCAAGATTGAAAGCATTGGCGGGGTCACGGCCGTAAACCTCATAGAGGACGATGGGCCAGTGAAGGGTTCTACCCAATTGCCGCGCTAGATTACCCGGGGATGCTGGGTGTTTTCCCTGCATTGCGGCGGGCGAGCCGGTGGGCAACAAGAAGACTATGATCAGAAAGAACCTCCCCTACCCCACCAATCCTTACGACTTCACCCCGATCCATAATCATCACCCGTGTGGCCAGCTCTGCGGCCAACTCCAAATCATGGGTTACAATAATTTTTGGCTCACTTAATCCCTTGAGAAGCTCGGCCAACTCCCATTTGCCGCCAGGGTCGAGGTTGGCAGACGGTTCATCTAAAACAAGGAGGCGAGGGTTGCTCGCCAGTACGCAAGCCAAGGCTACCCGCTTACGCTCCCCCAAGCTGAGGTGGTGCGAAACTCGTCCCTCCGCCCCTGCCATGCCTACCATGGCGAGCACCTGCCCTACGACCTGACGCACCATTGTCGGATTCAACCCCAAATTGAGGGGACCAAAACTGACGTCATCGAAAACAGTGGGACAGAAGAGCTGGTCGTCGGGGTCCTGAAAGACAAGCCCCACGGTACGCCTGATCTGTTTTAAGTTGTCACTCGTGAGTGGTGTTCCCAACACCTCAATACGGCCTGTTGTGATTGGCAATAAACCTACCAAATGCAGCAACAGGGTGGATTTGCCGGCCCCGTTGGGGCCGATAATAACCAATGTCTCGCCTTCATCCACGCTGAAGCTTACCTCCCGCAGGGCCGACTGGCCGTCGGGGTAGGCATAAGAAAGACCGAGTACAGACAGAACCTTCACACCCACCTCGCCAGCAAGCTTACAGAGATTGCGAGAACGGCGACTGCTGTGACCATTAGTATATCAACCAATCCAATACGTAGCGGGTTTTGGCTGCGGTAGATGCCATCGTAGCCACGTAGTAACATGGCCCCGTAGACACGCTCAGCCCGGTCGTAACTCCTCAGAAAAAGGCTGCCTGCCATGTGACCAACCGAGCTTATGCCGACTTTGAGGCCACCATAATAGCGCACGTCCCGCCCGGCTTTGAGACGCTGCGCTTCATCTGCCAAGACAAAAAGGTAGCGATACATAAAGCCAAAGAGTGCCGTTAATAGCTGCGGTACACCAAGTTTCCTTAGCCCTCTAAGCAGGTCGGACATCCGTGTGGTGGCCATCAGTAGACCTAATGCCAAGGCTGAAAGGGTGGCCTTTGCTGCCACACTCCCCACCAATACTAGACCAGTGCTTCCCAAGGTAAGGTGCCAACTACCTATTTGTGCCTGCCACAAGACCTCCCCACCGTGCAAAAATGGCAGGAAAACCACAACAGGTAAGACGAAAGGCAACACGATAAGGGTGCGCCGCAAAAGGCGGATGCGGGGCACCCCCGACGCGACTAGTGCAACAGCTATCAGTAGGGCAAAGAGACCCAACGCCACCCAGCTACCAACCGGGGTTAGGACTAGCGCCATCACCAGCGCCAGCGTCGCCAGCAGTTTCGCCCGCGGGTCACGGCGGTGCAGCAGACCATCGCCCTCGAGGTAGGCATCAAGGGAAGGGGACATCACGAACGAGTAGGGCGACCCTTCAGCCGATATATTCCCTGGGCACAACCATAAGAGATTAAGAAAACAACGACTGTACCTAGCCAGCCGGCTAGGATGACCGCTATAGCCTCGTTTTTAATCCCGGGGAAAACGTAGTCCGCCATAACACTGAAAGGCGAGTCTCGCTCCATCTCGGAGAAACCCTTGTCCTCGGCCACCCTTTCCAGTCCATCTGGGGCCGACGATGCCAAAGGCAACAGGGTAACCAAGAGAAGGCAGACGACCAAGGCAATAAGCCAAGTCTTGTGGTTTTGCATTTTTCCCTCAACTACCACCTAACACCCGTTCCGGTTGGAGGAGATCCTTCCGTGCTACCCGCACCAGCCCCAATACGGCAACTGTGGCCAAGCCCTCTCCAATGCCGATAAGGGAGTGTACCCCGACCATGGCCGGCAAAACAGCGCCGAGGGGTACCGTCCCTGAGATAGCCAACTCCAACGCTGTTACCGCCGAGGCGGCAACTACCGAAAACCACGCGGCCCCAAAACCTGCAACCAAACGCCCCCTGTCGCCGACGACCTTAGTAAAAAAGCGGTGGACTAGATAGGCCGCTAGAGGGGCAATTATGCCCATATTTAAGATATTAGCCCCCAAGGCGAGTAGCCCCCCGTCCTGAAAGATAAGGCATTGGGCGATGATTACCAAACTCATAACGATGATAGCCGCCCACGGGCCGAGTACAATCGCGGCCAATGCCGCCCCGATTAGGTGTCCTGAGGTGCCTCCCATCACTGGGAAGTTGAGCATCTGGGCAACAAAGATAAAGGCCCCCATCATGCCCATCATGGGCACCTGACGCTCGGCGAGATGCCGCCCGGCCATTTTGACTGCCACCCCTAACCCACCCACCGAGATAGCGGCAGTTGCCGTCATGGTTGCGCCATTTAGAAATCCGTCTGGGATATGCAAAGGGCTACCCTCTCCAATTGTTTATGTAATTGCCTGTCCAGTAGGGCCTAAATTACACGCACCCCTGACAACGGCCAAAAATGGCTAGGTGGCGTAAATCGGCCTGGAAGCCATGGCGGGTGGCCAAGAGGTCGCTGAAAGGCTTAAACTCATCCTCTTCTAGGTCAGCCACCTGCCCACAGACTACGCATACGAGGTGATGGTGGTGCCCCTTATCCATGGCATGAAAGCGCACCCTGCCATCACCCATATCAGTCTCGGTCACCAAGGCTAGGTCTTTTAAGAGTTCCAAGGTGCGGTAGACAGTGGATATGTTGAGATTGGGGTAACGCTTGCGAATGCGCTGGAGAATTTCCTCGGCGCTCACATGCCCCTCAGCAGCTTCCACTTGTTCCAAGATCATGTGGCGTTGAGGGGTGAGCCGATAACCCTTCTTCCCAAGCTCGCCGAGAAGTTCTTTAGATGGTGACACAAGGGAAGTATAGCACTAGAAAAACCTTATTGCAATGAGTTGCAGTTACAAAAAGATGCATATACTGAAAAATGGGCTTCGCGCCGAGGGGCCTTTGTATTATTGGCGGGGAGAGTTGAATTAGGTTAGGGCGGGTTCGGGTGTTGTGGGAACCTCTCCGCGCTCCCAAACCCTGTCGGCAAGAAGGAAAGTTTTAACCTTGCCGATGTTTTCGGGGGATACATTCCGAACTCCGGGAGTGATGGCGCTCTAAGCGGCTTTGCACCAATGGTGGCAAAGATTTCTCTCTGTTTTCTGGCAACAACAGGTGGCAGCCACCGTCGATGGGAAAATATCAACAAGGAAAGCCTTGACTACTCAAAGGGGAAGCTTTGTACACCCCTTAAAACAGCAATATAGGGGATATTAAGCCCCCAAACCGCTATTTATTGATCATTTACCGCAAGTTTTAGCCTTATTAAGGCCACCAACTCGTGCCTAGTTTTCGCTCATAAAAGCCCAAATCGTGCCTAGCATTTGCCATGTTAACCCAACTCATGCGTAAAGTCCAGTAATGCCCCTTTGCTTATGCCTATGGATTAAGGAGAAGAAATTCCTTTTTATAGGCCGTCAAATCTGTCATCTAA
>Ga0123356_10004570_pt1 | contig 14264 bp, 10 predicted proteins | sample TergutEmb28metaG_2_FD_92546 | JGI IMG/M metagenome (GOLD analysis project Ga0123356, IMG submission 92546) | Embiratermes neotenicus P3 segment gut microbial communities from Petit-Saut dam, French Guiana - Emb289 P3 | ecosystem: Host-associated > Arthropoda: Insects > Digestive system > Gut ...
AAAAACTCCTTATATAAACATTTTGGTGCGCGAGGGGGGACTTGAACCCCCACGTCCGTATCGAACACCAGAACCTGAATCTGGCGAGTCTGCCAATTCCACCACCCGCGCATGGATTTTGCACAAAAAAAGGCAATAAGGTCACAGGATAGTATAGCAAGAAGTGCGCCGAGTGTCAACTAAAAGTACGCGCGTTCACGGCTTGACAAGAGTATGACGTTGAATTAGAATAAAGAGCGAAACAGCGTAATAACGCACGATTTAAATGTACGGGAGTGGTATTGTGTATTCTGTCGGATTTGATATTGAAAAATACCTTCAGTTGCAATCGGAAAAAATCCTTGAAAGGATAGAAATGTTTGAAAACAAGCTCTATCTGGAGTTTGGCGGAAAACTGTTTGATGACTACCACGCTGCACGAACCATGCCGGGTTATCAGCCGGATATAAAAATCCAATTATTAAAAACATTGGCAGAAAAAGCGGAAATAATCATTGTTGTCAATGCTTTTAACATTGACTCAAACAAAGAAGTCGGTGACACGGGGATATCATATGATGATGATGTTTTAAGATTGATAGACGAAATAAGAAGATATGACCTTTATGTCGGCAGCGTTGTGATCACCCAATACCTGGGACAACCTGCCGCCAATAAATTTAAAGAATATTTGGAAGGCCTGGGTGTAACGGTTTATATCATGCATTACATACCGGATACCGATTATCCGGCAAATGTGCAACTTATATTGAGCGATAAAGGATACGGCAATAACGATTACATTCAAACTCAAAGACCTCTGGTCGTGGTTGCGGCACCGGGACCGGGGAGCGGTAAGGTTGCAGCTTGCCTTTCACAACTGTATCATGAAAATAAACGCGGAATAAAAGCCGGATACGCAAAATTTGAAACCTTTCCGATTTGGAACAGACCTTTAAAACACATGGTAAATCTTGCATATGAAGCAGCAACCGCCGACCTGAACGACGTAAACATGATCGATCCTTTTCATCTCGAAGCATATAACGTATCTGCCGTAAATTATAACAGAGACATTGAAGTATTCCCTATTTTAAATGCTATGTTTACACGAATATGGGGAGAGAGTCCGTACAGATCACCGACCGATATGGGTGTTAATATGGTCGGATATTGCATCGAAGACGATATATGTACAAGTGCCGCAAAGCAAGAAATCATAAGAAGATATTTTAATACACGACTGGATTATACAAGAGGCAAAGTACAAAAATCCGCATTGTCGAAACTGGAACTTATAATGAACAATACAGGCATCCTTCCCGAAGAACGCGCACCCGTCAAGCCTGCACTCAAAAAAGCGGAAGAATCAGAAAGTCCGAGCGTAGCTGTTGAGCTCCCTGACGGGACGATCATCACGGGGAGAGCATCATCGCTTTTGGGAGCATCATCGGCGGTGTTGCTTAATTCATTGAAATACCTGGCAGGGATCGACGATGACGTATTGTTGATTTCACCGACAGAAATTGAACCGATCCAACAATTAAAAGTCGGATATCTGGGTAATGAAAATCCGAGATTGCAAACGGATGAAGTATTGTTGGCTTTGGCAATAAATGCCGCAACAAACAAAACATCCGAAACGGTATTGGAACAACTTCCGAAACTCAGACGATCGGAAGCACATTCCAGTGTGATCCTGTCACAAACTGATATCGCAGTGTTCAGGCAATTGGGTGTAAACATGACTTGTGAACCGGTATATCAAAACAAACGCCTTTTCCAAATAAGATAAAAAGGCTGTTTTACTGCAACCCGATAATCAACAAAATTATCAGTGCTTAAAAATCGACGCAATATCGATCGAATAATATTCAGAAGTAAAATTAAGATCCAACGAATCACGCCAACCGGAAAGAACAGAGTCAAAATCATCAAGAGCCGCCAGTTGACGAAGAGTACGGGAAATACCGGAACTTGCCAATGTGATCGGAACAGTATCAAAATCGATCGGTAATCGTAAAATGATATGATACCCGTGAAGAGTCTCAATAATATCACTTATTTGACCGATTTCCAAAAGACCGGATGCTTCTGAAAACGCTGTTACCATATCAGGCGGTTGAAATAAATATCCGTGCGGAAACGAAATTATACTGCCGGGATCATCACTGTGTTCAAGAATTAATGAATCAAAATAAGATTGAAAATCATCTCCGGTATATTCTGACAGCATATTATAAAAATAATGAATTTTATTTTTGGCATAATCGTTATCGTCTGAATCATGCATAACCAAGATATGCTTTGCCGCCATGTAATCTTCTCGAGCGGCAAACTCGGCAACACGGTCATCCGGAAATAAAGATGCATTATCACCATAAAAATCATACATAATTTTTTCAACGGTAAATTCAAGTTTAAGAAAATGCTCAAAAACAGCGGGATCAAAGAATCCGCTGTTTTCTTTAATTACTTTTTCAAAATTATTTTTTCCTCCGTACATATCGAAAAGATTATTGAGATAATCATAAAATTCGGTAAGCTCGGTTTCGTCAAGAAAGATTCCCGAAAGATTTGAACCGTATTCGAAAACAGTAAATGATAATACTTCTTCTGTCGCATTATATAAAATTGAATCAGATAATGTTAGATTTGCATCGACTTCATCGTTCCGATTAATGCATAAAGCTGATTGGTCTGATAAATCGGAAACAGCGCTGTGGAGAAAAACAAAAAGTTCGGCCCATGTGATTTGCAAGCCCGAAGCAGTAAACATGACGGTATCTGCAGGGAATGTTGAAAAAGCTGCATCAAAATCAGGATCGCATGAAGAGCACTCAACAAAAGGCTCATCCCGATCAACTTCCGAATAGTCCGACAACGGCACATCCTGAGGATCGGAAATCAATTCAGCGGAATCGTTTAAATCGGGGGTGCACCCGACAAATAAAACGAATGTGCAAAATAAAAACAGAATGAAAATATTCTTCAAAATAAATAATACCCCGCTTCTCCGAGAAATGTTTAAATCATAAAGATTACATTGTTTGCATAAAGAGTAAAACATTTAATTATGAAATAACATAGCTGTAGCTTCTGACAAATTTTACGGCCTCATCCACGACGTTGCCTCCGGTGAGTTTCAGTGATACTGCGGGATCGGTGCCTGCGAGGATTTTTACGCGTCCCGTATATTCCGGCAATGTGTAAAGTTTAGAAATATTTTCAAGGCTGAAGTTTGTAAGTTTAAAATTAAGACGACCTTCTCTTTGAGCGATTTCTTTGATTCCCAATATTGAAGCTTCGCTGCGGAGCATGGCAACAGATGTCAATGTTAAAACTTGTGCGGGAGGATTGCCGTATCTGTCGATAAGTTCCGTGATGATTTCATTACAATCTTCTTCCGAACGTATAAGAGCTATGCGTCTGTAAATGTCCATTCGTTGTTGAGTGGAAGCGACATATTTTTCGGGTATACCGGCAGAAACCGTCAGGTCAGCCGAGCATTCAACTTTGATTGCGGAAACTTCACCCTTTTCTTCTAAAACAGCTTCTTCGAGCAGCTTTAAATACATATCATATCCGACACTGATCATATGTCCGGATTGTTCGGAGCCGAGAAGACTTCCGGCTCCTCTGATTTCCAAATCACGCATTGCGATTTTAAATCCTGAGTTGAATTCGGCAAATTCCCTGATCGCGCTGAGTCTTTTTTCTGCGATTTCAGACAGACTCTTTCCTCGACGAAATGTTAAATATGCATAAGCGCGTCGCGGAGAACGGCCGACACGACCTCTGATTTGATGCAGTTGAGAAAGCCCGAGTTTATCGGCATCTTCAATAATAAGAGTGTTGACATTGGGAATATCAATGCCTGATTCAATGATCGTTGTACAGACAAGAACCTGAATCGTTCCCGCTGTCATTTGCTCCATTACATCACTCAGATCATCTTCATCCATTCTTCCGTGAGCTATGGCAAAACGAATATCAGGAAGCATTTCTGAAAGTCTGCCGGCTACGCGATCTATGTTATCGATTCTGTTGTGGAGATAATACACCTGACCGCCTCTTGAAATTTCCCGACGGATCGCATCACATAAAATACCGGGATCGTGTTCCAAGACATATGTTTGAACAGGACGACGACTTTGCGGAGGTTCTTCGATCGAAGACATATCACGAATGCCGGAAAGAGCCATGTTTAATGTGCGCGGAATTGGAGTTGCAGACAATGTGAGAACGTCGACCTGCTTTGATATTGCTTTCAATTTTTCTTTGTGGGAAACACCGAACCTTTGTTCTTCATCAACTACCAGCAAACCGAGTTTGTTAAACTCTACATCTTTTTGAATCAGACGGTGAGTACCGATAACAAAGTCAACACTGCCGTTTTTAATATCACGAAGAGCAGTTTTGATTTGTGCGGGTGTTCTGAAGCGGCTCAATACTTCTATGTTGATCGGATATCCCGCAAAACGCCTTACAGACGTAACAAAGTGCTGTTCGGCAAGAACGGTGGTAGGCACCAAAATTGCAGCCTGACATCCGCCGAGTACGCATTTCATAACTGCACGAAGAGCGACTTCGGTTTTTCCGTAACCGACATCACCGCACAGCAGTCTGTCCATCGGGACAGGTTTTTCCATATCACCCTTGATTTCTGCCGTACATTTTAATTGATCATCGGTTTCCTGATATCCGAACTTATCTTCAAACTCTGTTTGCCAAATTGTATCGGCAGGAAAGGCCTTGCCCGCTACTCTTTGACGCTCGGCATAAAGTTTGATAAGCTCTTTTGCCATTTCCTTTGCAGCTTTTTTTGCACGGGCTTTTGCTTTTGTCCAATCGGTCCCGCCGAGCTTTGACAGCTTAGTCGGAGCAGCTTCTTCACCGCCGCCAATGTATTTTGCAACCATATCGAGTTGTGTGGCGGGAACATACAGGATATCTGTTCCGGCATATGAAATTTTTACATATTCTTTATAAACATCGTCGACTCGCAATTTATCAAAACCGATAAAACGTCCTATGCCGTAATGATCGTGGACAACAAGATCTCCGGGAGAAAGTTCTGCAAAACTTTGTAATCTTTCACGATTTGACTTTTCCTTTATTTTTCTCAGTCGTCGGGGTGCGGCCTGCACAATCATTTGACCTTCGGAAATAACAGCAAGACTTATACCGGGATACTCCATTCCTGCAGATAATTCACCGATCGATATAACACACTTTCCGAAATCGGGTAAATCTTGCAATGAACTGTCAAGGGCGGAAGTAATACCCCGTTCTTCAAGATATTCACGCAACCTTATTGCTCTGCGTTTATCCTGACACAGAATAACCGTTCTGAAGTCGGTGTTTATATAATGTGCTACTTCTGATGCAGCTGTATCAAGGCTTCCGCCGTAAGACGGAAGTCGTTTTGCATCAAGGTGAAGATTTGTTTGCGGCTTCAGCGGATAAGAAGAACTTGCAAAACTGTCTGTCATTATAACCGGAAAAGAGTCCATACGGATAAGGAAACCCTCCCAATCGTCCGTAAACCTGACCAATCCGCTTTCAAGAACACCGGTTTCCAATAAATTGACACATTCTTCAGCCAACAGAGACAAATAACTTTCTGCACGTTCTTTGACTCTGACGGGGTCGCAAATTATAATGATCGAATCTTTTGAAATATAATCAAGAGCAGTAGACATAGGTGTTATAAGTTCCATATATCTGTCGGCTGCAGGGAAGTTGCGACCGCTTAGAAGCCTTTCGGAATCTGATGCTAAATTTTTAAGCAAAGCGGGGTTTGTACTTTTATTCTTTTCCAGTCTGACGATATGTTCCTGAAGTTCATTTGCCAATCCTTCCGTACCTGAACCGAATGAGCTTGAATATAAAGAAGGCAGAGTTTCAGCAACGGGGACGATGCGAGCTTCATTCAGTGCCTCTATACGACGTTGAGTGGAAATGTCAAACAAACCCATAGAATCTATCTCGTCACCAAAGAATTCACATCGAACCGGTTCTTCATGTGTCGGAGAAAAGAAATCGAGAATACCGCCGCGAACTGCAAATTGACCTCGACCTTCGACCTGTTCGCTGCGACTGTATCCGCAATGAATAAGTTTTTCCGCAAGATCGTTTATATCATAAGAAACGCCTTTTCTTACTGAAAGCGATGCCTCGGAGAGCTGCTGCTTTGAAATTGATCGTTGCAAAGCACCGCCTACAGACATGACCGTAATCGGTGCTTTGTTTTCATTAAGAGCAGAAAGAGTTGCTATTCGAGCCTGTTCAATTTGCCTGGATACAACTTCCGCATCATAAAAGGTCAATTCCCTGACATTCAAAGTCATTGCCTGTTCCATTGTCAATGCTGAAATATCCTGAGCAAGACGCGAAGCTTCGTCCTCTGCAGAACATATAATAACAACATGACGCATTGTTGATGCCCTGATGGCTGCGATCGCATGAGCGCGGTGGATTTCCGACAGTCCCGACAAAACGGCAGGGCACTTTCCTGCGTCGATGCACGACAGGAGTCGCTTGAAGTCTGTGTCTTCAAGTAAAGATTTGGTTAGTGTAAGCATACTGTTATCCCCTTGCGGAAATGAGTTTCAAATGGAAATCTATATAATGTTTCACGTGAAACATATGACGCTGCCGGTTGTGGCTCTAGGAGGATTGGTGTGAAACAAAAATTATTGTAACGGTGATTTTTGGATTTTTGAAAACCTTCTCGGATATTTTTCAGGCGTTGATTCGGTTTTTTTAATTAAAACAGCTCGGTGGATAATTTCGGTTCCCGGTATTTGATAATCGACTGTTTTATAAAAAGCCGCTCCTAATGTTTTGACAGCGTTTTCGGCTTGAGAAATTTCTTCATCGGAATCCGTGCTTTTCATTGCGATAAAATAACCGCCCGGTATGACAAAGGGTAAGCACAGTTCGCACAGCATATTCATTTTTGCGACTGCTCGCGAAACGACAATATCAAAACGCTCTCTGTAATCAAAATTGCGGGCAACTTCTTCTGCTCTGGCGTTTATGCACGTTGCTTTGATATCCAGCTTTTCACAAAGCTCTTTTAAAAACTCAACGCGTTTACCTGTTGCATCCAGTAATGTTATGTCGATTGACGGCTCTGCTATTTTAAGCGGAAAACCGGGAAACCCGGCTCCGCTGCCTATATCGATAACACGTTTGTTGATAAAATCTGTTGTATTCAAGAGTGCTGTCGAATCTAAAAAATGAAGGCGTGCGATGTCTTTGTCTCCTTCAATTGATGTCAGATTGACATTTTGACCGTGAAGCTTTAAAAAATCGCAGTATATTCCAAACGCCGCCTCGGCATCGGGCGGCAACACAATGTTTAAATCTTTCGCTCCCTGCGAAATAACGGTTAGCAATTCATCAGACATCACGCCATGTATTATATGACGATTGCAAAGATAACGCAAGTAAATTTTATATGACTGATTGCCGGATGTTATGTAATATTGTGTATCAGAAATATTCCTGCCGGAATTGTGTTAAAGTTCAGGTGAAGGTTTGGGAACTCGTATTTGATTGGAAATCAATAAATTGATACCTGCGATCACCAGTCCGGCACAAAATACATAAACATATCCGCCGAGACCGAGATTTGAAGCCCATAAAATTCCGGCAACAGTCGGTACGGACATTGATAAAACATGATCTAAAGATATCCCGAGAGCAAGAGTTGCGGAAACTTCGCTCGGATCGTCGGAAAGTCTTCTTACATATGTTGTTCGTGCCATTCCCGCACCTGAAAACAGATTGTCGAGTAAATAACAAAACGCCGTTATGATCAAAGCGACGGAAACCTGTCCCAAAAATCTGCCGGCAAAAGTGAAGGTTATGGCGGCAGACGGAAATATAACTTTGGCAAAAGCAAATCCGAGACATGCAACTATCATAAGGGTCGCCTCGAGCATCAATACAAATCGTTCACCTTTTTTATCGATCAGACTTCCGAGCCACGGACGAAAGAATACGTTTATTACAGACACAACAAAAAACAGAGCTGTTAACGTAACGACCGGCTGGTCGTAAACAGTAACAAGCAACCACGGTACAAAGGTCATGGTTATTTGCTTTCGCATTCCGAATATGAGGCACAACAGATAAAAAAGCTTGAATTTTTTGTTGAAAACAAATCGCTTTTTCCTGACTTCTGTTTGTATCGGACTCATAAATAAAAACATGACCCCGGCGAGAATCATTGCGACAGCGCCGATGGTAAATGATACAACAAAAGGTATATTCAAAAATCTGTAAAGAATAAATAATGTTGCGGAAGTGATTATTAAAGCGATCATATTTACACTTTGAATTTCGCCGAGTCTTCGCCCGATGTTTCCGTCCTTGGCAAAAGACATGCTTAAAGCTCCGTGTGCCGGCATATATAAATGTGTGCCTGTATTAAAGATCATCAACGTTATGACCACCGGTAAAAATCCGGAAGGGATCAAACCGAATGCAAATAATCCCAACCCGCCGAAAATGTTTGCGACTGCGGCCGTTCGTACATCACCCAAAAAAGCAAGACCGCCGACAATAAAAACGATCATTAAGCCCGGCAGTTCACGAGGCACTTCCAAAAGTGTTCGTTGTTGGATAGTGAAATTCAAGTCTTCCACTAAACGATTTGATATAGATGTGCTTTCAATAGCCATCGAAACACCGAATAATGCGGTAGCAATCAAAAAAAGGAGAAAGTCACGCGAAATGACTCTCTTTCCTATTTTTATTTCTTTCATTTATTATTCTGTCCTTTTTGTTCTTTTAATAAATCGCGGATTTCTGTGAGTAATAACTCTTCTGCAGAAGGTTCGGGAGGCGGAGGAGGTTCTTCTTCTTCGGCTTTTTTTATATGGAATGCATTGATTGCTTTTATGAATAAAAATACGACAAATGCAACGATAAAGAAGCTTATCACACTGTTAAAGAAATTACCTATTGCCAATGTTCCGGGTTCGGCGTTACCGTACAGATGCGGCAGAGTTATTTTCCATTCGGAAAAATCCACACCGATCAATATACCGATCAACGGAGTTGCTATATGGGTGACAATGGATGTGACTAACACAGTAAATGCTCCGCCGACGATCATACCGACAGCCATATCCAACATGTTACCTTTTACTGCAAAAGTTTTAAATTCATGAAAAAACGATGATACTTTGCTTGGTTTCTTTTCTTTTACTTCTTTTTTCGTTTCTTCTGCCATGACCTTCTCCCCTTATTTACGATTATTTTTGGCAGGGATCACCTCTGTCCCGCCGAGGTATTTTCTTAAAACTTCAGGAACTGTAATACTGCCGTCTTTCTGTTGGTTTTGCTCGGCTAAAGCCGGCAGAATCCTGCTTGTTGCAAGTCCCGATCCGTTCAGAGTGTGCATGAATTCCGGTTTTCCCGTTGATTCACGTTTAAAACGTGCAGATGCTCTTCTTGCCTGATAACAACGTGCATTGGATACGGACGAAACTTCTTTGTATCCGTTCATGGAAGGGATTTGGATCTCTATATCATATGTACGCGCCATCAATTTGGAACAATCTCCCGCGGCGAGCTTGACTGTTCGGAAATGAAAACCGAGCTCCGAAACCAAAGTCTCTGCTTTAGTAACTAATTCATCAAACGCATCACCGGAACCTTCGGGCGTTGTGTATTGAAACATTTCTACTTTATTAAATTGATGGCCGCGAACCATTCCGCGTTCATCCGATCCGTAAGTACCCGCTTCACGACGGAAGCACGGTGTGTATGAAAAGTATTTTTTTGGTAAATCTCTTTCTGATAAAACTTCGTCACGATGAACCGATGCAAGAGCAGCCTCAGCAGTCGGCAGCATGTAATGAATTCTGTCGTCGGTCGGGTTTTCGATCCTGTAAACTTCGTCGGCATATTTCGGAAATTGACCTGCAGCCAGTCCGCATTGGAACTCAAGCATGTGCGGAACAAGTAAAAATTCATAGCCGTCGGCAATGTGAGCATCAATGAAATAGTTCAGTAACGCCCATTCCAAACGCGCTCCGAGACCGCAATACATCCAAAATCCGGTTCCGGCAAGCTTCACCCCGCGATTATAATCGATAAGACCTAAATCAACACATAAATCCATGTGGTTTTTAGGATCAAAATCAAATGAATGCGGGCTTCCGAAATATCTTACAGGCTCATTATTCTCTTTTCCGCCTGCGACAAGATCGTCGTCGGGCGGTTTCGGTAAGCTGAGCATCAGTTCATCGAGCTCTTTTTCAACTCCACGAAGTTCATATTCATTTATTCGAATTTTTTCTTTAAGTTGATTAAGCTGCTCGAAGATTTCGGTTGTATCCATCCCGGCTTTTTTTAATTGCGGTATTTGCTTATTTGCTTTATTTTGTTCGGCTTTATCGGTTTCTCCTGCCGTTATTAAAATGCGGCGTTTAACATCGAGCTCGTGGATGCGATCTATTTCATTTGAGCAGTCAACACCTTTTTTTAAAATGCTTTGTTTTATGTAATCAGGTGTTTCGCGAATTAATTTAATATCAATCATCTTCGGGAACCTCATTTCCTTCTCCGGTCAGAAGAGTATCAAACAGTACGTCAAAGTCTTCCTGATCATAATATTCGAGTTCGATTTTACCTTTTCCCTTGCCTTGCTTAATGGTTACACGTCTCCCCATAGCAGCAGTGAGGCGTTTTTGAGCTTCGAATATGTAGTTGACTTCCATACTGCCTTGTTTAGAACGAACGGATTTTTCTTTACTTAATTTTCTGATGAGAGCTTCGACTTCCCGAACGCTCATTTCTGTTCCTATAATCAGCTGTGCCGCTTCGCGAATACGTTCTTCATGCTTCAATGCCAGCAACGCTCTTGCGCTTCCTGCAGACAACTCTTTTCGCAATACAAGCTCAATCAGTTCATCGGGCAACGAAAGCAATCTCAAAGAATTGGCTACAGCGGGACGTGATTTGCTTACTCTCTGTGCGACTTCTTCCTGAGTCATATCAAATTCATCCATAAGAGCTTTGTAACCGCGAGCTTCTTCAATCGGACTTAAATCTTCGCGTTGGAGGTTTTCTACCATTGCAAGCTCAAGAGCGGTTTTATCGTCTGCAACGACTACTCTGACAGGAACTTGATCGATCCCCGCTTTTCTGGCAGCCCTCCATCTGCGTTCTCCCGCGATTATTTGATAATATTCACCACCGACACTTCGAACCATGATCGGAGATAAAACACCGTGTTCGCGGATGGAATCGGCAAGCTCTTCTATACGTTCTTCTTCAAATAAAGTACGCGGTTGATCCTGTTTCGGTTCTATACGTTGCAAAGGCAGATAATCAAAATCATTTGCGGAAGTATCGGCCGCGGCATCACCGAATAATGCACCGAGTCCTGTTCCCAAACCTTTTTTACTCATCTGAAATTACCTCCCCGCTTTATAGTTGTTACGTTTTAAAAATTCTTTGGCAAGCTCCTGATAAGTTTGCGATCCGCGTGATGAACGGTCATATGCCATGATCGGTTTTCCGTGACTCGGAGCTTCTGCGATCCTTATGCTTCGCGGTATTGCGATATTATAGGTTTTTTCTTTGAAATGCTTTTTTATTTCGGCGGCAATCTGTGATGACAAGTTCGTACGAGTATCATACATGGTCAGCAACACGCCTTCTATTTCTAAATCAGGGTTAAGAGCTTTTTTTGTCATGCGGATCGTATTCATCAAATCTGATAACCCTTCAAGAGCAAAATATTCACATTGAACGGGTATTAAAACGGTGTCTGCTGCACAAAGTGAATTTAAAGTCAGCATTTCCAATGACGGGGGACAGTCAATAAATATAAAGTCATATTCATCGCGGATCGATGCAAGAACATTTTTCAGGACAAATTCACGTGCATCCATCATTACAAGCTCAACACCGGCACCCGACATTATTTTGTTGGACGGTAACAGATCGCCGTATTTTGTTTTTGTTATTGCTTTTGCGGCATCCGCTCCCTCTATGAGAACATTGTACATGTTTTGGGAGCTTTGATTTTTGTTAAATCCCATTCCGGATGTAGCATTGCTTTGCGGATCCATGTCACAAAGCAATATTTTGACACCGGCTTCTGTCAATGCGGCACATAAACTGATGCATGTTGTGGTCTTTCCGACTCCGCCTTTTTGGTTGGCGACAGCTATTACTTTACCCATTTATACTCTCCCGTTTTCACAGTGGGATTAATTATAACATGTGATAATGCAAAAAAACAGCACATCTTTTATGACATGCTGTTTTATTTTCGGACGCAATTACGGACGACCCGCATTCATATCTTCATCAAATGTTATTGTCAACTCTATGCTCTCGCCTTCACGCCAGACAGTAACTGTTGCTGTGTCTCCTGCATTATATCCGCGCAGTGTAAAACGCAGGTCTTCCATAGATGTGATTTCGGTATCATCAAGTGATGTAATTATATCTCCTACTATGATTCCTGCGGTTTCGGCGGCAGATCCGGGATTGACGCTTCTGACCAAAGTGCCCGGAACCCATTCATAATATTCTGCATTTGCGGGTGAAACGGTATTTGCTGTTATTCCCAAAAGAGGTCTGCCGGAGATATAACCGTGTTCGATGAGTTCGGAAGCTATTTCGATCGCATCATTGATCGGGATGGCAAATCCGATACCTTCTACATTGCCTCTTACAATTTTTGCAGTAACTATTCCCAAAACTTCACCGTTTGTGTCATAAATAGGTCCGCCCGAGTTTCCTCGATTTACGGCAGCACTGAACTGGAATGTGTTGATACTTTTTCCTTCTACCGAAACGACTCTGTCAAGTGCTGATATGATACCGTCAGTCATTGTATAAACAAGATCGCCGAACGGATTTCCGACTGCATATACGGTTTGTCCCACTCTTATATTATCGCTGTTTCCGATCAAAGCCGGTGTCAACCCCGGTGCATCTATTTTTATAACCGCAACATCATTGCTTTCTTCATAACCGACGACTTCAGCGTCATAGACATTTCCGTCATTCAATACAACACTTAGAGGCAGGTTATTATTGTGAGCAAACTCGATTACATGAAAATTGGTCAAAATATAGCCGTCAGTCGATATAACGAAACCCGATCCCGATATAGGAGAGGCCCCGTTTGAGCCGGGAAGACCGAATAATCCGGGAGCTTCGGTAATAATGCCGACAACCTGATTCTTTGCCATGTCATAAATATCTTGTGCCGTAATATTGTTTGTCAGAGTTGCCATCGGTTGCGATGAATCTTCATCCTCCGGTAATATTTCCGAAGCATTACCGCCCAGAACAACTCTGTTTACCGTAAAATCGCCTCTTTCAAAACGATAATCCATAACCGCATATGAAGCGATTCCGCTGAAGACAGAACATATTATGATCAGACATACAGCGCGTAAAAAACCGCCGAGACGTGAACCTTTTTCCCGTGATGCTCCGTTTTTTCCGGATTCATTTATACGGGGAGGAGGATACGGTTGATTTACGCATATTCCCGGAGAGTACATATTCCACGGGGTTTCATGTGAATCAACGGAAACGGCCTGCCCGCCGGTCGGTTCCCGATAAACGGGTTCCTGATAAACCGGATCCCGATAAATCGGGGTTTGATAAACCCGTTCCTGATAAATCGGTTCACGGTATACATGGGTTTGATAAATCGGCTCTTGATATTCTTGGGTTTGATAAACAGGTTCTTGGTACACAGGCTCCGGATAAACAGGTTCTTGATATACGGGAATATTCAGAGCCTGATCATTATATCCGGAGTCGAGATAAATAACATCACTTTGGATAGCTTCATTATCGGAAAGTTCTTCCGAGTTCGGATTCGTTCTTTTTTCTTCGTTGTTTTCAGGATACATGGGATTACCTCGCTTTTCAGTTTTGCCGGTTTCCGTAAAATTGCTTTATCGGAGACTCAGTATTATATAAAATCTATATGTATATTGCATGAACAAATAAAACATAAATATTTATTTAATCATGTTGTTATTATTAAAAACCACGAACCTTGAATGAACCTTGAATGATTTTTCCGGATAATGAAGGATTTCACTTGACACAACTATACGTATGGTTCATAATACCAAAATATATTTAAACGGAATGATTACGAGAGCGGAGAGGAGAATAACAAATGGCTTATTTTTTTAAGGAACCTTCACGCACATTCAGTGAATACCTTTTAGTGCCCGGTTACACAAGCGCGCAATGCATTCCCGAAAACATCTGCCTGA
>Ga0123356_10004572_pt1 | contig 14262 bp, 13 predicted proteins | sample TergutEmb28metaG_2_FD_92546 | JGI IMG/M metagenome (GOLD analysis project Ga0123356, IMG submission 92546) | Embiratermes neotenicus P3 segment gut microbial communities from Petit-Saut dam, French Guiana - Emb289 P3 | ecosystem: Host-associated > Arthropoda: Insects > Digestive system > Gut ...
AATCAGTATAGCACATAAACGTCAATTATACAACTAAGCAAATATGCCCTCGCGGTATGCCGAGACGTACTCCGCGCAGTAGTCGTCAAGTCCGAGCATGGCTTCTGCCGCAAGAATCATACCGCGCAAATCCTTGCTCAGCGGATCAAGTACAGCGCTGTCCATACCGGCGTTAATCGCAAGAACGGCAAATGCCTGATTCACAAGCCGCCGGACAGGCAGATTATATGATATGTTTGAAATGGCACCTGAGATATGAACATTGGGACTTGTTTTCTTAATATGCTTCATCACATCCAGAATCATAAAAGCACCCTCTCCGTCATCGGTTGTGCAGAGCATTTCGACAGCAGGGTCTATATGTATACGGCTATCATCAATTCCATACCGGGCTGCTTTTTCCATAATCACACCAAAAACTTCAATTCTCTTTTCGGCAGACTTGGGAATACCGGTATCATCACATAGTAGTGCCATTACCTGCCATTTGGTGTTTTCCGGTTTTGCAAGAACAGGAAAAGCAAGATCTATTTTATTTCCCTCACCGGAGACAGAATTGAACAATCCCGGTTTATTGCATAATGGCATTGCTTCGATTAATACGGAGACATCCGGAGAATCGATTGATATCGGACAATCCGTTACACTTTGTATTGCGTCAATCATCCAACTTAATGTTTCCAATTCATTTTCTTTCACAGACGCGCAACAGTCTATGAAATCGGCACCTGAGTCAGCCTGACGTTTTGCAAGGTCTTTAATATACGTATCATCCCTTGCTGCAATCGCGGCAGCACAGGATGGGATTGAACCGTTTAATTTTTCAGCGATTAAAATCATTTCTTACGTACTCCTGTTTTTTAGTCAGCTTTACCGCGGCTTCAACGACATGGGAGACAAGGACAGAGGTCGTAACAGTTCCGACACCGCCCGGTACCGGGGTGATAGCCGCGACAATTGGTTCGGCATCGTCAAATTTAACGTCTCCGCAGAGCTTGCTTTCTTTTTCATTCCAGTTGATACCAACATCAATTACTATCTGTCCAGGGCTGAAATATTCCTTTGTAAGACCTTCCATCTGACCTGCCGCAACAATAAGAATCTCGGCATTTCTGGCGACAGCCGGCATATCAACAGTGCGTGTGTGGCAAATCGTTACGGTTGCATGTCTGCCCATCAGCATCATCGCAACGGGTTTACCGACAACGAGACTGCGGCCTATGACAACAGCACGTTTTCCTTTGCAGTCAATGTTATAATAGTCAAGGATCTCCATACAAGCCTGTGCTGTGCACGGCGCGAAGCCGCTGTTACTGCCTGTGAAAACGCCTGCTAGTGAACCTTCTGTAATGCCGTCAATATCTTTTTCAGGCTTTAAAACAGCACGGATAGCTTCGTCCGAAAGATGCTCGGGTAAAGGGCGAAACAATAATATTCCGTGAACATTATTATCATCGTTAAGTTCAAGAACCTTCTGCATAAGGACACCTTGCGTTACATCAGCCGGTAAAACGATGTTTTTAACTGCCGCACCAACAGTTTCACAGCGTTTTGTCGCGGTTTTCTCATAAGAAACATCGTCCGGTCTCTCTCCGACCCGGACTATCGCAAGTGTTGCAGTTATTCCTTTTTTCTTAAGTGCCTCAATATCTTCACTCATTTTGTTGTTAAGTGCCTGAACAACATCTGCGCCTTTTAATATATCAGCCATTTTTTATTTTCCTTTCATTTTATATTTGGTGTGGATAGGGGTATGATTTTTATGCTTCTGTCAAGTGGAAGCCATGGACGGTGGAACGCGCGAGTGTGCGCACGGATGCGCACTCGCAGCGAAAGAAGTAAAAAAATTATATCCCTATCTGCACCAACACATTATACTTTCCTTATTCTGCCTGTGACAGAGTTGAAGATTTCATCTGCCATAACACAGTACTTACCAAGAATGGCGTCAGCTTCGGCTTCAATACTTCCAGCATATTTTTTATCTGTCATAGATTGAGTATTGATGTAAACGTTTAAGCTCGCTCCTTGCAGAGCGGATTTGCAAAAAATCGCTCCGACACCCGCATCGCTGAGAGCCAGTACACTGCCTTTTTCAGCAAACTCTTCATGAAGCTCAATTGCTCTTGCGCAAAGGCGCATAATATCCATAGGAACCGTGCAGGCGAGCTTGAGCGCGTCTTCCATAACCTGCTCGCGTGCAGGGTCGTCCTTTGGTATACCGTATGCTTTGGAAAGCGGTTCAAAAACAACCGCATCCTCGTCAACAAGGCGCAGCAGCTCCTTTTGCAATGCCGCGGCTTTTTCCAAAAGCTCAATAATGTCTGCTTCAACATCAGCGTACTTTTTTTTACCGACGGTCAGATTTCCAACCATTGCACCAAGCGCAACTCCAACAGCACCAACGAGTGCGGAAGCTCCGCCGCCTCCCGGGACAGCAGCTTTTGAAGAAAGCACTTCAACAAACTCGTCACATGGTTTATTGATAAAATTCATAATGCTACACAGTTCCTTTCATTTATACAAATAAACATTTTATGGTAATCATTAAACAAAGAATACATGAGAGAAATGGTACTGTCAATTAGAATTTATGGTTTACTAAACTGCTATAAGATGATAAGATTAATAAAAAAATAATTGCGCAAGGAGATTATGTTTATGCTTGATCCGACTAAACACAAAGACTGGCAGATTGCTGAAGAGGCTGAAAAGACACTTCCCGGTGTAGAACATTTCCGTGAAATTATGGGACTTTTACCTGAAGAGATTATCCCTTACGGAAAGACACCAAAGCTTGATTTTATTAAAATTATGAATCGTCTCAAAAACAAACCTGACGGTAAGTTTATTGAAGTGACGGCAATAACACCGACCCCGCTTGGTGAAGGCAAATCCACCACATCTCTGGGGCTTATACAGGGTCTCGGAAAGCTTGGGAAAAATTCCGGCGGCTGTCTGCGTCAACCCTCCGGCGGACCGACAATGAATGTCAAAGGAACAGCAGCGGGCGGAGGCAATGCATTGCTCATTCCGATGACAGAGTTTTCGCTCGGTTTGACAGGTGATATCAACGATATTATGAACGCACACAACCTCGCGATGGTTGCGCTTAACGCGCGGATGCAGCATGAGCGGAACTATGATGATGAAAAACTGGCGGAAATAGGTCTTAAACGTCTTGATATAGACCCGGACCGTGTAGAGCTTGGCTGGGTAATTGATTTTTGCGCTCAGGGTTTGCGGAATATTCGCATCGGACTTGGCGGAGGTGAGAGAAACGGATTTGAAACGGATTCCAAATTCGGTATAGCGGTGGGCAGTGAGCTTATGGCAATCCTCTCCGTTGCGACAGATCTTAAGGATCTTCGTGAGCGTATCGGCAAGATTATTGTTGCGTATAACAAAAAAGGAGAGCCTGTAACTACGGCAGACCTCGAAGTTGACGGAGCAATGACCGCATGGATGCGAAATACTATTAATCCGACACTCTGTTACACGGTAGAACACCAACCTTGTCTGATACATGCAGGTCCCTTTGCCAATATAGCGATAGGGCAATCATCCATAATAGGTGACAGACTTGCGCTTAAACTATTTGACTACCATGTTACCGAGTCCGGCTTTGCCGCAGATATCGGGTTTGAAAAGTTCTGGAATGTTAAGTGCCGCCTGTCGGGGCTTAAACCGCATGTATCTGTGGTTGTCGCAACCATTCGTGCTCTTAAAATGCACGGAGGCGGACCGGCAGTTTCTCCCGGCCGTCCACTGCCGGAAGAGTATACCGAGCAGAATCTGGATCTGCTTGAAAAAGGTACAAATAACCTCTTCCACCATGTTGATAATGTTAAAAAGTCAGGTATCAACCCTGTTGTTTGTATAAACAAATTCCATACAGATACCGATGCGGAAATTGAGTTGCTTAGAAAGCTATGCGCGGAGCGCGGTGTACGCTGCGCTGTCAGCGACCACTGGAAGAGCGGCGGTGAAGGCGCACGTGAGCTTGCGGAAGTTGTAGTTGAAGCATGTGAAGAACCTACAGAACTTAAGTATCTCTATGACCTGAGTATGCCGCTCAGAGAGCGTGTTGAATTAATCGCCAAAGAAGTCTACGGTGCCGAAGGTGTTGATTGGGAACCACTTGCCGTCGAAAAAGCGGAGCGCTTTGAAAGCGACCCCAAGTATGCTGACTTTAGTACAATGATGGTTAAAACTCATCTCTCATTATCTCACGAGCCGGCATTTAAAGGAGTACCGAAAGGGTGGAGACTGCCTATTCGGGATATCCTGGTGTACGGTGGTGCTAAGTTCCTCTGTCCGATGGCAGGCACCATAAGCATGATGCCCGGAACAGGCTCAAACCCCGCCTATCGCCGCATAGATGTGGATACAGAAACAGGCAAAGTATCGGGATTGTTTTAAAAAGCCAAAGGGAAAAAGCCAAAGGGGACAGTTCTCGAACCGTCCCCTTTATTTTTATTATTGATTCTAATCCTTGTTTTCACACTCAGGTTCGGAGCATTCTCCTTCGGGTTTTGAGCATGCGTTTTTTTTCAGGTTTGCGATTTCTTCTTCTTTTGCCGCAATCCTTCCGTGCGCGCAGGAAATTTCTTCACAGAGCTGTCTGAACTCCGCATTTTCATCGTCCTTGTACTTTTCATGGTATTTTGTACCCAGCTCTACGCTAAGACGTCTTATTGTTGCTTTATCATTAACTATCCCTGCTCTGAGCTTGGTCTTTTTTGCGAGAACTCTTGTTTTTTCTTCCGCAACTTTGTACGCGTCCATCGATGCGTCTGTGAACGTATCGAGTGCATCCTTGGCTTTCCTTTTTAGATCATCGTAGTTTGCCATTTCTATTTCTCCTTTTCACTTTCCTTATTTTCGTTGTTATTGTCATCTATTTTGTCGCCGGAATCAGATTCTTCGGCGTTTTTCCCGGTTTCGTCAGATTCTTCGGCGTTTATCTCGGGTTCATCGGATTCTTCGGAAGCATCACCCGTATCTTCCGGTTCATCTTCTAAATCTTCTGCAGATGCTCCGTCCAACTCGGCAAGTTCTGCGGCATCTTCAGTGTTTTCGGCATCTTCAGCGTCTTCGCCGTACACAGACTCAGAGTCTTTTCCGCGAAAATGATTATATATGAGTATGCCTATTGCAACAAAGAATGATATTGCCGCAAGCCACTGTGACGCGCGAAGCTGCGTGCCCCATATCAGCAAACTGTCTGTCCTTAAACCTTCAATCATAAATCTACCAAGACCGTACCACGCGACATAGAAAAGAAAGTACTGTCCCGGATACTTAGTCTTTGATTTTTTCGAGAAGATATGCATTATAAGCAAGCCGATAACATTCCATAGTCCCTCATATATAAATGCAGGGTGCACATATGTTGTCACACCGCCGGAGGTTAAACCCATTTTCCAAGGTAAATCGGTTTCTACTCCATAAGCTTCGCGGTTTACAAAATTACCCCATCTACCTACCGCCTGCCCGACAAACAGACCAAAGCCCGCGGCATCAAGCAAATTACCAAGTGGTATCTTTTTGATACGGCTGTAGATAATATAAGCCAGACCGGAGGCAATAATCCCGCCGTACACGGCAAGACCGCCATCTCTGAATCTTATTATATTTCCCCACATTCCCGGTGCAAAGAAGTTGTTAAAGTTAAAGAGCATATAATAAAGTCTTGCTCCGATAAGTCCACAGACGATTGCAATTAAAAGCAAATCAAGAATATTGTCGCCGGAAAGATTAAATAGCTTTTTTCGTTTGAGTAAATATATGCCCGCAAGTATATATCCCGCCGTAATAAACATACCGTAGTAATAGATATTGAAACCAAAAATGGTAAAGTACCGGGGTAAGTCCAATATAAAGCCATCGCCAAACATTGGGAATGTTATTGTTGCATCTGGATTCATATTCAATGCCTCTCCTCAATTTTTAGGATTAATAGTAGAAATTGCCATGTTGCCGGGAATCAGGTTTTTCCGTACGAAGTTTTCGACATCTTCAATTTTTATTTTCGATAAAAGAGCCGGTGCTTCAAACGGGTCAAACCCGCGAAAATATCCTTCAATTATACTCGATGCGATAACACCAAATGAGTTTAAAGCACGGATATGACTGCCGATTGCGGCTTTTTTGATACGGTCGAACAGCGCAATATCAAATCCGTGTGTTAAAAGCCTTTGGATTTCATTTTTTACTTCTTCATAAACCCTTTGAGGCTCACGAGTCTCGCCGCCGAACATAGTATATGCTACTCCGGCAGCAGAGTCAAATGAGGCTGAAAAATCAACATTTATTAAGCCTTCTCCATAAAGCCTGATATAGAGCGGTGAAGAATGACCGCATAACATCTCCAGTGCTAGTGCTCCTGTTATTTCCTGTAAAAGAAAATCATTTCCGCGTGTTGCCGGAGTAAGCTTGCAACCTGCAAGGAATATCGGGAGGCTTACTTCCATTGATTTACTGACACTTCCGGTCTCGGGTGAGAGATTCTCCGGCGCACCATAGTCCCTAAGCGGGTCTTCACCACGGGTTCTCGGCAGGATATTCATAGCTGTATCATAAACCATGGAAGGCTCAACATCACCGACAACACATAGAGCCATATTTGACGGCGCATAGAAAACCTTATGACAATCATAAAGAGTGTCGGATGTTATTTTTTCGATACTGTCGACAGTTCCCGCAACAGAGTCTCGAACAGGATTGTTCTTGAATAGTGATTTTAAGAATCCGTAATACAGGCAATAGTCCGGATCATCTTCCACCATTCGAATTTCTTGAGCGATTATACCTTGTTCTTTGTCAACACTTTCTGGAGTGAAATACGGTACTGAAACAAAACTAAGTAAGGTTTCGAGATTTTCCGAAAACTTATCAATACACTCAAAATGATAAGCTGTAACATCGGTTGATGTGTAAGCATTCGGAGAAGCACCGTTCGCTGAGAGCAGTTCAAGAGCATTTCCGTCCTTTGTATCAAACATCTTATGCTCAAGAAAATGGGCAACTCCCGCAGGTGTATCAATCCATTTATCCGTCAGCTTAAAGCGTCTGTCAACACCGCCGTATTCGGTAGCAAAAAAAGCATATTTTTTATGAAACCCCGGCTTTGGCACCACAAAAACAGAAAGTCCGTTAGGCATTTCAGCTGTATATACATGCTCGTTTATTTCCTTATATTCAATCAGCTTCATATGCTGCTGTCCTCCTCACCGATATTATCATTACCTGAGAGAAGGTAGATAGAGTCGAGTTTAATCCCTGAGGACGCCGTTACGACACGCCCGGTTGTTACAGTCTCAATAGCATCACTTAGTTCAATCGGGTCATAATGAAACTGAGATATTGAGCTGTCAAAATAGAGTTCCTCAAGTCCGCCAAGTCTGTCAAGTGCCGACTTTATAGAAGTGATAACGGAACGTTTTGCCGAAGTAAACTCCCAGTCACTGATATCACCTTTTTTTAAATTGTTAAGCTGCGCGAGAATTTCATCGAGAGCAGTATCAAAGTTTGAGAACTCAACTCCGGATGAAACAAGCATCACGCCTTTATGCTTATCAAGCATAGAGCTTGCATAATAACATAAAGATAGCTTTTCACGGACATTTAAAAACAGTTTGGATGAAACTGAGCCGCCATACATTGCGTTTAGCAGCATTAGTGCGGGGTAGTCAGGATTTTTCATAGTTTCGCCCATCCTGAATCCGATTGTCAGCTTACCTTGTGAGACATCGAGGTTTTCGGTAAAGCGGCGGGGGTTCTCGGTGGCGGGCTTGTACACGACATTTGTTTCAGGTATATTAATTTCTTTTCTTTCGGGTAGTGCTTTAAAAGCTGATTCAATAGCCGCTTTGACACGCACAGGCGTTGCCGAGCCGCAATAAAACATCTCTATCTGTGAGTTATTAATAATATCATGATAGTGCGCAGTTAAACTCTCACAAGTGACTGCGAGTGCTTCGCTTTCGCTGCCTAGCTTGCTGATGCCGAAAGACTCGTCCCTGCACATCTCTTCCAGAAGTCTGTCAATTGCGTATCCGCGTTTATCGTTTATTGCGGCGCGAATATCATCAACAAGGTTGGATTTTTCACTCTCGGTATAATCGCTGCACAGCTTGCCGTCATGCATGTAGGGGGAGAGGACAATTTCACCGGCAATAGCTATCGCTCTTTCAAGAACGCTTTCTCCGTCCGGAATATAGCGGTCATCCGGAAAATCCGTATAGAAGCCGATGCAATGAACTTCACCTTTTTTACGGATAATCGGCTCTATTCTGACACCGTATAAGTCGTCAAGTGCAGCCGTGATACTTTCCATGTCTGGAAGATTTGTTGTGCCCCTGCGTAAAACACGCGGCAGCAGGGCGTTACTTGCTGCTGTTTCATGCTTTAGTTCACACAGAAAGTTAATTGTGATACAGCCTGACTTAAACTTGTCAGTGTTTATGCACGTCAGCGTGACCCCGGGTTTAATTTCGCTTTTATGTACTGAGTGTTGGCTTGCGGATTCTATGTTTTGCAAAGCACTAATTACCATCCTGTAAAAAATCGTAAGCTTGACCATTGTACCACTAATGAGCAGCAATGTGAATTAAAATCTAATTAAATTTGAACAGGAAGCGCACATGTGGTAAAATCCGTTACAGCGGAGGAAGAGTATGATAAGAATTGTTCTGATTTTATCAATATTATTTTTGATGATACTTCTTATTGCTCATATTGCCGGATGTGGGTCAAAAACTACCGGTGAACAGGTTTACGATGACGAGGAAGAAGCCGATTTTGAGATAGATTACAATGCAGACTCGGTGATAAGAAACAAACGTACATCGGAAACCGAACATGAGAGTGAGGATATAAAAACTCCCGAACCCGCAAACAACGAACCCGGGGTAGCAATAATAACGGGAGCAAAAGCAAGAGAGATATATGAGTCGAATGATGCGGTTGTTCTGCTTGATGTACGAAATCAAGACGAATATGATGAATACCATCTGCCCGGCTCGGTATTAATTCCAGTAAACGAGCTTGAGTCGCGCTTACCGGAGCTGCCGGATAAAGATGCATTAATTATTGTCTTTTGCAGAGCCGGAAGACGAAGCGCAATAGCTGCGGAGATTCTTTTATTAAACGGCTATAAAAATATATATGATATGCAAGGTATTGAAAACTGGCAATAAAGTGCCAACCGGTTGCTTATGGCTTCCCGCTTGAATCCTCAGAATCTTCATTCGCAACGTCTGTAGCCGCTGACCGCTCTATCCATACATTGTAACCGACTACAGTAAGAATGATAATAATGCCTCCGGCAATTGCGAGGTGTCCGGGAATCTCAAGCTCCGGCAGTAAGCCAAGAAGACCTGCGAGCATTACCCATATAGGATTTAATATCGGCTCTATTGTGGAGATTAGACACGCAAGTAGAGCCGATGTTCTTTTCATGCCTTTTGAGAAAAATATGTATGCAAATCCTACTTGGACGACTCCCAGAAATATTACCGCAGCCCATGCGCTTAAATCCGCGGTCACTTCTGTAAACACAAACGGCAGTCCTATGCAGGTGTTAATAAGAAAACCCATAAACAAAGCATTTTCAGGTTTTGTGTCAGGTCTTTTTGTACACACATACACACCTGCCATAGAAAGTCCGGAGATCAGCGCCATTATATTGCCCCAAAAAGCACCGGTATCCAGATTCTCGGCAAAGAAAAGCGTCATGCCGGCAAGCGTCAGTAAAACAGCAATAACAGCACTGAGAGTCGGTTTCCTTCTATAAAAAATGAGGTAAATGAGTATAATAAATATCGGTGCAGTGAACTGCAGGAGAATTGCCGCTGCCGCAGTAGTCAGTTTATTGGCATATACATACATGACGGTTGTGGATGACAGACAAATCGCGGTAAGTATGTTTCCGGTAGTGAATTCAACTTTAAAGCTTCGGCGGTATATCACAAAAACTATGGCGGCAAGGCAGGCACGGATGCCGACAATGCTCATCGCTCCCCAGGGGATGAATTTGATGAACAACCCGCCAAAACTCCAGCAAACAGACGCAAGCGCGATAAACAGCGGTCCTTTTCGGTCTTTTATTTCATTTTCTGTCATAATATGAAAATCTCCCGGTTAAATAGCGCGTCTCGAAATAAAAATATACTTCGAAGCGGCGGAGCAAAATATATACTACCACGACTTTTATGTTATTGGAATTAAATTTTGACAGACCCGGCAAATTAATGTATATTATAGTGTAATTGTTAAAAGGAGATAAAAGCTTGATGCCGGCAGAACAAACCAATTATAAAGAGTTTATCAATAAGCACGCTGACGCCCTTCTTGGTCAAATAAAAATAGACAAATCACAACTGGTTATGCATGATGTAAAACGAGGTCTCAGGAATGCGGATGGAACCGGCGTAATGGCAGGTCTTACAAGGATAGGCAGTACTCAAGGTTATTATATGCGCGACGGTGAAAAAACCGCAATGGAAGGAAAACTATATTATCGCGGTATAGATGTTGCGGACATTGTTGACGGATTTCTAAGAGAAGACCGTCCCGGATTTGAAGAAACAGCATATCTGCTGATACTTGGCAAGCTTCCTAATATATCCGAGCTGGAGACATTCAGGCTGATGCTTGAGGATTTCCGTGAGCTTCCAAAGGGTTTTACCGAGGATATGATACTTCCTGCGCCGAGCAGAAACATCATGAATAAAATCGCACGTGGTATATTAACACTCTATTCTTATGATGAAGAGCCGGAAACCGATGAACGCAATATGGAACGTGAACTCACGAAAGCATTGCGGATGTTGGCATGCTGTCCCATATTGGTTGCTCACTCATATGCGGCAAAGCGTCACTATTTCGATGGAGAGGGGCTTTATCTGCACAGGTCTCAGCCGGGGTATTCAATGGCGGAGAACTTCCTGCATTCTGTGCGCCGTGATAGCTGCTTTACCGATGAAGAAGCAAGGCTTCTGGATTTGTGCATGGTACTTCACGCAGAACACGGCGGTGGTAATAACTCCGCGTTTACATGCCGTGTGCTCACATCATCGGGTACGGATATATACTCTGCGATTTCCGCGGCTATAGGCTCGTTAAAAGGACCGAGACACGGCGGAGCTAATGAAAAAGTCATAGATATGTTTTCTTACATCAAAAGAGATGTTAAGAACTGGAAAGATGAAGGTGAGGTAGCGGATTACCTTGACAAAATACTCAAAGGCGAGGCAGGCTCGGGAGACGGTCTCATTTATGGCATGGGTCATGCCGTATATACAATTTCCGACCCGAGAGCAATTATACTTAAAGGACTTGCACGTTCTCTCGCGGAGAAAAAAGGAATGCTTGAAGAGTTTGAACTTCTAGAAATTGTTGAAAAGCAGGCACCATATGCGCTTGGCCGTGCAAAAGGCAAAGAAAAAGCGGAAATCTGCGCTAATGTAGACATGTACTCGGGACTTGTATATCAAATGCTAGGTATACCGCAAGAGTTATATACACCTTTGTTTGCTGTGGCGAGAATGGCGGGATGGTGTGCCCACAGACTGGAAGAAGCGTGGGGCGGCGGCAAAATCATCAGACCCGCATATAAAGCGATAGCGCTTGATGAAGATTACGTTCCATTAACGGAGCGTTAAGGAAATATCATTTTTAAAGGACGGTTTTATACAATGTCAAACAGAATTTTTACATCAGAATCAGTTACGGAAGGTCATCCTGACAAGGTTTGCGATCAAGTATCAGACGCGGTACTGGATGCGATTCTAACGGGTGACAAAACAGCACGTGTAGCATGTGAAACAATATGCACCACAGGTCTTGTACTTGTTATGGGCGAAATAACGACAAGCACATATGTCGATATTCCGCAAGTGGTACGCGATACGGTTAGAGATATCGGATATGTTGAACCTGAATTAGGCTTTGACAGCAAAGGTTCTGCGGTAATGACAACAATTGACGAGCAGAGTCCGGACATAGCGATGGGTGTTAACAGCGCGCATGATGATTCCGATGAAAAGGGTGCCGGAGACCAGGGTATGATGTTCGGGTTCGCTTGTGATGAAACACCGGAGCTAATGCCCGCGCCTCTGTCATTTGCGCATGCGCTGACAAAAAAACTGGCTGATGTCAGAAAAAGCGGAGAGCTGAAATTTGTCAGACCCGACGGAAAAAGTCAGGTAACAGTAGAATATGATGAAAACAGAAATGTAATAGGTGTTCCCGCTGTTGTTGTTTCAACTCAGCACGACCCGGATATTGAAATTGACAAGCTGCGTGAAGCAATCACAGAATGCGTAATAAAGCCTGTTATCCCCGCAAACCTCATTAATAAAGACACAAAGATTTTTGTCAACCCGACAGGCCGTTTTGTCATCGGCGGACCGGTTGGAGATTCGGGTCTTACAGGGCGAAAAATCATAGTTGATACATATGGCGGATACGCAAGCCATGGCGGCGGCGCGTTTTCCGGAAAAGACCCGTCAAAAGTTGACCGCAGTGCGGCATACATGGCTCGTTATGTCGCAAAGAATGTCGTAGCGGCAGGACTTGCACGTGCTTGTCAGATAGAGCTTGCATATGCAATCGGAGTAGCAAGACCGGTATCCGTGCACATTGATACAAGAGGCACTGGCAAACTTTCAGACCAAAAAATCGCCGACATTATATCGGAAAACTTCGATTTGAGACCCTCAAAAATTATCCAAAAACTCGATTTGCTCAGACCAATCTATAAAGCCACAGCTTCGTACGGCCATTTCGGGCGTGAAAATGAGGGCTTCCCATGGGAAGAACTCGACATGGCCGATAAATTGAAAAATTATTTATAGAGCGCATAAATGGACAACGAAGGCATAATCGAAGGGCGTAATGCCGTAACAGAAGCTTTACGCTCAGGAGTTAACATAGACAAGGTCTTTATCGCCAAAGGTGATATAGACGGAGCCTTAAAACATATCGCGTCAACAGCGCGTGCATCGGGTGCGGCTGTTGTTGAGGCTGACAGGCGTAAACTCGATTCAATGAGTGTAACGCAGTCTCATCAAGGCGTTATAGCAATGGCTGCTTACGCGGATTATGTTACAATTGATGAAATTCTCGAGATAGCAAGAAAAAAAGATGAAGAACCCATGATAATCATATGCGATGAGATATCAGACCCGCATAATCTTGGAGCTATAATAAGAACATGTGAAGCAACAGGCGCGCACGGTGTAATAATCCCTAAGCGGAGAAGCGCGGGACTCAGCGCAACAGTTGCAAAAGCGTCAAGCGGTGCGATATTCCACATTGCAATTGCGCGTGTTACCAACCTCACATCGGCAATAAAGGAGCTTAAGAAAGCAGGAGTATGGGTTTTTGCGGCAGTAACAGACGGAGAAAAAACCGTTTGGGAGTCTGACTTCAAGTCTGCCGTCGCATTTGTGATAGGCTCTGAAGGCGCAGGCATAAGCCGTCTTGTCAGTGAGAATTGTGACCATAAGGTAAGTATTCCGATGAGCGGAAAACTATCATCGCTAAATGCATCTGTATCTGCTGCGGTGCTTCTTTATGAAGCGTTCAGGCAGCGTTGTTCCTAAATTCTTAAGCACATGATAAACGACGAGAGGAGGTACCTTTATGTCTGACGAGTTGAGCGGCATGGAAGAGAAAAATGAATCCGGCGGATTTTCTTTTGAATCGATTCTGGCTGAGGTGAAAGGTTCCGCGTTTATCAACGGCGACAAAAAGACACCACCTGATCTTTTACAGGAGAAAGCTGACAGAATACTAAAGGAAGCTGCGGAAATGAGCGCAGCGTCACAGCAACCGGCAGAACGTACAGTACCGCAGCCGCCGGAACACGCGGCACAGCAAAGCTTATCATCTATATCTGAGAATTTAACCGGATTTGTTCCGATACAGCAAACACCGGCTGAAGAACAGCAGTACCGGATTCCAAATGATGCATCAAAGACGGCTGATTCAATAATCCGCATGGCGGCAATGGAAGACACTCAAAGTTTTGGAACCGACATGAATCAAGCATCCGCGGAACCTGATTTTTCGGATACCGATGAGTTGCCAATGATTATAACGCCTCTTGAGAACGAAGCTCCCCCTTCACAAACGGGGTCTTCGTTTGCTTCGTTTGATTCCGCAATGGATGAAGCCGCAATGATGTCAGCAAGGCAGCCTGCAGCGGGACAAGAAGATTCACCGACAATTGTCATACAACCCGGTATTCAG
>Ga0123356_10004573_pt1 | contig 14261 bp, 10 predicted proteins | sample TergutEmb28metaG_2_FD_92546 | JGI IMG/M metagenome (GOLD analysis project Ga0123356, IMG submission 92546) | Embiratermes neotenicus P3 segment gut microbial communities from Petit-Saut dam, French Guiana - Emb289 P3 | ecosystem: Host-associated > Arthropoda: Insects > Digestive system > Gut ...
GACAAACCGCTGTCTGTCAGGGTAAAGGCCCAGGTCGACGGAAAGGTTTCTCATACCCAATGCGCTTGAGACCGCAGTTTCTCATGCCCGCTGAGAGCAAAACCGCGGTTTGTCCTACCCGTTGATTTCGTCGGGCATGACAAACTGCTGTTCATCCTGCCCTGACCACGGTTTGTCCTACCCGCTGATTTGGTTGGGCGCGACAAACCATGGGATGGCTAGGGGACTGGTGAACAACTCCCGTCGGCTGCGGTCGTCTCCAGGTGGCGCCTCCCTTCGTTGTCGGCCGCGCCCCGTTAGCCCAGCTAGCGGGGCGGGCCTCCGCCTTGCGATCCACCACCTGGCCCCGATCCTCGCTATCGACGCGCATTATTCACCAGCCCCCTAGGTCGCACCCCGCCGCTAGACCTGCGCCCCGTTGTCGGTGTCTTCGGGGTCGCGCTGGTGGGGCATGCGCCACACCAGCACGCCAATGCCCAACAGAGTAGCCACTAAGCCAAAGCGAGCCACCCACACATCCAGGCTGCCTGGCGCCACCGCCCAGGCAATGATGGCCAGCAAGCCACCCACCAGAGCCACCCAGGCCAAAGTCAGTGAGGGATCGCCAGACAGCACTGGCGGGGGATCGGGCGGTTCAAAGCGATCTGATTCCTCCGGAGCCTCCCAATCACGCGGGCCTGTCAGGGTGGGGGCAAAGTCTGGCTCGGGGCCGGCATCGTCCAAATCAGCGTGCACCAACTCGGGTGGTAAGGCGTGATGAACCACGTGACCGGCCTGATCAAGGTCTGGAGGGAGGTCCTGCGCCAGCTCCTCAGCCAAGGCGCGCCAACGTGCTTCGAAAGACTCTTCTTCCTCAGGGTTACGTTCGCTCACCCTATTCACTCTAGAGTGGACTGATGTCTGATAGACAGCCCAGGGTAAGGTGAAGGCGTGTTCTACTGGCTGATCAGGGGAGTGGTGGGTCCCTTGATGCGGGCCATCTACCGGCCGTGGGTGCGCGGTGCCGAACACGTTCCCGGCAGGGGGCCAGCCATTTTGGCCGGCAACCATCTGGCGGTGATTGACTCATTTTTCCTGCCAATTGTGATCTCACGGCGCATGTACTTCATTGCCAAATCGGACTACTTCACCGGCCGTGGCCTCAAGGGACGGCTGGTGGCTGGGTTCATGCGGGGGGTGGGGATGATCCCGGTGGACCGCTCTGGTGGCAAGGCGGCCATGGCGTCGCTGGCCCAGGGGCTAAAAGTCCTGGAGAAGCGGCACCTGTTTGGCATCTACCCCGAGGGCACCCGCAGCCCCGACGGCCGGCTGTACCGCGGCAAGACCGGCGTGGCGCGGTTGGCCCTGGAGTCTGGAGCGCCGGTCATTCCGGTGGCCATGATCGGCACCAACCTGGCCCAGCCAATCGGCAAGCGCATCCCCAAACGCATCAGAGTGGGCATAGTCTTCGGCGAACCGATGGATTTCAGCCAGTACGCCGGGCGGCAAGATGACCGTTTTGTGCTGCGTAGTGTTACCGACCAGATCATGTACCGGCTAATGGAGTTGTCCGGCCAGGAGTATGTTGACGTTTACGCCGCTACTATGAAAGCGCGACTAGCTGCAGGGGCCCCCGCACCGGAGGCCGAAGCGGAGCCAGTTGCGCCGGGCGGGAGGCCCCGACCGGCAGACCTGACCGAACCCGAACCACCAATCGAACCAGATGACACGGCCGGAGAACCCGGCAGCGATCAGGAGAAAAGGAAATGAACGTAAAGCGGATTGCCATTCTCACGGCCGGCGGTTTTGCGCCATGCTTGTCCAGTGCCATAGCCGGCCTGGTTGAACGCTACAGCGAAGTAGCGCACGAGGTAGAGATTCTGGTTTACCAGTATGGCTACCACGGTTTGCTGACCGGCAACTCGTATTTCATCAGTGAAGAAGCTAGGACCAAGGTCGCAGCCCTGTACGGCTTTGGCGGCAGCCCCATCGGCAACTCACGGGTCAAGCTGACCAACAAAGCTGACCTGGTGCGCCGCGGCTTAGTGCCGGAGGGCCAAGAACCATTGGCGGCAGCCGCTGACCGGCTGGTAGCCGACGGCATTGACGTGCTGCACACCATTGGCGGGGACGACACCAACACCACAGCGGCCGACCTAGCCGCCTATCTAGCCTCCAACGGCCATGCCCTGACCGTTGTGGGTCTGCCCAAGACCATTGACAATGACGTCATCCCGATCAAGCAATCGCTGGGTGCCTTCACTGCCGCTGAACAGGCTTCCTTGTTCGCCCAGAACATCATTGGGGAACACCGGGCCAACCCGCGGATGTTGATTGTTCATGAGGTCATGGGCCGTGGTTGCGGCTGGCTGACGGCAGCGGCGGCGGTGGAATACCGCCGCTGGCTCGGTGCACAAGCCTGGAACCCAGCCCTTGGCCTGACCAAGGAACGTTGGGACATCCACGGGGTGTATATCCCGGAAATGGAGTTGGATTTGGACGCCGAAGCGACCCGGTTGCGCGGCGTGATGGACCGGATTGGCAACGTCAACATTTTCCTGTCTGAAGGTGCTGGCGTGGAGACCATTGTCCGGGAGATGGAAGTCTCTGGTCAGTCGGTCCAGCGCGACCCATTTGGGCACGTCAAGCTGGATTCAATCAACCCAGGTAGCTGGTACGCCCGGGAGTTCGCCGAGCGGATGGACGCTGAGAAGACCATGGTGCAAAAGTCTGGCTACTTCAGCCGGTCTGCCAAGTCCAACGAGCGTGACCGCGAGCTGATCAAACTGATGACTGACATGGCTGTGGATTGTGCCCTTGAAGGCCAGAGTGGCGTCATTGGGCATGATGAGGAAGCTGGCGACCAGCTCAGCTGCATTGCCTTCGAGCGGATCAAGGGCGGCAAGGAGTTCGACACCTCCAAGCCTTGGTTCCAGGACCTCCTTGAGGCGATTGGACAGTCTCACTAAAACCCCATATTGGAGCCCACCTCTATGACTAACCCCGAAAGCAGCGAGCCCCAAGCCGGGCCGGACCCTGAGGCGGGTGATGCCCCAGGCGCCTTTTCGGCTTCCAACTCGCCTATTGCCAAGGCAGAGGTGTCCGATGCCGGCGCACCGGTTGGTCAAGCGCGTCCAGTTGCGGACACAACCGAGTTCGCGCCAGGGGCCGGGGCTGATCAAGCTCCGGTTGGCGCTGATTCGACGTCCGAGCCAACGCCTTCAGAGGCAACTGGATCGGATCAGGCGGCGGAGGGAGCAGCCGCGGCTGCTCCCGAGCCAGCCGACGGTGCCCAGTCAGATGGACCTGCCGAACCATCCGATCAAGCCTCAGCCGACGGTGCTGAGTCAGATGAGCCTGCTGCTGAGGAAGCTGACCAAGCTGATCAGGCCTCAGCCGACGGTGCTGAGTCAGATGAGCCTGCTGCTGAGGAAGCTGACCAGGCCGATCAGGCCCCAGCCGACGGTGCCGAGTCAGGTGAGCCTACTGCTGAGGAAGCTGACCAGGCCGATCAAGCTCCAGCCGACGGTGCCGAGTCAGATGAGCCTACTGCTGAGGAAGCTGACCAGGCCGATCAGGCCCCAGCCGACGGTGCCGAGTCAGATGAGCCTGCTGCTGAGGAAGCTGACCAAGCTGATCAGGCCCCAGCCGACGCAGCCGATGGCGATGACACGCAGGTACTGACTGAACTGGGTGCTGAGCCAGCTCCGGCGGACTCACCTGTTTCAGACCAGGCACTGGCCGACAGCGCCGAATCAGATGGACCGGCTGACCAAACTGATCAAACCCCAGCCGAAAGCTCTGATGCAGATGCGCCTGCCGACGCGGCCGATCAAGCCGCCACAACCGATCAGGTGCCGGTGGCAGCAGCCGCGCTTAAACCCGGTGGTGATGAGACCCAGGTACTAACCAAACCGGCACTTAGTCCGGTCGAAGCAACCGTTGCCCAAGACTCAACTGAGCCAGACACGGCCATCTTGCCTGCTATTGCCGCTGAACCGATCGAGCCAGCTGCCGAGCCAGCTGCCGAGATAGCCGGCGCCGACCAGAAGCCCGAGCCCGGCACAGCTATCTTGCCGTCAGTTCCAGCCGAGCCAGCTGCCGAACCAGCTGCCGCCGGCGCCGACCAGCCACCCGAGCCCGGCACAGCTATCTTGCCGCCCACCCGCCGCAGTACCCGGACCCAGCGCCAATCGAAGAAAGCTGAACCGGCGGCGTCAGCTCCTCGGCGTGTGTCCATCAAAAACAACGGTGACAAGCCAGCCGGCTCGCCGGGCACACCCAAGCGCGTTTCAATCCAAGCTAAACAGGAACCGGCTGCGGCCGAACCCGCCACCCCGCCCATGGGTGTGCCGGCCGCCAGCCCCGCTAGGCCTGCAAACGCCTTGGCACTATTCGACGCCCCACCCAAGCCACCGCCGGACCCGCGGCGCAAGCGCCGCCGCCGCCGGGTGGTGGCTACGGTGGTGGTTCTAGCCCTGCTGTTAGTCATGGTCGGTGGCGTTTTCGGGGTCAACCTGTATTTCACCAACCTGGCAAAACCCGGTGTGCGTCTGGCTGGGTCGGATGTGGCTGGCAAGGACGCCGCTCAGGTGGAGCAGACCGTGAACCGCCTGGCCAAATCCTTCCGCCTGGAACTGACCGACGGCAAAACCCAAGTGTCAGCTACGGCCGAACAGCTTGGCGTCAAGATTGACGCGGCCGCAACCACTACCCAGGTGATGACGGCCACCGATCACATGCCGCTGTGGGAAGCCTTGAACCCCTGGCAGGCCAAAGACATTCCGCTCGTGGCGACAACCGACCCGACCAAACTCCAGCAGTTCTTGGACCAAAGCTTTATTGCCCCTGAGGAAGAGGCGGTTGACGCCCGGGTTGAGCCCGCCAAGGGCAGCCCTGGTTTTGTGGCGGTGGCTGGCATGATTGGCTTGTTGGTGGACCCCGCTCCGGTTCAGGAGGCTATTGACCTAGCCTTGGCCAATGGCGCCAAAGGCAGTTTGCAGATCCATCCGGAGCAGCGGCCGCCCGACATTCCTGATGAAGCCGCTGAACAAGCCGCTGAACTGGCTAATCAAGCCCTGACCACATCCATCACCTTCACCGCTCAGGATTGGCGGGCGCTGCTGGCTGAATTGCAGGTGGATCGGGCCACAATTGCCAATTGGGTGGTCTTCACACCGAATGCCGAAAACCACGCCATCGAGGTCTCCTACGACCAGAAGGCCATCACCACCGACGTGTCAGAAACCCTGGCTGAACAAATGGCAGTGCCGGCGCGGCCCCAAATAGTGGTGACTCGCCCTGACAACGGCGAGGACATTGGCGTCAAGCAGTGGGGCTTGGACGGGCTGAAGGTGGCTGACCCGGCCGGCGCTGCCAAGCAGGTGGCAGACGCCTTAGTGCAGCGGGTGGACGTCACCATTCCCATCGAGTTGGCCGATGACGCGTTCCCCACTGAACGCGAAGTGGCACCTCACGAATACAACGTCCCGAATGGTTCGCCGTGGGTAGACGTCAACCTTTCCACTTTTAGGGCCACCACCTACTTGGGGACCACCGAAGTGGGCAGCTATGTGATCTCCACTGGCCAATCCGCCATCGGCCATGGCACACCTAGCGGTACGTTCTATGTCTACTTGAAGTACGAGTACCAGGTGATGCGTGGGCCGCCATCGGATCCCTACGAGGCGCCCACCAACTGGGTGAGCTATTTCAGCGGGGGAGTGGCCTTCCACTCCGCGCCGTGGAATGAGCCGAACCGGTGGGGCATGGAAGTGTCTCATGGCTGCGTCAACATGCAGACTTGGGCGGCCCGCGAGATGTACGACTTTGCGCCGATCGGCACCAAGGTGGAGGTGCATCGGTGATGTTCCGCCTGCCCGCGGACCTGTGTTCCTACCAGGGCGGGCTGGCTACCCAACAGCCCGCCTGGCCTGAGTTGGCTGGGGGGCAGCGGTGACGTTCTTCTTGCCTGCGGGCCAGGCCGGCCCGGCCGCTGACCTGGATACCTGCCAGGGACTGCTGGCCGTCCAGCAGCCAATTGGGTCCACCGCCGGCGAGGTGCACCGGTGACCCACTTCGCACCTGCCAGTCCGGCTGGCCCGGCCCCTGACCTGGATTCCTACCAGAACGTGCCGGCCACCCAACAGCCGTCTTGGCCAGACGCGGTGGAGTTGGCCGAAGCCACCAAGGCGTTGGCGGCCGAGCCGCCATTGGTGTTTGCCGGTGAAGCGGACGAGCTCACGGCACGCTTAGCCCAGGCCCAAGAGGGCCGTGCCTTCATGCTGCAAGGTGGGGATTGCGCTGAGATTTTTGGCGAGCTGCAAGCCGACCGGATTTCCCGGAAGATCAGGACCATATTGCAGATGGCAGTGGTGTTGACCTACGGCGGTTCGTTGCCGGTGATCAAGGTGGGGCGCCTGGCTGGGCAGTACGCCAAGCCGCGTTCGGCCGACTTAGAGACCCGCGATGGTCTGACGCTCCCGGTCTACCGGGGAGACGCCGTCAATGCCTTTGAATTCACCGAGGCAGGCCGCCGGCCCAATCCCTGGCGGATGGTGGAGGCCTATCACAATTCGGCCTCCACCTTGAACCTGGCCAGGGCTTTTACCAAGGGTGGCTTTGCTGATTTGCGGCGGGTCCAAGAGTGGAATCGCGGTTTTACGGCCAATCCGGCTTATGCTCGCTATGAGGCCTTGGCTGGTCAGATTGACCAGGCTATTAGGTTCATGGCGGCCTGCGGTACTGACTTTGATGCGCTGAAGACCGTGGAGTTTTACAGCTCCCATGAGGCGTTGCTGCTGGACTATGAGCGGGCCTTGACCAGGATCGATTCGCGTACTGGGCTGCCGTATGACTGCTCGGCTCATTTCTTGTGGATTGGCGAGCGTACGCGTTCGCCCGAAGGAGCCCACGCCGAACTTCTCTCCAAGGTGCGTAACCCACTGGGTGTCAAAGTTGGCCCAAACGCTCATGCCGGTGATCTGTTGCGGTTGGCCGACAAGCTTGATCCGAGCCACACCCCCGGCCGGATTACCTTGATTACCCGGATGGGGGCGGATCAGGTCCGGGCCAAACTGCCTGGATTGGTCCGCGCCATTCAGACCGCTTCCCGGCCAGTGGTGTGGGTCTGTGACCCCATGCACGGCAACACTTTCTCCACTGAGTCGGGGGTCAAGACGCGGCGGTTTGACACCATCATGGATGAGTTGCGCGGCTTCTTTGAGGTGCTACGCGAGGCTGGGGCCGTGCCCGGTGGCCTGCATGTCGAGTTGACTGGCGAGGACGTCACTGAGGTCATGGGAGGCAGCGAGCCGATCGACGCTGGCAATTTGTCAAGCCGCTATGAGACCGTGGTGGACCCACGCTTGAACCACCAGCAGTCCTTGGAAATGGCCTTCCAGGTAGCCGAACTGATCCGCCAATAGCCAGCCGGCAACCAGCCCATCACCGCGAGCCGGCATAAAACACACGTAATTGCACGAGCCTGCCGCGTTTACGCAGGTCGGTGAAAGGGTGCCAGCGGCACTCGTGTGCTTTTAGCCGGTTCGCGGAGAACCGACGGTCATACAGGGACGCCAGCTGGTGGGTCACGGCTGCCTGGTACGGTGCGCCACCGGGTCACCGGGTGCACAGTTACAATGCTCACTATTGCCGGTTACCAGGGAACCTGTGAAAGGAGCTCAAGGATGAAGCCATCGAAGAAAGCCGCTGAAATGAGTCTGGCGGAGCAGGCTGCCTACATTGACCAATCGGTGCTCAAGCCTGAGTTCACCGTAGACGAGGTGAAGCAGTACATACAGGAAGGCATTGACTTCGGCTGCAGAACCGTGTGCATCAACCCAATTGCTCTCCCCATCGCCGGTGAGATGACCAAGGGAACTGACACCGCTATCTGTGTTGTCTGTGACTTTCCTTTTGGGCAAGCCACAACCAGATCCAGGGTCCTGCAAGCGGAGGAGTACTGCAAACGAGGCGACGTATTTGAGCTCGATATTGTCGCCAACTATGGATACATCCGAAGCGGCATGTGGGATGCCGTGCGCAGCGACTTGAGGGCGGTTAACGACGTCTGTCATGAATACGGCACAGCCGTCAAGGTGATTCTAGAAACCGACGCGCTGACCCTTGACCAGGTAAGACGTGCGACAGAGGTCGTCATAGAAGCCGGTTCAGACTACGTGAAGACTTCCACAGGCTTCTTCACTGGAGGACCCAGCGACGGCGCTACCCTTGAGGTGATTCAGGCCATCATGGCCGTTGCCAACGGCCGTTGTAAGGTCAAAGGATCGGGTGGCATCCGCACCCGGGAGCATTTTCTCAAGCTGATTGACCTTGGCATAGACAGAATGGGCATTGGCTACAAATCAACCCCGGTGGTCTTGGGCGTCAAGCCGTCAACTTAGCTGTTACCAGTCGGCTGGCTGGTAGTGGATTTTGTGCAATTTTTGCCTGTTCGCGGGAATGCGAGACGGTGTTGGACCTGCCCCGGGATACTAGCTAGCAATTGGGAAGTTGACCTCGGTCACCCAGTTGTCTGGGTTGGGGTCCTGGGATGGACCAACCAGGTAGATGTTGAACATGGGTCCAGCCAAGGTGTAACCGTGATCGGCAATCCAGGTGCCAATCGCTTGGCAAACCGCGCCGGTTTGCTCATAGGAGCCGTACATGGTGGCCGCCGCCACCTGCTGGGCGGGTAAGTCAGCCACGACACAACCGGCCGGCGGTGCCACCTCTTTGGTGAGCTCGCCCCAGACGGCCATGTCAACATAGGCCTCTTTGAAATCTGGATCAAAGAAAGTGGCGCCGAAGGTCTGGCCAAACGGCCCGAGCCCCTTGCCCTCTGGCATGGTCAGGCGGGCGAATTCGCCCCACAACTCGCCCTCGGCGTGGTAGTTGGCGACGGTGCGGCGCAGTGACAGCACCCGCCTGGCTGGGATGGTGCGTTGTTCGACGGGGTATGACATGGCTGGCTCCTCAAGTTGCTGGCAAATGGTGTCAAGGAGCGATTGCTGATGGGCTATCTGCTGGGCGGCGGCCGTCAGGCTGGCGGCGTGTTCGGTGAGGGCGGTGCGCAGGGCAGCGGTGTTGCCGAACAGCGGTAACAGCTGGGCTATTTGGTCGATGCCGCAGCCCGCGTCGCGCAGCGCCCGGATTCTACCGGCGGTGCGCAATTGGGTAGGGGCGTAGAACCGGTAGCCGTTGAACGGGTCGGTGTGGGCAGGGACTAGTAGGCCGCGCTGGTCATAGTGGCGCAGCATCCGCACCGACAGCATGGCCAGACGCGAAAAATCCCCAATGCCCAGCAGATACGTCGCATCAGTTTCGCTCATGGCATTAACCTCACCGTCTGACACTGTGTCAGAGTCAAGCTTGGGTCCCGCATCCGGACCTCGGTCTATTAGTCACGCTGTCGCGGGCAGGCTCGGCGCCGCCGGACTACTCGCCCCCGTGTTGATGTCAACAGTAGTCCGGCGGCTGTACCCGCCTGTCGGGTGGTTTAGCCGAGTTGGGCGTATTGGCCCACTAGTTCAACGAACTCCTGACGCAGGCCGTAGTAGTCCTGGCCCAGGGCCTCATTGGCGCGTTGGAGCACATTGGTCAAACTGGCTTCAGCGCGGTAGTGCGAGTCGGTCAGGATCAGCCCAAATTCCGCAACGGCGGCGGCGAATGCAAAGTCAGTTGACGGGGAGGCTTGGTGAGTGTCAGCCCCCACCGGGAACAGCACCTCAGTGGAAGTGGCGGCACCAGGCTGCTTGTAGCGCACCGCCACGGTGAAGTAGTCGGTACTTGAGCCAGGCTGGGTTGCTTGGTACTTCAAGTTGCCGCTACCTGGCTCGCCATTGGCGGGAATCAATTCATAAAAGGCACTCACCGCGTGACCGGCGCCCACGTCTCCGGCATCTTTGGCGTCATCGGCAAAATCCTCGTTCTCAAGGCGCCGGCCGTCGTAGCCGATCAAGCGGTATTGCTGGACTGTCGTTGGGTTGAACTCGACCTGGAGTTTTAGGTCCTGGGCGACCACAAACATGGTGGCATCAAATTCGTCAACCAAAACCTTGCGCGCCTCCTCCAACGTATCGATGTAGGCGTAGTTACCGTTGCCATGGTGGGCAATGGCTTCCATGGTGTTGTCCTTGAGGTTGTACATGCCAAAACCGAGGACCGAAATGTAGGTGCCGGAGGCACGTTCGCGCTCAATTAGGTCGGTGAGTTGAGCCGGGGTTGACAGTCCCACATTGAAGTCGCCGTCGGTCGCCAGGATCACCCGGTTGTTGCCACCTCGAATGAAGTTCTTGCGGGCTAGATCGTAGGCTGTGGTCAGGCCAGCCGCCCCAGCGGTTGATCCACCGGCCTGCAGCGAGCGCAGCATCTCCAGGAGCTGTCCATGCTCCGAACCGGGTACCGAATCAGCCACCACCCGTTCTGAACCGGCGTAGGTCACTATTGAGACCACGTCCTGGTAATCAAGTTGTTCAACCAACAGCGCGAACGACTCGATTAACAATGGCAGTTTATTGTCATCCGCCATGGACCCTGAAGTGTCAATTAGGAAAACAATGTTGTTGCCTTCACTGGTGGGCTTGGCGCGGGTCGCTTGGACGCCAATCAGCGCCAATTGGTGGGCGGGATTCCACGGGCATTCGGCTACCACAGTGGTGACGTCAAAGGGATGTTCGGCGGAAAGATCAGGCGCGGGATAATCGTAGTCAAAGTAATTGACCATTTCCTCGATGCGGACACCTTGAGGTGGCACACCAGCATTTAGTTGACGCCTGAGATTGGAATAGGAGGCGGTGTCTACATCGGCTGAGAAAGTAGACAGAGGGCTGGTCGAGACGTCTTTAAACGGCGATTCCTCCAAGCGGTCATAAGCCTCTTGATCCTCCGGCCAGTCCGGTGGCGGCTCCAGCCATTCCTGGTCTGAGGTGGCCTCTGCCGGGCCGTAGTTAGGGCTGAGCTGGCCTAGAGTACCGTCGGGTGCAGCGGCTCCGCAGCCGGCAATGGTCCCGCACAGCAGTAGGGCCGTGGCGCAAATGAGTGCAGTAGTTCGAGTGTGCATGGTGGCTGACCTTTCTAATGGATAACAGCCAGTCTGGTGTCAAGCCAGCTCGAATTCCAGCACAGAACAGTCTCATTTCTGTCACACTTCAATAACCATTACAAGACGGTCTCAATCGCATCACATTGCCGTCTCATTTACGCATCAATTGAATAACCATAACAGGCAAGTATCAATTGCATGACGTTTTGATAAACCAGATAGTGTCATCCCGCAGGACGCCCAGCGCCATCCTGTGTGTCAGATAGATAGGTGTTTGGGGGTTGGTCTGGTTGGCGCGGTGGTTTGCCGCCGATGCCGTGTACCCCAGACCAACATGGCCATCACCCCTAGTAGGGCGGCCAGCAGGGTGGTGGACCAGGCCAGTCGGCCAGTGTTGTCGCCGGTGAGTGGCGGTGGGGGGACCGTTCTGGTGTCGGTGATGGTGACAGTCAATGCCGGGTTGGTGCCGCCGCTCATGACGAAGATGACGGTGTGTTGTCCAACCGGCAAGGTGGCCAGGAAGGCACTGAGGATGGTGACGGTGTCGCCATCGACCACATAGTCCTTGCCTGCTTGCAGATCACGGCCACCCAAGGTGAGGCCTAGGAGCTGGTGGCCACCCGGTGTCAGCGTGAGCGTGATGTCACTGAAGGCTGCCGAAGCCTTGTCCAGGTTGAAGCTGGCCACTGTGGGGCTGATAAACGCATCGGTCGAAGGCGGCGGTGGCGTGGCGGTGATGGTGATGGCGAACTGGGCGGTGTCGTGACCCAGGGCGTTGGCGGCTGTCACCGTGAAGGTGTAGGTACCGGCAGCGGTGGGGGTGCCGACAATGACGCCATTGGCCGCCAGCGTTATCCCTGGGGGCAGGCTGCCACTGGCCAAACGCCAGGTGATGGGGGTGGTGCCGGTGGCGGCCAGGGACTGGTTGTAACCAGTCCCGATCTGGCCGGCTGCCAGTGACCTGGTGGTGATTGAGGGAGCGGCACCCCACTGGGCGTAGAGAGTCTGCCCCGGGGTGAAGGCGTAGGGGCTACGAATCAAGGCAGGGCTGGTGGGTGTGGTTGACCAGCCCAGCAAGGTATGCCCGGCCCAGGTCGGTTCCTTGGAGAACGTGGCCAACTTGGTCAGGTCAAAGGTGGTGCCCGGCTCGGCCGCGATGAAGGTGCCCGTGCCGCCGTTGGCATCAAAGGTCAACGCGTTTAACGGACTGGTGCCGGCCAGTTGGGAGGCGCCGGTTGTCAGCACAATCAAACCAGGATTGGTGACTGTGCCGATGTTGATGAAGTTGCCGCCTACCGTCAGTAGGTCGTTGTTGACCAGGGTCCCGCCCTGCACTCGGATGGTGGAGCCCGCCGCAGACGTGAGGGGGGAGTCCAACGTCAAGGCGCCTTGGACCACGGTACTACCGGTGTAGGCGAGGGTCCCGTTCAGGGTCAGCCCGCCATCGAGCAGTGACAGGCCGCCACTTCCAGTAATGTTCCCGGCAAAGGTGGTGCTGGACGTGCCTTGCACCCAAATGGTTTGGCTACCAAGGTTCACTGTGGTGCCGGCCACCCCCGAAAGAGCCTCGACAAAGGCGCCGCCGAGGGCGCCAGAAACGTCTAGTGTGGCCCCGCCGCTCAGAGACACTCCACTTGAATCGACGATGGCGGCAGGGTTCGTTAGCGCCAGCGTGCCGGACTGAACGGTGGTGGCGCCGGTGTAGGTGTTGACAACGGACAGGGTAACCCTGCCAGTGGCTTGGATGGTCAGGCCCCCGGCTCCGTCAATGACACCGTCAAGAGTGGCACCGCCGGCACTGGCAACCGTGAGGCCACCGGTGGTGGTGATGTCGGCGCCCGGAACCACCGCCACGTTTGCCCCGGTGGTCTTCAGAATCAGGGCGCCCGGATTGGCAGTGATACTGGCATTGACCGCTAGAACATCCCCGGCGTTGAGCGTCAACGTATTGCCTGAGGTCCAAACGACGGGGTCGGTCACTGTGATGGAGCCGGTGGTGCTTCTGACCTCAATGCTGGACAGTCCCAACTGGGTGGTCAGGTCGCTGACTGCCAGGTTGGAGTCGCCATCGGGGGCATGGAAAAGGCTGATGCCGTCAAAGAGGACGCCCGCGGTGGGGACGTTCGAGATGGTGATGTTGTCCGGGTCCAACAGCAGGGTACCGGCCGGACCAGCGCTGGCTTGCAGGTCAGCGAGCCCGGTGTAGGTGAGAGCCCGCTTGCCAGAGACTTCAACCTGGCCACCAGCCGCCACACCCCGGGCTGAAACCTGGCCATGGAAACGCATGACATTGTCCGCCCAGAACACCACAGTGCCGCCCTGGCCCGACCGGGTCGCAGCCGCGCTGAAGGTGGCGTCTTCGTCAACAAAGACAGCCGTGGCGTTGTTCATGGCAAGCTGGGCGCCTTGCCAACCTCCGCCCACCAAGATCGAGCCGGGGTTAGCCGGTGCCGACACGTCAATGTTGACGCCTCCAAGCAGGGCAATCTGGTCCGCTTCGATGGTGATCTTGGCGCCAGGTGCCACCAGCGCGGCGGCGCCGGCAACAGTGAGAGTTGCCGGTGCCTGGATGGCTAGGGCGTGGCCGGAGGACCAGGTCAGTTTGGTGTCGAAGACCGCGTGGTCACCACCCAAGAACCGGATAACCACATCATGCTGAGACAGGGCCGCTTCGACTGCCGCGGCCGGCGGCTGCTGGCCGGCGGCGACCTCAATGGTGGTTTCACCGGTGTTGGGCTGCGCGGCGGCTGGCCAAGCCAGCCATGGGCCGGTGGCCAGGACGGCAGCCAGTGCCAACGACCGGGCGCGATTCAGTAGTGTTTTGGGCTGAAACACGACAACTCCTCATATTCGGGCTGTGCGGACCATTGTCACACAGAACGGCCAGGCGGGGGCAAAAAGCCCCAGTTCAGTTCGCCGAAACGCCTCGCAGGCCGCCGCTGCAGCGCCCATAACGGTCCTGACAGCCCTGGAGGTAAACGGGCGTTGGCTGAACTAGAACTGGTTCTAAGAGCCAGCCATTCAGCTCAGAGTGCGGTGGGACTTGCGCCAGATCAGCTCTACTAGGGCGGCGCCCACCGCGCCGCCCGCCAGTGCCACCGGCATGGTGCTCCAATTGATGGTGTAGCTGAACTTCTCGGCCAAAAATGGGATGGCCAGCACCCCCACATAAGCGCTGGCCACCGCGGCAATCAGCGCCACCTTCCAGGGGCGCAGCGGCCGGGCCAGGCAGAACAAC
>Ga0123356_10004574_pt1 | contig 14261 bp, 14 predicted proteins | sample TergutEmb28metaG_2_FD_92546 | JGI IMG/M metagenome (GOLD analysis project Ga0123356, IMG submission 92546) | Embiratermes neotenicus P3 segment gut microbial communities from Petit-Saut dam, French Guiana - Emb289 P3 | ecosystem: Host-associated > Arthropoda: Insects > Digestive system > Gut ...
CTCGCGCCACGAGCAGATTGCAACCTCACTCGATGTGGACGACGCAATTCTCCGCGGCCTGCTCGAGATAGCAGAGGGCCCGGAAGCCATCGTATTTGAAATCAAACAGCCATCCAGGATCGTCGAATGGCTCCTTCGTCCGGACGGGAGCAATGGGCTGGACGCGCGGAAGCATTAGACCACGGCGCTCGCTTCCGCCGCGCCGCTCATTCGCCGGCCGTCGCGGCAACATACTCTGCCATATGCTCGGCGCAGAGCGGGAAAACGCGCTCGCCATAGTCGGAACTGGCCGGCTCGATCCACGCGTCGGTCGCAGGCTCTTGGCACTCGGAGCAGCGTTCGCGCCCGTCGCCGTGGCAGTATTCGCAAGGACCAGTGGTATGAGCACCTGGGTCGACGCCGCCGCGCGAGGACCATGCGTAGCCGGTACCGCCGCACTCGCGGCACGGGATGAAACGGGTGGTCAACAGATGTACGTCATGCGCCAGGCGGCCGGAGCTGCTTCTTCATCCACGCCTTCACCCGGGCTGCGTCCTCCGGGTCAATCTCCTCCGGCTCCTCGCGTCGTGGCCCCGGCTCCTTGGCGGTGACGATACGTCCGATCGGCAGCGGCGCGGCATCCGCTTGTGCTTTCGTCCGACGCTTCGGCTTCCGTGCGGTGACGATCATGGCAGGTCGCTTTCGCTCAGCAGCTCGTCCAGCGTGACCGGGCACGGTTGCGGCACCGGCAGCGGCGCCAGCCCGTCGATCGTATCTGGCAGTGCGCGCAGCGAACGCCGGTAGAGCCGCGCCACATCGATCTTTGGCCGCATAGAGGGCGAGAACCGATCGGCTGCGTCGCCGCGGAACCGGATCGCCTCCGCCCGCCAGTTCGGCGCGTCACGCACCGTTGGCCACGCCTCGGCCTTGAGCATGTGGATCAACGCCTGAACCAACAGCGATTCGACCGCGTGCCACTCGTTGCGCCCCACGTCTTCGATCTCCTCCGCCACGTTGGGCCAGTCGATGTCTGCGTCGTTCACCAACTCGCCAGTGGCGCGGCGGCGTAGCAACTCGGCCTGGCGCTCCGACCACAGTAGAATGTCGTCTTCGTAGAGATCGCTCATGTCGGGCCCTCTCAGAGCGCGTCGGTCGACAGCGGTCGCGTCGATGTCTTCAGTCATGCCGCTTGTGGCTCGGTGAGGTACGCACTCACCTCGTCGAGCGACCAGGAGCACGTCCACCGATCGGCAATCGCTGGATTGATTGCTCCGCCGGTGCGCACGTCGATCAAGGCGTAGAGACCGAAGTCCACCGCGCGGGGGTCACGACTGCGGCTTTTGACAAGCTGGAGGCCGTACCGATCCGCCATCCGGCGGAGACGATTCTCCCGCACTTTCTCTGACATAGTTGTCGATTCCTCTGGAACAGTGATGCTGCAGTCGATGCCCGGAGGTATACCGCAGGAGATGCCAGGGGTCAACGGCGCCCGAGCGTCCCGTCGCCGACGCCCAATGCCAGCAGCCGCTCGAATTCGGCAATTGCCGCCTCGTGCACCGCGCGTGCCGCAGGCTCGAGCTCGATGCCGGACGGCATGCGACCCGTCTCGAGGCTGTCACGCAGCACGTTCAGTGCCGCGCGCAGTGCGAGCTCAGTGTCGAGGACGATCACAGGAACGCAGCTGTGATCGCGAAACAGATCGATGCGACGGCTGTAGACACGCACCATGTCGACCGACTTGTGCCGCGTCTGCTCGACGATTTTCATCAGCGGCGCATTCGCCCCGACGGCACTCGTCACATAGCCCGCGCGCAATGAGTGCCCGGCGAACTGCGCGGGATCCAAACCTGCCAGTTCCGCGTAGTGCTTCGCGATCAGCGCGACGGCGCGGTCCGTCAGCGGCGCATCCTGCGCGCGGCCGCCCTTCTTCACCTCGCGAAACAGCGGGCCGCTGTTGATCTACCGGCTCGACAACCTGATTGCGCGCCACGGCGCCGACGCCCCGGTGCAGATCATCGTCGCCGAGCTGACGGCAGACTGCCCGCAACTGCTGATGGAGCGGTGCACGTGCTGTTTCCAGAGCTGTCAGGACGGCGGAGGTGCGGCGCGCAGCAGCGCGGCGCCTTTCTCCGTCACGTGGAACCATTGCATCTTGTCGCCACCGGGGACTTTTTCAATCAGTTCGGCCTGCTCGAGCTTTGCGAGGAGGCGCACTGCGTTAATGTCCTGTTTGGGGAATTCATTCGGCGAGAGCAAGCGGGCGATCTGATACCATGAGGTCTTGCCCGCGCCCCCCTGAACGATCTGCAGCGTCCGCACTTCGGCGTCGGTGAGGATGTGATCGGTCATCGGTCCCACCTCCATTATTCGTTGAAAGGATAGCCGGGCGGAAGCGTCCACCCGTGCGGTAGCAGCCTTGGGTCACAGGATGGGTGATACAGCGTGCTGCGCATTTTGCCGGTCATGGGATCGAGTTCGGTTTCGGACATTCTGTAGTCTTCGAGCGCGGCGCTGTGGGTGTTGTTCCACAGCTCAGCCTGCGCTTCTTCGTCTTCGGGCAGGCCCTCCTTGAAACCGAGATTCTGGTAGCGCTGATATTCGTCGATTTCGTGGGCATGGAACGCCTTGTCTTCGAACGTTGTTTCAAGCTTGCCATCGGCGATGGCACGCTGGCGCGCGAGCATCGCCTCGTTGTGCGGGTCCCTGCCGAAGCGGCTGATATGGGCTTCAACCTGATCGACGGTTTCGTGCGTAATCTTCACGTCGTCAAGCGACCTGGGTTCGATCGGGCCACCGGCCTTTTCCGGGTCAAAGTCCCGCCCGCTGCTAGGGCCGCGCGCACCCTTAGGTGGCTCAACCCGCGACGCATTCGATCCTGCCTGGTTGGCTGTCTCTTGCGCCGCGGTGGTGGCCTCTTCCTCCACCGCGAGGCCGGTGCGCCCACCGGCGGCGCCGCCGCCCTCGAGTGCGGTCGCGCCGGTCTCGGCGCCTTCGCTGAGCGCAGCCCCGCCCTCGCTGAGTTCGCTAAGGGTGGCGGCCCCGTCACTGAGTTCGCCGACGACCGCCGCCCCTTCGCCAGCGACGGCGGCGCCTTCGCCTGCCAAGCCTGCGCCGTCGGTCAAGACCGCGCCTGCAACGACGACCGCGGCCTGGCCGACACCCTTACCGATAAACTCGGCGCCGTGGCCTTGTGCGGCGGCGGCCTGGTATTGCTTGTAGACGTTGCCCGCCGTGGTCTTGACCGTGTTGACCGCGCCACTGGCGGCGTCCTCGACCTGGTTGAGCGCCTTGCTGGGATCGGTCACCAGGTTCTTCTCGAAGTTGCCGATGGCTTCTGCGCCATGCTCGACAGTTGCCAGTGCCGACTCGCGCGCCTTTTCGTCGGTGGCCAGGGCATAGCCTTCCTTGGCGACCCCTTCGCCAAGCGAGACGACGCCCTTGGCCATGCCTTCGACACCGCCCACGACGCCTTCGACCACGCCTTTGTTGAAGTCGGTCACGGTATTGATCGTGCTGTTGACACCGTCAGCGGCGGCGGTGGCAAAACTGCCGACCGCGCCTGCCGCCTGGCCGAGCATGGAATCAGGGCCAGCTGCCTGGGCGACCGTCTGGGCGACACCGCTGACGACATGGCCTGCGGTGGAGACAACGCCGGTTGCGGCGTCGGCGACCGCCTGTTCGCCGTCGGTGACGACCCTGCCGGCGGTATCGAGCGGGCCGCTTACCGTATCGATGACGGTATGGGCAGCATCATCGAGGACATGGCCGGTGGTGGTGACGACGCCGTCGGCGGCATCGCCGAGCGCCTGGCCGAAATTGCCGGAAGCGACATCGCCGCCAACCTTCTCGGCGGTGTCAACTATGCCCTTTCCGGCATCGAGTACGGTGTGGCCGATATCGGTGGCCGCGTTCTCAACAGTGTTGACGACGCCACTGGCCGCATCTTCGACCGTATGACCAACATCGCTGGCGACGTTTCCGACAGTGTCGAGCGCCCCGCTGGCCGCGTCTTTCAACGCGCGCCAGAATCCGCTGCGTGCTTCGCTGGCGGTGTGGCTTGCGGTGGTGGCCACCTGACTGACATTGCTTGCGACCTGCCCGGCGCTTCGGTCGTCGCCGCCGCTGCCGACAGCGCGCTTGGCTTCGGCGACGGCCTGTTGCTGCTTTGCCCGCGCTAGTTCGGCGGTGAAGGCATCACCCCCCATCGGGCGCCGGACCATTCGCCGGCCCCAAACTCCCGAAGGCAACGCCGTCGGCACCGTCCATGAGCGTGTTCTCCCCCCCTTTGCGGCTTTGAGACGCCGCAGATTATGACCGGCAGCGTATGTTGGGTGGGAAGCTCGGGCAACCGACAACGTCCCCTCGGCAGTGGCACCTCACGCAGCGATGACCTGCACTGCAACCCGGCGTTGGTTGAGCGATCAGGCATTGCGCGACCGAATCTCGCCGTGACGGCTCAAGCAATCACGGGGGAAACGGAGATGAGAACAACGGTGACGCCGCTCACCGGGGACGCTGTCTTGCCCACTGTTGGCAAAGCGGCTGGCGTGCAGAGCTTCGTTGGCGTCCTGGGAGAAGTTGCCGGCAGCGCTCCGGCAGCGCCGATCGCACCGATTACAAGGCACATCGGTGCGTAGCAATCGGGCCGAGCAGGATCGCACCAGGGCCCGTGGTGGTCGTTGGCTGGTGTCGTGTGTCCATGCCCGTTCCGATTGCACGAGAGATGATGCCACGCGCGGGCTCGCAGAGCGCCGCCAGGCCCCCGCAGTTCCGTACGCAGAAACGGCTCTGGCAATCGTTTTACCGGCTGGCGAGCTGGAGTTGGTAGCGGTGGGCGGCGAATAAGGCATCCTCAAGCGCACTTCATCCTAGGGGAGAGGGAGCACGTGCCGCAAACCCTTGTCGTGCTATTCTCTATCGCACTCGTCGTGCTTTGCACGCTCGCTGTTCGACACCACGGGCGAACGTCGTGGCGTCCATTCTTTATCGGTGCCGCCGTTATGGTCGTGGCTAGTTCGCTCGGCTCGTTTATCGGCGGGTTTATCGGGGGACTTATCGGTGGATTCATCCGCATCGGGCTGCCTCACGCGCTGTCCGGCGCACCTGAGCTTTTGCGAGTGTTAGGTAAACTTACCGCATGGTCCATCTTGCTATTTACCGCTGCAAGCGAGGACGTGGGCCGCGCTATCGCCCTGTGGCGCCGACCGATGCCCATCTCGGAGGCATTGATGTTTGGCACCGGGTTTGGCGGGATTGAGGTGCTTTTCCGCGCCGGTAAAATTCTGGTTGCCGGGTCGGCGTCGGGATTAGACAGCAATACTATCGCCGCGTTGTGCACCATCGTGATGGTCGGCGAGGTCTTTGTGTTCCACGTTGCGATGACGGTCATCGTCGCCTCGGAATACAGGCGGGGTACGCGCTTCTTTCCTGTGATGATCGTCGCGGTCAGCTACCATGTGGGGCTTGATCTTGTTGGGGTGCGGCTCGCAATGACCGATCCCAGCCTCGTTCATGAGGCTATCTTCTGGACCGCAATCACGCCAGTCCATACATTGCTGGCGTGGCAGGCGGCACGCGGCGGCGGTCGCTACAACAATGCTGTTTCGTTTGGGAGCGGCTGATGTCTCGCCGCGCTATTGCGTGCGAATTCCTAGCCTGAGCGTGGTTATTAGCGAAGGATAGGCGTTAGGTCACCGCAAAGCTCAACCTCGGCACCCCGCGCGAGGCCCTTTCCGTCAATCGGGATAGGGCCTTGATCGCCGAGCGGCTGCGGGAACTGCCGGGCGTGCGTTTGCCGCTCGTGATGGCACGTTGCCGGCGCCCCGGCTCGTCGGCCCGCTGTGAGTGCGTGCGATCCTGCCAACTGCGATTTATTTCCAAAAAAGTGAAAATTTTTGGGTTGGGCCCCCACCGGCGGTGGCGCGCGCACGTTTTAGAACAGGCCATGCCCCCACGCCGAGGATGTCATGAGTGGCGAACTGAAATTTGTCGTGGCGTTACTCGCCTTCCTGTCCATGATCGGCGTGGCCATTCTCGGGCTCTTCATCAAGAAGAGGCGGCCCGCCGAGCACCTGCAGGACAATACAAGCACCGTGGTCGAACTGTTGGCCGGCCTTTTCGTCGTGATGACGTCGCTGGTTCTCGGATTCATGATAAATTCGGCCAAAGACACCTTCGCAGCCAACGACCGCACATTCATACTTTGGCGACTGACATCATCCTGTTGGATCGAGCCATACAGGGATTGGGACAGGCGGCCGAGGACACTCGTCGTCATCTGGTTGAATACGTCCAGATCGGGATAAAGGAAACCAACATTCTAAAAGAGGATCCTAAAGCAGAGGTTTTGCTCGCGGCAGGAACCAGCCTGAGGGCAATCGGGGTTTCAGATCAGCAGAAGGTCGGGCTTTGGAATGATGCGCTCCTGCTCTATCGGCAGGTCATACAACAACGTTGGGTTATGGTAGACGCAGCCGATGGGACGATCCCAACACCGCTGATCATCATGTTGATCCTCTGGCTGACCGTCATATTCGCCAGTTTTGGATATCTAGCGCCGCGCAACACCATCGTGACGGCTTTATTCTTCCTGGCGGCGTTATTTATCTCGGCGACCCTTTATCTAATCGTCGATATGGACACATCGTCTTCCGGCATATTCCGAGCGTCGAACGCTCCCTTTCAACGGGCGTTTCAAGAAATGCGGCATTGACGGCATACGTTGCCTCGGCGCGGCGCGAGGCGTTAGAATGCTCGCGGATCTGGCAATGTTACGGGTGGTCTGCTCGCATGCCCCTTGACGAGAGGCCGGCCCACCTTGAAATCATTCTCGGAAATCGCGATAGAGGATGTTGCGCGGCTGCGATTGATCCGCCGTGCGCGGCATCTTGGCTTCTCGCTCGAAAAGGTCCGCGCCTTGCTGCGGCTATGCGGAGCCGATGACGATCACAGCCGTGCCGAATTCCGGGGTTAGCTCGCCCGACGGGCCTGTATGTTTTTACTAGCTGGCGCGCGGATCGGCCGAACAGTCTGAGACAGCAGCGGAGTCAACAGTGGTACCGTTCAGGTCTTCGAGCAGCGCTTTTGCTTCTTTCAGGTCTGGTGCGTCGAACCCCTCCGTGAACCAGCCATAGATCGGCGCGAGCAGATCGCGGGCTTCGCTAAGCCGCCCCTCGTCGAGCCGGAGACGAGCGACGCTTGTAGCGGCGCGCAGCTCGAACAATTTGGCTTGGCGCTCACGTGACCATTCGAGCGCTTGCTGATAATGATCAAGGGCTTTTCTGCTGTCACCCCGTAGCTCAAACAAGATGCCGCGCAAGCGCCGAATCTCCGGAAAGTGGAATCTTTCTTCTGTTGTTCCGACAATCTCCTCCGCGTCGCGCAATGAAAGATCAGCCTCGTCCATACCGCCATCCTGCAATAGGCAACGCACGAATTCGCTTATATACTTCGAGACGTTAAAGATCCCACTTTTCTTTCGCCATACGGTTATTCCATTGCGTGTGTCTGCCAATCCTTCACGCCTTTCTCCAATAGCAAATCGTGCTGCTCCTCGGTACACAAGGAGACTACCGACGCGGGCGTCAAATCCGTGCCGCTCGCAGATAGCAATACTTTCGTTTGCGGTCTCGATCGACTCAGCATAGCGTCCGAGTAGAAGCAGGCTGCGAAGCCGGACGAGCCCTGCCCATGCGATGGAGAATGCATGTCCGCCGGCCTGAGCGATAGTCCACGCCTCCTCCGATCGAGTCCGACTTTTCTCAAGCCAGCCTAGAGCCGAGCTGGTCATCTGTACATAGGACCGGGAAACAACCGCAGGATCGCCGCCTCCAATTGGATGCTCGTGCGTACAACGAATTTCGCGGTCAAGTTCAATCGCACGAGTCTCATATTCCAATGCCGCCTGGAATTCGCCCATGTAGCAGTTCGCACTGCCGAGCATCGTCCACACATGCACCCAAGTCTGCGGACGCAATCGCTCTGATAGCTTGGACGAGATACTCTCTCCAATCGCAATGACTTCGCTATATCGACATTGACCGAACAGGAATGGCGAGACACCTATCCCGGCTTTGGCGTACTCCTCGGGCGAATCCAGCTTGTCCGCCGCCAATCGGGCGCGTTCAAAAGCCTGTCTGCCAGCGTCGGAGTTGTAACCCTCCGCCTGCATCAGCGCATTCCCAAGCTTGATGCCGATTTCGGCTTCGCGGAGTCGAGCCGCGCTGGGCGCGCCTGATTTTATTAGTTGCTGGGCAGCCCTATACTGAGCGATTGCTTCTAAGCTCGCACCCCACCGCTCGGAGACGTTACCGGCGGTAATCCAGTAATGCACCGATCTTTCTAAGTTTCCAGCTTGCTCATAGTGATAGGCCAGCACCTCAGGCTGTGTCCTCAGTGAGGTGGAAAAGCGCTTCTCGAAAACCGTAGCTATGCGATGTCGGGCGAGTGTCTCTTGTTTCGCCTCAACCTCGACAAGTTCGAGATAAGAGCGTTCCAGCACCTGGGCAATACGCGCATGTAACACCGCACGGCGCCCCTTGAGCATCGATTGATAAGCCGCGTCCTGTACCAGCGCGTGCTTGAATGTGTACTCTGCGTCCGGCGGTACGCCACGACGATAAACCAGTTCAGCGCTGACCAATTGCGCCAGCGCGCCATCCACCTGCGATTGCGGCATGGCCGCTACGGCGCTGATTACCTCGTGCGAGAATTGCCGGCCCACCGCGGCGCCGATCTGCGCGACCTCGCGCACTGGCGCCATGCGGTCCAGCCGGGCGAGCAGCGACCCCTGCAGAGTCGCGGGAATCGACATAGACGGCACCGGACCTGTCGCAACGTAACGGTCGCCCAAGTCGGTCAGTATGCCGCTCTCGATCACCGCCTTGGTCAGTTCCTCGACGAACAACGGCACGCCATCGGTGCGGTCGATGATCTGCTCCGCCACTTCCTGGGGCAGGCTCTTGCCGCCGGTGACGCCCGCGATGATTGCGCGCCGCTCGCGAGGCGACAGCCGGTTGAGGCTCAGCAGGCTGACATACGGGCGGCCAATCCAGGGCGCGGCGAACTCGGGACGGAAGGTGACGATCAGCAGCAGCCGCAACGACGCCACCCTGTCCACGATAAGTTCCAGCAGCTCGATAGAAGTGGGATCGCTCCAGTGCGCGTCCTCGAACAGCATCAGCACCGGCTCGTGCCCCGCCAGCGCTTCGAGCCGTGCGAGGAGCACCCGCAGTGTCTTCTCCTTGCGCATCTGGGGCGTGAGCTCGAGCGGCGGGTAGCGTTCGCCGCTCGGGATCGACAGCAGTTCGGCGATCAGGGGTACGGCCTCGTCGGACCTGTCTGTTGCCTGCGCGAGCAACAGTTCCAGCTTGTCGAGACGCTGTTCAGCCGTGTCGTCACGGTGAAATCCGGCCGCGCGCTCGAGATGAGCGATGGACGGATGGAGCGCGCTGTCCTGGTGATGCGGCGAGCAGAAGCAGCGCACGCGGGTGTGCGGCTCCCCCGCGATGCGTTCGAGCAGGGTCTGCACGAGCCGTGACTTGCCGATGCCCGGCTCACCTGACAGCAGTACCACTTGTCCTTCGCCGCTCGCGGCGCGCGCCCAACGGCGCTGCAGCAGGTCGAGTTCCTCCTGGCGGCCCACCAGCGGCGTCATCGTCTCGGCGCGCAGGGCCTCAAACCGGCTCTCGACGGCAGCGTCTTCGACGACCTCCCAGGCGAGCACCGGATTTGGCAAACCCTTCAACGCGATCGTGCCAAGATCCCGAAATTTGAAAAAGCCGCCGATCTGCCGGTGGGTCGCTGCGTCAATCACGATGCCATTGGGACCGGCGAGATTTTGCAAGCGTGCAGCGAGATTCGGCGTCTCACCGATCGCGGTCTGTTGCCGCGCATCGCCTTCCCCAATCGGGGAACCAACCACCACGACACCGGTGGCAATGCCAATCCGGACGCTCAAGTGCTGACCGTGGACGGGGCTTTGGTTGACCGCAGCGATCACTGCGAGTGCGGCATGCACCGCGCTCTCGGCGTCTGTCTCATGCGCCTCTGGCCAGCCAAAGTAGATCAGGATGCCATCGCCCACGTAGCGTGCGATGAAACCTCCGGAGCGCGCTATGATTGCAGCAACGCGGGCTTGATAGCCGCGAATCACGGCACTCAGTTCTTCGGGGTCGAGGCGCGATGACAGCGGTGTGGAGTCTTTGAGGTCGCAGAACATCACACTGAGCTGGCGGCGTTCACCGGTGGATTGCTGTGCCGGCCCGGGAGGTTCAGCCGAGGCCACCTGTGGATCTTCGGAGAGCCCTGCATCGGCGCGCAGTGCGGAGATGGCATCGAGCAGCCGGCGACGATGACCGACGAGTGTAATGCCGAGGTCCTTGAGGTCTTCCGGTGTCAAATTAGGTAGCAGATCAGCGGCGACGGAATTCTCGCGGAATGCCGCCTCATATTGCCCAAGCCCCAAGGCATGTAGCCAGTCCGCGACGTTCATCGTTCCCCCCAAGGGAGCGGTCGACCGGTCAGACCAGCGTTGCTTAACCAGGCCGAACCTGTCCAGGAAATTCTTTCCGGTAACCAAACGGCCGGTCTGGGTCCGAAAGCGCGCATCAGATCGGACGGCTGGTAAGAGAAGCGTCACCGGCGATCCTGCCTTTGGTGGCCCAGGCTGATCACCTGCAGCCTCGCAGTGACCTCCATCATTGCCTCCTCCAATGTCCAGTCCATCACGCAGGCGTCCTTGAAGGTACTCTCGTAGAGCGCCCAGACCGCTGCGACTGCCGGGCCGAGGTCGCGCTCGATCGGCTCGAACCCAGAGATGGGCCTGCTGTTCGCGGGTCCAGTACCAGCCCTGGGCGGCACAGCCGCGGCGCCACGCCTTCACCCCGGGCTGGAAATCGAAGGCAAGCATCCGGGCGAGATGCGCCTCGACGCGAGCCTGAGACTGCCGCGCTATTGCAGCGCCGTGTTGCTTTCGAAGTCAGCCCCCGGCGCCGAAGGAATCCTAATCTGGGCGTGGTGCCCACTGGATATTTGAATGCGTCAGGGGATCTAGTCGAGGGGGATCTAGTCGAGGGGGATCTAGTCGAGCCAGCGCAGCACGCGTAAACGCGGCGCAGTTTGAGCGGCTCTCTTAACGTCTGTATGTTGAGCCGCGTCCTCCCCAATTACCCACGCCGCCGGCAAATCACGCGTGTCAGATGCAATTATGAATTGATAGTCTCGCTAACGAACTTCAACCCGACCAAGACTTTAGGACCGGTTCGGATGGAGGATGGCGCCACAGGGTCGCCCTTCGATCTCGGCATTCTGGTGACTACCACACTCGCGCAACAACTCGGCCACCTAAGGGCGCAGCTTCTCGCGCCTACTGAGGAACCGCGGATCAAGAACGAGAGGCCTGGGACTTGTGGATTTCCCCGGCGGCGGCGGAGAGTAGCCGAGGTCGGATCGCAACAGCCCGGGATGGTCGTCCCGGGCTGTCCACGACAGCAACTTAGGTGGTGTGACCGTGATCGTCACACGCCGCCGCTGGTACCGCGGTCAGGCCAGCAAGCCCAACTGTCGCGCCGGCGAGGCCGCAGAGCACCGCGACAGCGAGCATGATACGTTTCATCATGGTGCACTCCTTCCGAAGGCAAGCACGCCAAGCTTAACATGGAGCGCGAGCCGCGTCACGCCCGCGCGTCGGCCGCCAGTCGGCCTGACGGTGAGCGGCAGAGCAATAGCGCCCGAGCCGTCCGCCGCTCATCGGCTGGTGGCGCAAGCAGCCATCTGAGTCTCCGGAAGTGACTGCGGAACGAGTTCAGCGCGGCTTCGGCACATCTTACGCAGACCCAGCAAGTACGAATGGATGGAGGCGAGAGAGAGCGCCTCGGACGCGCGGAAGACCAAGCGCCAAGGCCGTGCGCAGAGCGCCGAGATGCTTTGGATCGGCAGCAATGGTGATGAGCGTCTCGGCCGCCGCATTGACCAGCAAGCCGCAGACGACGGCCTTGTTCTGCCAAGCGATCAAGCCGAAGGCGGAGCACGAGCCTTGCTCATCGCCTTCGATCTTGTGTGCGTGACTTCTCCCCGCATATACCAGCCGCCCGATCACTTGGCAGCAGTCAACTCAGCTTGATCGGCGGAGACCAGCATCATCGTCTTGCCCCCAATTTCGGAGCAAGCGTCACCGATGCGCGTGTGGTCAGCCAGCACCGCCTCGGCGCGGCGTCAGCAAGTGTTCAGCCTTAGCAACTATGCGCCGCACGATTTCGCCCGCCGTCGGGATGTCGTCGATCAGGGCGCAGGCCTCTCCAGCAATCACGGCGGCAACATCAAGGTCTCCTCGCTCCCGTGCGGCCGCGTAATCGCGCCCGATCGTCTCCGCCTGCGCTTCCAGCTCGTCCTCTCGACCAAGCCGGTGCTCGATGTGATGGTTGCGCAGTACGCGGCCTGTATACGGAGCGGGCCACCGATTCCGGCGCGAGATGTCGAATACGATCGAACGGTCTGCCCGCCCTCTGCTGCAACGATGCGCCGCTTGGCCTCTGCATGCCCATCAGCCTCTTGCGAGGCGTAGAAGCGGTTGCCCATCAGTACTCCCTCTGCGCCCAGCATAATCGCCGCAGCTAGGCCGCGCCCGTCGGCAATCCCACCGGCTGCGACCACGGGAACATCAGGGCAGGAGTCCACGACCTGTGGAAGCAGCGTGAATAACGGCTCCGACTGACCGTGCCCACCAGCCTCCGTGCCCTGTGCAACAATGACGTCCGCCCCCGCGGCCGCTGCCTCGCGGGCCTGCGCTACAGTCTGCACGCGGCAGATCAGCCTTGCACCCGCAGCGCGTATAGCGGCAGCGAATGGGCTCGGATCGCCAAACGAGAGCATGATTGCAGCGGGCTGGTGGGCAAGGGCGCCCTCGAGCAGTTCGGGGGGCTTCGCAAGGCTCCGGGTGTTGAAGCCACAGCCGACCCGGGCATTTCCGGAGCTTGCCCATTACCGCTCGATCCAGTCGCCGTCGCCGTAGCCGCCACCGATCAGGCCAAGCCCGCCCTCGTGGCTCACAGCTGCGGCGAGCCGGCCACCGGAGACGATGTCCGTGGGCGCTAGCAAACAGCGTTCGATCACCCGTTCGCCGGCGGTCTCGCTAATCGCAGGACGGCGCCGACGTGCTGGCCGCACAAATTGGTAATACAAAATGGGGTCGGATGTCCGTTTCCCACAAGTCGTCCGTAGCCGGACAATCGTGCCATCCCCGAGGCCGGCGTGCGACGCCGCTAGACCCCGGCAGATTCTCACCCAAAAAAAGCGCCATCAGGCAGGGCCATGCACATCATCCAATGTCTAGCTCGCGGCACGCTGAGCCTCGGCGACCGCTCACGCATAAGGACCGATGCCGTCCACCTCGACAATGGTGTCGGCCGGAATGCCCAGCCGCTTGGCGGCAGCGTGGATCATCGCGGCATCCGGGGCTTCGTACAGGCAATAGGTCTTTCGCTTATCATTCTGGTGCCGATCGGTCGGCAGACGGGAGGAGCCACATGTCTCGTGTTAGCGGCTCTCACGCAATATAGGACCGTTTGGTTTCGACCATAGCAGACAGTTGCACCCGACACCGCTGCCGGCATGACCCAGATCTTGTCCCGGGCAGTGCTCGATGCCGAAGGGGAGGATCGCGGTTCACTCGGACCTTCGTGACAGGGACCAACGCTCGGGTTCTACGAATCTTTTTCCTCTACCACGACCGCCGGCGGCTCTTGCAACCAGCGAGTCAACCAGCCAGCAATCAGCGCACCAAGGATTGGCGCGACCCAGAACAGCCATAGTTGAGCGACGTGCCCGCCGCCGGCGAACAGCGCAGGCCCGGTGCTGCGGGCCGGATTGACCGATGTATTGGTGACTGGGATCGAGACCAGATGGATCAACGTCAGCGCCAGTCCGATCGGAATTCCCGCAAACCCGACTGCTGCGCCCCTCGATGTAGTGCCGATGATGATGAACAAGAAGAAGAAAGTCATCACCACCTCGGTCAGGAAACAGGCGCCAAGGCTGTATCTACCGGGGCTGAACTCGCCGTAGCCGTTCGAGGCGAAACCATCGGACACCCAGTCCGGCTTGCCCGAAGCGATAGCCCAGAGCACCGCTGCAGCGACAATTGCGGCAATTACTTGCGCCACGATGTATGGCACGACGTGACGGCCTTCGCAGCGTCCGCCGGCCCATAGCCCGATCGTGACCGCCGGGTTGAAGTGGCCGCCCGAGATATGCCCGACCGCATACGCCATGGTCAGCACTGTCAG
>Ga0123356_10004575_pt1 | contig 14258 bp, 19 predicted proteins | sample TergutEmb28metaG_2_FD_92546 | JGI IMG/M metagenome (GOLD analysis project Ga0123356, IMG submission 92546) | Embiratermes neotenicus P3 segment gut microbial communities from Petit-Saut dam, French Guiana - Emb289 P3 | ecosystem: Host-associated > Arthropoda: Insects > Digestive system > Gut ...
ATGTATGTGCTAATTTTAACGAAGAAAAGAGAAACTTATTCCATCATTATACGACCATAACAATGTTTACTCATAAAAAGCAGCCGTCTTTGGGGTTTATACCAGAGACGGCTGCTACTTATGTCGATTATTATAATCGCCCGGAATTGCTCACAATATAGCAATAGCTGCCTATACTAAAACATTGATTTCTGCAGTGATTGTCTAACTTCTCGTGGGGGGTGGAGTTGAAATAATAAAAGTCAATTCCATTTATGCTAGCATAAGCACAAGCTGAACCTGATGTGAATATTCACCGGGGATATGCGCAAGATGAAACGGAAACAAAAATCGGATGCAGGAGCCATTGCTTCAGGATAATAATCCAAAAGAGAACGATTAAAGTTCCCGATTTATTCTTAAAACGAAACGAAGGGGGTGAAAAGCAATGAAACAAAATATCCGGGTAGAGTGCCTGGTTGACAGGTCTTGGAACCCTGCGTCTCTGGCATGGGTCGGGAACACCGTCAGCGGCGCGTTGATTGATATAGCAACACAATCGGCGGAGGATAATTTCGGCAAGCTCATCCCGGTCGGCATCGTTTTGCTGGAAACAGGCGCATTAGAAAGTGTGCCGCTGGAATTCATTACACAGGCAAATCAAGCAGACTAAAAATGAAAAGGAGAACAATTATGCCATACAGTGCAAATCAGACCAAACTATCATACAGGACAGGCGAAAATACGTTTGTAGAAATCGAACATTTGATGGAAATTCCGGAGCTTGGCGGCACACCGGAGAAAATCGATGTTACCACACTTTCGGATAAGGTCAAAAAGTACATACCCGGCACGAAAGACTACGGGGACCTTGTTTTCAAACTTCTGTATGACAATGCAAATGATAGCGCAAACTACCGCGTCTTAAAAGGAATGGACGACGCCGGTACAACCGCTACATTCAAACTCGCATATCCTGACGGGACTGCGCATCAGTTTAATGCGGTTCCGTCCGTCAAGCTGGATGCGGGAGCAATCAACGGTGCGTTGACCTTCAGCGTGACAATGATACTCAGCAGCGATATCGAAACAATCAATCCCGCGGCGCAGTAATGCCGCAACTAAGGTATAGGGGGGGCATCCGCTCCCCAAATGCCAAAAAATTTGAAGGAGTAAGAACATGAAATCATTTTACACAATTAACATAGGCGGCGATGAGTACAAGCTCAGGCTGACAGCAAGCGCTATTATGTCCATCGAAAAGAAGCTTGGCAAATCATTGCTGACCGCGCTCGAAAGCATGAAGGATAATCTGGTGGAAAACATCATAACCATCTTCTGGGGTGCGATGCAACCGCTAAACGCCAATGTGCCGTTTGAAAAAGCCGGTGAATTATTTGACAGGTACATTGACGAAGGGTCTACCATTGAAGACTTCATGCAAGAAATAAATTCCCTTTTTGAAGTTTCCGGTTTTTTCAAAAAGGGTCAGGACTAAATAACCCTGACCCGAAAGAAAACTATCCCGGATACCTGATTCACACAGCACTGAACGCCGGTGTGCCATTTAAAGAAATCGGCGGGATGTCGGCAGACGAAATCGCTTTAACGGCGCAGGCGAAGCAGGAGCAGAACAAGGAACTGGCGCAACTGCTTGCATGGATAACCTACAATGGAGCGGCACTTACAGGAGTGGCAATCAATGAGCCGAAGAAATTCCCGAAGCTGGAAGACGCATTCCCGAGCCTGTTTGAAAGAAAAGAACAGCAGGATTGGCGATTAATGAAGGAGCGGATGGAAGCATTTGCAAAAGCGAAGAAGGTGTGTGAGGCATAACACAAAGCCTGCCTAGCCAAGCACATAAAATGATAGCATATCGAAGATTAAATTGCATGTCGAACTTCCTTGCGAGTTATGTTAGACGCCTAAAACTAACAAAATCAATAGTAGCATTAGTTAGCTCTTTATATTCCAGTGTACCAAAGTCATTTTCCAACAAAAGGGAGTACTGTGTTACGTCAACAGTAGCATTTTTGCGACTTCTATCAGGAAACTCAAAAACAATTATATATTTATTCTCCGTTGCCGTTAAACCTCCTCCTCCATACACATCCTGTTCAGAGAATTTGGCAATTACCTTAACATCAGCAGTTAACAGTGGAGCCATCTTATATAACTTGGAACCAAGTATACCTAATCCGCCGGATAAAATCCAAAGACCACCTACTATGATGAAACCGAAGCGCCAGACTATATTCTCAATAAAGAAAATTCCGCAACCAGTTGAAAATAATCCAATAATAAATAAAATCAACCAACCCATTCGAATGCCACCCACAATATGAATTATAAAGAAAGGAAGTATATTATGAAAAAGTCTCATATTAACAGTATACTAACAAATTTGGAACGACTTGATAATAAAGTCGATAACTCAGCAAAGAACCTCTATGCTGCTTTTACCATACAAATAGAGGCTTTGTCAAGTATTTTTCATGAGACCGTCACAGCAGTTAAATCAACTATTGACACAAGTTTTACAGAAATAAGTGCCACAGTGGAAAATAATGCAGAAATCATTGAAACATCATTCGCGGTTGCAGCTGAATCAATCAATGATGTTCTCGACATAACATCACAAACTATTACAGAAAATCTTGCTGCGATAATGGATGCAGCTGAAGAGATTTCTTCTGAGATAGCGAGAGCTTTTATTGAAACCGCCGAAGAGGTCAACATTGCAATACAAGAAATGCAGATTTTAGGCAGTAGTGAGTTTGCCTATCTTTCTGAAAATGTTGTCAACTCATTCATGGAAGCAATGGACAGTATCTTTGTGGATGCGGATGAACTCAACGAAAAACTATTTGAAACATCATTAAGTATAAAGGATAGTATGACGACAGCTTTTTATGAAATGAGAAGGGTTTTTTCCTCTTCAATATCTTTAATGTTAGCAGAAAGCAAAATAAAGTTTGGGAGCATGAAGAATGAGGGGGAATCAACTGCAGAAGCGATAAAGGAAAGTTTTATGTTTGCGCTAAACAGTGTTAAGGATAATATCAGAGCAACAATGATTATTATTGAAGATAGCTGCAGAGAAATACGAAGGACATTTTCTATAACAGCAAATAATGCATCGCAGGAATTTGAAGTATCAACGAATAATATTAACAGAAATCTGGGTGAGTTTGAAAGTAAAAGTATAACAACCAATGAAAGTGCAGGAAATGCTTTTGATGAATCTGGAGGATTTCTAAGAAGCTATATTGATAAAATGGCGCGATTAAATATCATAATCGGTACATACAATGGCCTCGTATCTGTGATGACAGGAATTAATAAAATGGCTGCATTCGCAGCAACAAAACTGGCAGCAGCTAAGGCAGCTGTTGGCATTAAGGCAAAGCTCGCTGCAATTGGTATATCAGCAAAGAAAATTGCTTTAACTTTGGGAGTTGCAGCGGTGCCTATTATTGCGGGAATAGCACTTACAACAGCTGCCATAGCTGCACTTCCTTCTTTCGCCAGTGGCGGCTTCCCGCCAACCGGGCAAATGTTCCTGGCCCGCGAAGCAGGGCCGGAACTGGTAGGAACCATTGGCAGCCGCACAGCAGTAGTCAACAATGACCAGATAGTGGAATCAGTATCCGCCGGTGTGTTCCGCGCTGTTCGAGAGGCAATGGCAGGAGGCAGCTCAGGCAGCGGCAAGCCGTTGGAGGTCAAGTTGTATCTTGACGGTAAGCAAATCACAACAGCAGTCGAGCGCGTTCAGAAAGAACGCGGATTATCAATTATGAATGGAGGTGTGACATATGGCTTCTAACAGAGCGTTGGTCACGATAATTTGGGAGGAAAAAAATACTGAAGCAGGGGAAGCGGTACGCAGCTACCCGTTGCCCGAGCCAACAACCTACAGCGGCACGACCACGACATTGGTTGACGGAGGAATGAGCGTAAGCGGGCATCTGCTCAGCTCGGTGGTACGCAGTGATGTAGCGCAAATATCCCTGTCCTGGAGTTATCTGGAAACAGGCGAATGGTCAAAAATCAACCAACTGTTTAAGGACAGATACATAAACACTGTATGGTTCTACGACCAAACGACCGGAGACTGGGAAAAGCGTGAGATGTATATCAGTGACCGCAGCGCCGGTTTATGGCGGCGTGACGGGAATGGCAATGTGCTTGGCTGGACGGACTGCAGCCTGCAATTTACGGAGGTGTAACAGATGCAAGCAACAACCGGAGCATGGAAGAATAATCAGGAGCAGCCGCTGACAAGCGAGGGGTTCGTGGAGATACTTTACACAATAAACGACCCGAATGCACAGGCAAGCGCGGAAGGGACGCAGCAGCATGAAATCTCCACTATGCCTGCAGGTTGGAACCCGCCTATAGTGGATGAGACAGAGCACACAGTAATCCCGTATGCAACACTTGAACGCAGCTTATGGCTGCTGGATGGAAGCAGGGTCACCGTTCCAAGCGACGGGGAATATGGATACAGCGGATATGTCAGCAACCATCTTTGCGATGCAGGCGGGAGCTTTGCAAGCAACCCCGGCATACGCATAGAGTTCAATGAAGAGATGCCTATTCTCCCCGGCCTCATTATTACATGGAGTGCTATATACGGGGATTATCCCGTCAGATTTAGAGTAACGCCGTATAGCCTGGGCATCCCTTACGAAAGCAAAGAGGTTAATGGCAATACCGATACTGTGAGCATTGTTGAGTTCGAAATGGTTAGCTTTGACCGGATAGATATTGAAGTTATCCAATGGGGTTCAGCACACAGGCGGGCGCGTATTGAGAGGGTGTTCTTAGGACTTTTCAAATCATATACAAAGTCAAATCTGCTTAAGTTTACCAGCTCTCAAACAATCGACTTGATGTCCGCATCCCTGCCCAAGTACGAAGTTTCGTTTGAGGTTGATAATCGTGACGGAACATTTGACCCGCAAAATGAAGAAGGTTTGTCGAAGTATATGATGGAGCGGCAGGAAATCAGCACGCGGTATGGATTCCGCACAGGGAGCGCATCGTATGCAATTGAATGGATTCCCGGAGGCGTTTATTACCTGTCTGACTGGAGCGCGCCGCAAAACGGGCTGTCCGCATCCTTTAAAGCAAGGGATTTGCTGGGTTTCCTTAACACGACCTACTACAAAGGCCGGTTTGCATACAGCTCGGAGCCGGGGGGCGTCAGCCTGTATACACTGGCACAGGAAGTACTCAGGGAAGCAAATCTCCCGCAGCGTAAAACCGACACAGCCGCAAATACCGATTTTGATGCTCCCTGGGAGCTTGATGAGCAGGCGCTTGGCAGCGTCACAACAAATGCGCCGTTGCCGATATGCACATTGGGGGAGTGTCTTCAGTTGATTGCCAATGCGGCAGGCTGCGTAATTTTCTTTGACAGGGAAGGTATTTTGCACATTAAACGCCTCTCGGATTCCAAAGAAGACCTTTCAATCAATGACCGAAACAGCTACTCCAAGCCTGAAGTCAATTTGACGAAGCCTGTTAAACAAGTAGATGTCAGCATGTACAGCTTCACGAGCGAAGCAGGTCCGAAAGTGATTTACGAAGGAACTTTGCCATTAATGCCGGGGACACAGGTTGAGCCAAGCAGGAACATATTTATTATCGAGTTTTCCGATATTGCGGATGGAGTACGGGTGCAGGGCTTGGAGCTTGACAAAAGCAATGCGGCGCAAAGCGTTGAGTTGAATGCGCTTGAAACAGAACATTATGCCAAGAGCTGCAAGCTGGTTATAAACTCCGGGTTCAATGAATCAGTGAACTGTAAGGTCACCATAACAGGGACAGTGCGCAAGCCGACGGAAACAATAATAACAGTCCCAAACCTGGTGACGGGTGAAACACAGCCGCTGAAAAATGCCCTTATCACAAGCGCGGGTCATGCAGTACAGGTTGGTGAATGGCTAAGGGATAACCTTAACCGGAGAAATCACCTGTCGGCGGAATGGAGAGCCGACCCTGGTCTGGATGCGGGGGATATAGTCGATGTCGGTTCGCCGGAGCGCGATGTGCGTATAATTTCTTGCGATGTCAGCTTCAGCGGCGCATTCAAAGGAAAAGTAGAGGGGGTGGAAGTGTAATGAGGGAATGGAATGGAGCGGTTACCGACAGAAGCCCGGCTGATGTCATAAATAAAACACCCAAAGCTTATCTGAAGCCGGGCGACTTGAACAGGATCGAGGAAAATATCGCATATCTGTCCGAAAGGATAAACGCGCAGAGCTATGATATCCGGCCGATACCGCCAAAAAATTGGGTTCAGGACAATGTCCCCGAAACAAATGACATAAAACGCATTTGCGACAGTATTTTAGCAATCGCGCAAGCGTATTACATTCCGGAAGGATATGTTGACTTGTCAAGCCTCCGGCATAAAGCGTTGCATTTTTCAGATGTAAACGATATTGAGAGAAATCTAGCAGGGATCCATGAACTGCTTATAAGCGGGGTAGTATACGGCTACTTGAAGAGCTACACATATGGAGCAATAAAAACCTACACATACAAGTATCTCAGAACGACAGAAACCCAATCACTTTAAAGTAAGAAAGAGAGAGGAATTACAATGAATTACACAACAAATTATCAATTAAAAAAGCCGTCGGATGACGACCATTTTGATATAAAACATCAAAATGACAACATGGACAAAATCGACGCAAATCTAAGTGAAATCGCAAAAATGATATATCCGGTAGGCTCTGTTTACATGAGCGTAAACGCGGTAAATCCGGCAGTATTGTTCGGCGGCACATGGGCGGCATGGGGGCAGGGCAGAGTACCCATGGGCTGCGGTCAGGGAGCGGGATTGACCAACCGGCCTAGCCCTGAGGCTGTCGGCGGCGCAGAATTGCACACATTAACGGCGGAACAGCTTGCGGTACACGGTCACGGAAACACAGGCAACCCGACTGCGCTACCTAACGTCGGGGCGATGACCGGGGGTACCAGCGGTACATTCCAGTTGCTTCGTCACCAAAATGCATCAACTAATGCTCCTGCCGATGTGAGAGCAGTTAGCGGCAGGGTTACGCGGGCAGTTGTTTCGGGAGCTCTGGGCGGACGAACTCAATCCCCGCCAATATCCCATACTCAGGGAGAAGAAAATTTTACCGTAAATTTCGCTCATGACCACACATTACCGAACCATGTGCATGGAACAGGAAACGCCGGTTCCGGAGCCGCACACAATAATATACAACCATTTATAACCTGCTATATGTGGAAACGCATAGCATAAGAAAGGAGCAAGACATGAAAGACTTAGAAAAGGTACAATTCGAGGAAGAGGAATATTCAGATTTGCAATCCCCGTTTTTATTCATATACCCGCAGTACGATCGTCTGGAGTACGGGCAGGAATCGGATTCGGTTCTGGGTAATGTTTACTGGCTGAAGGGTTACATAGGCACAGATGTGTTCATAATAACCGAAGGGCGCGGAGTGCTGCCCACCTTATACGACAGCAACAGGAATATCGTAGTGCCGGAACTGGCGGAAGAACCGGAACCGGTTATAACGCCCGATGAAGTAGAGTTTGTACGCGGCTTGATAGACGGCATGGGGGTGCAGGGAATGAGCAAAATGAGGGAAATCGGGCATGAAATAGGCAAAGCACTCTCTGAAGAAGTATTGGAATCAGCGGAAATATCAAGACAGAAAGCGTGAGACAGATGGAATTTTGGCAGTATATAACGACAATAGTTGCGACCGTTGTAACTACTCTGGGAGCGTCGTCAGGTTTTTGGATTTGGATTCAGAAACGGGCGGAGAAAAAAGACTCGCGTACTCAGCTCCTTCTCGCTATGGCGCATGACCGCATATTTTATCTCGGGCTTTCGTATATAGAGCGCGGTTACATCACGAGGGAAGACCTGACAGGCATTCAGAAATACCTTGCAAAACCATACTTCGAACTCAGCGGCAACGGAGCTGTTAAGCGAATAATGGAGGAGGTTGAAAAGCTGCCCATCAGAAGTGTAAACGACCTGATTGCAGAAGCAAAAGAGAAAAGCAACAGTGTTAACCCGACTGCAGAGTTCCCGCCATCGCCGGTTTATTAAGGAGGCAATAAATAATGGACTATATTACATTAGATGCATTAGTCTTAGGTACGCTTAGCGGCTCTGTAGCTGCAGTTACGGCAGTAACACAGGTTACCAAGCGATTTGCGGATTTCGACCCTAAGTGGATTGCACTGGCTGTGTCATCTGCAATCTCAATGCTTCTGCTCTCAATGTCAGAGGACTTCACTGCTGCAGGTATAATCCTGTCAATCATTAACACCTTCGTAGTTACAGGCTTGTCAATTGGGGTGTTCGAGGGATGCGTCAAAACCCCTGTGAAGATGATACAAAACTTCCTGCATAAAAAGGATAAGGAGGATGGCGGAATATGAGTGCGGTGGAATTATTGACAAACGCTCAATTCGCATCACTTCTGGGTACGGGGAGAAGGTCTGTTCCGGTTATTGATATAATAACCGGAATAGAATTCAACCTTTGCTTCTCCGGGGCAAGAACTGACCATTACGACGTAACGCCTGCAACTCCGGAGGATATGGAGAAAATGCAAATTGCAAACGGCGGCAGCTTAAACTGGGTCGCAAGGCCTGTAGCATTAAAAATAAACAACAGAATGATTGCCGGAGGCTTGAACACTTTTATGCATCATATAAGGATTGGCGGCGGCAATCCGGGTGAAAATTTCCCCTCAAGAAATGAAAACGGTCCGCCGTGGACCAGGTGGGGCGGCCATTGCTGCTTGTATCTCTCCGACTCAACAGGTGGCGCAGGTGACATTGACAGCTTAAACAGGCATGCACGCCCCGAGGCTAACAGGCTTGCGAACACCCCGAAGGCAAGAGGGCGGCAAGCACGGGCTGCCTGCCATGAAGCCTTTTTCCTGGGGAATGAGAAGCTCAACCCGGCTGTGCTGCCAAAGTCGGTACAGCCTGCGTTTTCCGATGTTTCTGCATCAAGCATCGCATTTAACGCGATAGATTGGGCGAATAATAAAGGTCTTGTCACAGGTTCTAACGGCAAATTTCTGCCGGACGATGGCATGACCCGCGCTCAGTTCGCTCTTTTGCTTTACCGATATGAAGGTTGCCCGCCCGTCAAGGCGAATGGTAGGTTTGCCGATGTGCATTCATCAAGTGTAGCCCTTAGTGCCATTAGTTGGGTTGATGAGACAAGGATTGCCACCGGCTCCGGCGACAGGTTTTTGCCTGATGACAAAATCACCCGCGCCCAAACAGTGCTGATGCTGTTTCGCTATAATGCCTTAAAGAAACGGGTTTTAACAGCGAAAAGCAGTGTGCTCAACTTTTTCCCGGACAGAGAGATGATTCCCGAAGCCGCAACCGATGCAATGCGCTGGGCGGTAACACATGGTTTGATAACAGGCAATACGGGGCTGCTGCTGCCGAACGAAGCAATAACCCGCGCCCAGTCGGTGCTTGTACTATTCCGGTATCATCATTCCGGCATCACCATTCCGGTATCACAAACTCAAGCACCTCAATAGGCGGGATGTCTAGACTGAAGATAACTACTGTATCAGCATCCCCCCAATCAGTTCTAATGTGCAGTTCAACGGTCTTAGCGTCATTTGGAGCAGTAACCGAATGATAGCCTTGTGTACGTTTACCGGGTGCAAGTTTTATCGAGGTGCCTAGTGTAGCACCAACTCTAAGCGCAATTGTAGGACTGGCGGCAACATCGTCTATATACACATTTATCAACCTAGCGTCAAAGAAAGTTTCTTCATTTGAAACATTTTCAACGATAAAATTAACACTAACTGTGAGTTCGTCATAATGAAACATTACAACTTGAGCATACCTAATTTCTGTTGCTGTTATGTTGAGTAACAACCCTTCATATGTTTGGTTTAACTCTGTTATGATTTCTGGTTCGGTATTGGCTTCGAAAATGCCGCATGAAGTGAATAATAAAGTGGTTAATGTACATATCATAATAACAAGCAACTGCATAACACGTTTAAGCATAGTAACGACCCCTTCAAACATGAACTCTTTAGCATAAAGTATACCAACATTAACAACAAAACACAATAATTAATAGGAGGAAGAAAATGATAGGATTTATTAATAGCAATGAAATTCAAAACGAAATAATCAAACTAACTGAAATAATCAACCCCGGGCTGTCCTTACTTGAAGAATTTTCCGGAGAATGTTTAGAAATTCTTACCGTTACAAGCGAGGTCGCACAATTAATTGCAGTTTGGGATTTGCCTGTGCAGATGGAAATGTTAAATGCCGGGGTATACGAATCCTTTGCATTGCAGTGTGAGCTTTTTCAAGAAATGGCGGATAATTTAAATGCAAACCTCTTTGAATGCTTTGCATCACAGGATGCTCTTTCGCAGGAGCTTGCAGATATTATAAACGAGGGCCTCTATGAATCATTTGCAAAGCAGGATGCTCTTTCGCAAGAACTGGCGGGTATTTTAAATACTAATCTCTTTGAATCATTTGCAGAGCAGAATGCTCTTTTACGAGAGCTTATAAGCACATTAAACACCGGTATACAAGAATCATTTGCAACGCAAAATGACTTAATGCAATTACAATCAGATAATATGGTAAATAATTTAAACAATTCATTTGCCAAATTAAACAGCTTGTTAAGTATTTCATTCGCTGCACAAAATGACTTATCTCAACTATTGTTTAGGCTTTTAACGGGTGCTATGGTAAGTAGTTTCACTGCACAAGCAGCACTGCTTTCAACTTTAATAAACAATCAAACAACAGCAATGCAGACGGGATTTGCACAATTATCTGCCACATTACAAGCAGAGTTTGTAAGCCTAACCACCGCAGTGCAAGTAGAGTTCACAAACTTAACAGTTGCAATACAAACTGCTCTTTTAAATCAAACTGCCGGACTCAAAGCATTTTTGCTCGGCAACTTAGCACCTAAGCTTGATGCTCTAGCTGCTTATGTTAAAATTATTTGTTTCGATGAAACTGCAAACAATTTGGCAAGAACTGCAAACACTCTGGCACAGGACGGAAACACTGCCGCATGGGTGAGTGTTGGTATTGCAGCGGCGGCACTTGCTCTTGACCTTGCAATGATTGTAATAGAAAAGCTTTCAGTCGCTAAGCAAGCTGTTGACTTAGCTATACAAGTGAAAATCCTCTTTTTTGCAGCTATACCCGGCTGGGCCGAAGGTGGCTTCCCGCCAACCGGTCAATTGTTCATAGCTCGCGAAGCCGGTCCCGAATTGGTTGGGAATCTTGGAGGGCGTACCGCTGTTGCAAACAATGTACAAATCTTACAGGGTATCTCAAGCGGTGTATATGAAGCAAACAGGGAGACAAACTGTCTGCTTCGCGACCAAAACCGGATACTGTTTGAACAAAACAGGCAGTTGCTGGAAAACAATAGAATGACACGGGCTCTCTTGGAAAAGGATACAGATTTAAAGGTGGATGGACGGTCGCTCTTAGACGCAACAGACCGGGCTCGAAAAGAGCGCGGCCTGAACCTGATGGGTGACATGAATTACAAATTCTAAACCCGGATTATAGCAGCAGATGAAATCCGCAAAAACATACCGCCGAAAGCACACAACTGTTGCTCCGGCGGTTTATTTATACTTTACGGTTTTACTTGCAACATTTAAAACGGACGGACAGATTGACAGCGCGGGTCATATAGCAGATTGCGCATTTGATTTTACGCTTGCGACACGCCTAAAACCGTATTTTTTGCAGTAGCTTCACCAATCCTGTTTACGCGCTCCGCTCGTTGCGCCGGGGCCCAGGTTCTCTAACATAAACACACCATCGCAAGCCAGTGAAAATGCCCCATCTGGACTTATATATGGTTCGGGGATTGGGTTTTCAAAAAAATAAATACAATCATTTAGATTATCTTGAAATGGTCTGAAATATTCAATTACATTATCACCTAACAGGTTTTGCGTTATTTCTTCGCTCTTAGGCGAAAAAGCCCATATTCCGGTTAATAGTTTTTCTCCAATTTTTAATCCGGGTATTTGAAATAAATAACCGGGCGTTGAACCATTGTAACTGCCAATCGTTATTTCATTCCGAGGCAGTTTATCCAGACAAAACCATTCATATTCTTCTCTGTTTATTACTGTGATATATGCCCCTGTGTCATAAACAAATCTAATCGTGTCGGTTTCTGTGCTTCCCATACAGACAACATTAAGTTTCAAATAGGAATGACCGTTAAGCCGCTTGAAAGGAACTCTGGTTTTATTGTCGATTGTAATTGTTTGCATTTTCACCAACCACTTCCGCAACACCAACATTGCCAAAGAAATTTACAAATCCGGGTGTATTGTCATAATTCATATCGTTACTAAAACGCGGTGAATATTTAGGGTCTTTAAATTTATCATAAAATCCGTCCCTTTGCCCTTCAAAAGGACTATCTGCTTCAGCAACCGGTATTCCGCCTATAACTTCATTATATTCTGAGTACACGCAATTAGTAACCAACACCCATTTACCTGTAAACTTACTTTCGATTTCTTCTATTGACATATAACTAGGATTTTCCAATATCCTTCGCATTATTTGTAACCTCCAATCATAAAGGTATTATGTAGGAATTGTAACATACTTATCGTAAGGAGTCTATTGTTTTGCAGATGCTTCATCAGTCCTGTTTACGCGCTCCGCTCGTTGCACCGGGGCTATGTATCGTTTCTTCGTATATTGCATTTCCTAATCGCATAATTAACACACTTATATATGCCTTTCAAAACTAATAAGCTTAAGACCGAGTATTTGTTCCTTATATGTTAGAATACCCGTTTCGCCTTCTGCGATAGTGTTATACTGATTAACAAACACACGAAAGCTATGACGCGTTCCATCGGGTATTTCAAATGAAACATGGTAACGTGTGACTGTGAAATCAACACCCGTAACTTCTGTAGTTTTGGAAAACACTTTTGCATCTGTTGTTACTACAGAACGCTTCTTTCGGGGTTTAGACATCCCTTTGCCTATCACCAGTAATATGAAAAGAATGACCCAAATAGCAGCAGCAAAAATCAAGGCAGTACGTAATAGCTCATCTGCATTATATATCCCATAACCCAGAAGACCCAGCACGGTAAGAAAAATAGTAATCCACAATACCCAAAAAGACTCATGTGGCTTCTTATCCAAAAAATCACATCCTAAAATAAAATATGAAAGGAAACCTTAAAAATGGAAAAAATATCTTTTGATTTAAAGAAATCTCTTGCTGATTAAATGTAGTGCATAGAAAATGACTAACATGCCGCCTACTTGCCCAACATCAAAAAGCTTTCAGCATTATCTTTGTGTATAACATCAAACGAACTGTCCGGGTACGTCGTTTGAAATGCTTTCGGCTGTTTCGCTTTTGAAGACGGATTCCACTTAAATTCAAAAGCTGACAAGTGACCATCAAGTTCCTCAACGTAGTCAATCTCCTGTTGCGCTTGTGTGCGCCAAAACCAAGGATTGGCATAGCGTTCGTTGTACTTGTTACGTTTGAATCGCTCGCTGACAAGAAAATTCTCCCATAGCTTTCCTACGTCGTCACGCAGCTCAACAGGTCGAAAATCCGCGATTAAAGCGTTGCGGATGCCGTTGTCTGTGAAATATACTTTTCGGCTCGCTTTTAGTTCATTTCGCAGATTGCGGGAATATGAGCCAAGTCGGAATATAACAAATGTCTGCTCCAAAATTCCGATATATTTTTCTACTGTTTTGTTGTCCAAACCGCACAATTGACCCAACTCCGTGTATGACACTTGTGAACCGATTTGAAATGCCAACGCCCGGAGCAAACGTGTCAACTGCTCCGATTTTTTTATTTTATCAAGAGCTATAATGTCTTTGTATAAATAACTGTCCGATAGTTCTTGCAACAGGCGGCGCTCTTCACCGGGGGAGTTTACGATATCCGGGTAGTAGCCGTATATCAGCCTGTGCGGAATTAGATTTTTCTCTGAGAGCAAACCATGATGCTCGACCATTTCAGTAAAAGAGAATGGGAACAATGCAAACTGCCTTTTTCGTCCTGTTAGTGGTTCGGTAGTCGCATGCGCTATATCGAGTGACGAACTGCCGGTTGCAACGACTTTGACATTAGGGATATTATCGATTATGAGTTTGAGTACAATTCCGATATCCGGCACTCTCTGAGCCTCATCAATAACAAGTAAACTGTGCTTTCCGATTA
>Ga0123356_10004576_pt1 | contig 14256 bp, 10 predicted proteins | sample TergutEmb28metaG_2_FD_92546 | JGI IMG/M metagenome (GOLD analysis project Ga0123356, IMG submission 92546) | Embiratermes neotenicus P3 segment gut microbial communities from Petit-Saut dam, French Guiana - Emb289 P3 | ecosystem: Host-associated > Arthropoda: Insects > Digestive system > Gut ...
GCCGCCCGCCACCACGCCGCCGGGCACAAAGAGCGGGCCCGTGACGATATGCACAAGCGGGACGATCACGCTTTTGACCGCAATGCCCAGCGCAGCCAAAAGCGCGATCATCATAAGCTGAAAGATGGAGAATTTATCGATGAATCTTCTTATGATCCCACCTCGATACTGAGCAGTTTTTTCATGCCGTTCCCTTCCGCCGTGCCGTCCTCGGAAATCGTTATTACAAAGTCGGCTGCCTGCCCGGCGGTTATGGTGATGGCCTGTCCGCCTTCATCCGTCAGAATAAAGCTGCCGCGCAGGGGTATGGCCAACTCCTCCAGGATGGCCTGCATGGTCGTCTCTCCCCCCGCAAAATACAGGGCCGTATCCCCGCACAGGGCGTATCTGAATCCCTTTATGCTCATGGCGCCGAAGGATTCGGGCCTGCCCAGCAGCGGCGCGGCGTCGCCGTCCAGCTTAAGCAGGTCGCTCACAAAGGCCTCGTAGGTCGTGGTCGGGCTTAACCCGTCCCTGGCTTTGATATACACAAAGGCGTCGGGCTGCGTCAGATACTTGGCCGCCAGATCGCTCACCCTCACAGCCTTGTCCACATTGGCGTTGTAGGCAAAATCAACCTTGGAAAGCGAGGCCACCGCCGTTTCCAGAATGATCACCCTTGTGCACGCCTGCGGCTCCTGCCCGCCGGAAAACGCCAGCGCGGAGAGGTTTTTCACCCAGTACATCGTGCGCTCCTCGGGCACGCAGAGCCGCAGCGGGATCTGCCACCCGTCCATCTCGTAAACGATGATAACCTGACGGGAGACAAGGATGTCGTTCGGGATGCTGACCTGATAGCCGTCCTCGGACAAGGCGGTGATCGCGGTAAAATCCGCCTGCCTTTTGCCGTACGCGCTCAGCACGTCGTCGAGCAAGGCGCCCTTGACCCGGTTGGTGCGCTCGCGGTTTTTGGAATCACGCGTGAACGCCTCGGTTTCAATGATCGGCAGGGCCTTTACCTCTTTTTCGGTCAGCCGGACCTCCTCGGGAAGCCCCGTCAGGGTGATCGCCTGCCCGGTCTCCGGTTCCTGCCGCGGGGCGGAAGTACAGCCCGACAGGCAGAGCAGGAAAGCGAGCAATACAGCAATTTTCTTCATGGCGTTCTCCCCGCTACCCGTTATAGGTTATCACAAGCCGCACCACGTTCTTGGAAAGCTCGTTGGCCAATTGCGCGCCGACGGGACAAATCCGGATGGGGGTTTCGGGCACGATCGTCGGATCGCCCTCGCCCCACGCCAGCATGATCTCGCCGTCGCGTTTATACAGCGCGGTAATGTCAAGCGTTCCGATGTCACTTGTCACAGCCTCGATCTTCGTGAACGCACTGATACCGACCTTTTCCAGCACATCGCTCAGCCAGTAGCCGCTGAAGTGGTAACTCCTGGACGTGCCGGAAGCATTCGAAGCGGTGATCGCAAGCGTCCTCCCCGTCAGCCCTTCAAAGCAAGCGGCGTCCTTTCCGTCCGTAAAATCAACAGTCAGTGTTTCGACAGGAACCAGGGAGACTTCCAGCCTGACCAGCCAGCGCAGGATCCGGGCCGCGTCGGAGGCGCTGGGCGCCGAACCGCCTGTCAGCAGCGATTGCAGCCTGCCGCGCTCGGAAAACGTGTCGAGCCTGACAAGGCAGCGCAGGATGCGCGCCGCGTCCCCCGCGTTCACCGTTCCGTTGCAGTCCGCGTCGCCCATCACAAGGGCGGGCGCCGACCCTGCCTTTGCCGCCGCTCCGACAAGTGTGGCGTATGCCGCTTCTATTGCCTCCGCGTCATATTTTTCCGCCTCGTCAAGCACGCCCTTGGCGCTTGCCATAGCCTCGTCATAGGCCGCCTTGTCCGCTTCCTTCATCCATGGCTGCCCGGGCATCACGTCCCAGCCGTCTTTGGATACAGTGATTTCTTTTTCAGCTTCTTCGTCATATAGCGCTTGCAGCGCCTGCAGCGTGCCTAAGGAATCCGCGGGCGTTATGATGAGTTCAATGACCATCTGGATCAAGTCGCCGCTGAGGGCGGACTCTTTGAACGGGCAGATACGAATGGGGCTTTCGGGCGCAGGCGATCCGCCGTCCACCCTGCTCCAGGCCAGCAAAAAGTCGTTGTCAGCATCAATTATGCGTTCGCCGGGTCGGCTGTCGCTTGTATTATACGCGACCGCAGCGGGCAAGGCCACCCCTAAACTCTCGAGCAGATCACTGAGCAGTACGCCCTCATAGGTGCGTGGACCCGGCGTGCTTCCGGAGGTGATGTTGATAACATGGGTCGTGACCTTAAGACCCTCAAAGCAAGCGGCGTCCTTGCCGCCTGACAAGTCAACGGTCAGGTCTTCGCCATAAGCGGGCAGCGCAAAGCAGAGCGCGAGCATGGCTGCGGCCAGGATAAGGGTAAGCAGTTTGGTTGTTTTTTTCATGGTATTCACTCCTTCATTTTTTATCTTGTTACAATGATCTTTCCAACATATTTGACAAAGTGCTGCGCCGTTGTAGAGTTTTTGGGGCAGCTTCGGATGGGGTTTTCATTGACAAAAGCGCCGTTGTTTTTGGATTCCCGCCAGGCCAGCAGCACATCCCCGCTGCGCATATGTTCGGTGATATCCACCGCGCCCATGGCATCGCTCGCCACCGCCTCGATCTTTCGATAGGAAGTCACCCCCCATTTGGCGAGGATCTTGCTCAGATAGACGCCCTCGAACACATAGGAGCCGCCACCGCTCTGGGAGCTTACGGAGACGGAAAGGGTCTCGCTGTCCAGTCCGGCAAAACAGCTCGCGCTTTTGCCGAGCGACAAATCAATGATCAGCGGATTGGGCAATTCGGTCGGCTTTGGCGTTGGCTGGTTGGATGGTTTGGGCGTTGGGGTCATACCGGGCATTAACGACGGCGCGGACGACGATAATGGCTCAGGCGTGGCAGGCGGCGCGAAATTGGATGGCATCGAAGGCGCGGGCACTGCAGTTGCTTTGGGCGTTGCTTCCACGGGCGGAATAAACCGCCGGACTGTTCTGGGCTTTGCAGAAATCTCCGCAGTTTCGGCGTTCTCTTCTTTTTTTGCGCAACCGAGGACCAGCGCTGCCGAGAGCAAGAGGATAATGAATAGGGCACCTCTAAAAACTATCAGTGTGCAGGTTTGTCGTGGATTTTGTTTCGGTTTTTCGGCAAAAAACGCAGGGATAGCAGCGCTATCGCGAGGCTTTTTGCCGAGAAACTGGGGCAAAGGACGCGATAAAGATGTACGCTCAGAGTTTTTAGAGGTGCCCAATATACAAATGCATTTTTTCATGTTAATCTTTCCCAAAACAAAAACATCTCCCATGGTTTGGAACACATGAGAGATAGCGCGATACAAGCCACGGGCCATAGCAGCCCGGCTGATCTCTCCTTTCCAATGCTCCAAAAAAGAGCGGGAGGCGGAAGCGTTTTCACTTCCACCCTGTTTCTGCACCCGGTGCAGAGTCGTCCGCGCATTCCTGGCAAAAAACTTTAGAATATGCGGCTCGGAGAATATAAGGACGCGAACGCATCCTGTTTTTAGCTTATCAACAGTATATCATATCATTTGGTTGCTTTCAAGCCGCAAATAAAAAAGGTTGCCCTGTGTTTTTCAGTAAAAACACTTGCCATGTCCGATGCCGTTGTGCTAAGATGATTCTGCTGGTCGAAGCGATGGAATTGGCAGACGCGATGAACGCAAAATCTACTGCGCGTCCTCATGGTCTCAATTGAAAAGAAACGCCGGTGTGTTGGAATTGGCAGACGAGGAGGACTCAAAATCCTTTGCCAGCGATGGCGTGTGGGTTCGAGTCCCACCACCGGCACCACGTCGCCGCGGACTTCACTTAGTTCGCGGCGACCTTTCTTTATATTCCAGAAAGCTCGCCTCTCACACGTTTCGTCGCGGCTCCTTTTCGCAAAAGGTCACGCTCGGGGTGCCGGTCGGCTTGTAAACGCGCCGCCTGTTCGGCACCTTTCCTCGCTACCAACCTTTTGCGAGTTACCCGCCGCGGGCGGGGATTTCTCGCCCGCCACGGGCGGGGATTTCTCATCCGTTGCGGACTTCGCTAAGTTCGCGGCGGCCTTTTTTATCAGAGAGTAGTAAAGCGGCGGTTTTTTCACTGCGTTCATTGCGTACACCTCCAAAAAACTATTGTCATTGGCAGATGGACATAGTATACTATTTCATATTGGGAGCCTCGGAAATTCAAGGAGGGAGATGCAATGAAAGGAATCCATAAACGGGGAATATCCTCTCTGCTGGTGACAATGATGGCAATAACCCTATTTGTCGCTTGGCCCATGACCGCACTGTCGGCACCGCCGGATCTTGATGTCACGCTGGTTCCGGGCAGTGGCGTATCAACGACGAAGATAGCCGGCGTTAACAATGCTGCAGCCGGAACCGGATTTTGGATAGGCTATTCGAATATCCCGATAGCATCCCCTTGGCCTATCGGTTCTGATTTTGGTGAGCCAGGCACGCATACTATAGGTGCTGATTTATCGCAGCGGATGCTTGCCAACAATTATTATATCGTCTATGAGATCGATTCTGCTTCCGTGGTCGGTAAGCACACCGTTGTCAATTACGTTATATTACAGGCCAACAACGATCAAAGGCTCAAACCCACACCGGGCACGACCACGATAAGGGGCGGCACGGGGAAGGTGACTGTCTCTTCCTACGCAGCTGTGTCAGGCTGCACGCTCTATCTGGTGCCGAGAAGCCTGTATCCGGCCGGCGGTGGCATGATCGACATCACAAATTCCAATATCAAAACAGTGACAGGCGATGGCGATATCACGGGTCTGTCCAGTGGAAGGTACGCTTTGTACACGGTGTATACAGGCAGTATTTCGGCACCCAATCATGGCGCATACGCCTATGGAAGCGAAGTGGTGGTGGCGCGAGCAAGACCGCCGCAGCCAATTGTGTGGGGAGATACCGACGGCAACGGAAGTGTTTCCGCTGCAGATGCCGCTCTGATTCTGCGCCATCTTGTCAGGCTGGAAACATTATCGGAGGAAGCGCTGACACGCGCCAACGTAACCCATACCGGAACAGTATCCGCAGCCGACGCTGCCAAGATACTGCGATTCCTTGTGCGACTTGTTGCTTCATTAGAACCAGGTTAAGGCTAGGGGAACCGAACTCATGCGGTTCTCCCAGCCTTAAGTCTTACGAAGGAAGATCAGTATTACAGCTCATTCCCGGAACCCAACAGGTCATTTGAGCGCATTACTTTGCTGCCTTTGCTTTCATAATATCGCAGCATTTCGTCAATTTTCCTTTTATCGTAACTGGTAATGCAATCAGATAAGGCTGTGACACTATACCCTTCTTTCAATAAATTATAACAAGTCGACTTAACGCAGGCAACAGCATCCGCTCCGGCAAGATAGAAACTACATATTTCATTTTCATTGATGAAATTTATAAATTCCCCGCTGGTCAATGCGTTTCCTTTGTATTTTGTAAAAACATTTTTCGATACTGTTTTTAATTCCGGGACAAGTTCGGCCCCACGCGTGTTGGGTTTTAATGTACGCGTGCCGGCCGATAAATTTTCATGCCTTATGTAAACGACATGAACACCATTGTCAACCGCCCAATCGACTGCTTTATTTATATTATCAATGATATCCTTGTAATTTTTCGTTATATCATTTTGAATATCTATGACTATCAAGGCTTGTTTCTTCACAGAGATTCTCCTCTATTTTATCGGGAATACCACCTGCGTCAATAACTCGCTCTCCGGCGTATCGGCGGGATTATTAAGATAGTAATCATAACAATCGTCTGCTATCCCGATCGAATGTTCTTTTGCATAGTCCATAAGAGCGCAATATGTTTTTTCAAGGTCTTTGTACGAACCCTTATGTGTTCCCAGCAATGCTTTTCCTTCATATGTTTGGCTTGTGAAAATGTCATCGGAATCGGAAACCGGCTCGCTGACGGGTATCCCCAATTCAATATCAAATTTCGTATAATCCTCGTTGGCGTTCGTGTAAAAGCAATATGGCGCGCCCGCGATCTGCTTGCCTTGTTCCGCGATGTATCCCATCAGCTTCGGATAGTCCGTTTCCATCACTTCAACAATTTTGTCCATGCTCAGCGCCTTTCTCCTGATCGCCGCTGAGATCTGGGATCGTTGATTTGTTACTTCAATTTTCATCTTGAAATAGTCTCCTTCGTTTTTAATTTGCCGCACAGGGTTCTGCCTTGAGATTATTATTTCAAAACAGAGTGACAACAGTATGTCATATTTGAAAGAAGCGCTAATATTTTTCTAAAATTTCTTTTGCGCGGGTTTTGATGATCTCACGGATATGTTGCGGCGCAAGCACCTCGGCGTTGTTGCCGAATGATAGTATATAACCGTACAACCATTCTTCTTCGGGTAACGCAACGGTCAGATCATAGTTGCCGTTGCTGTTTTTCCTGATACATTCGCCGTCAAAGGTGTCATACAGCCTGCACAAAACCTTTTCATCACAGCGCAGACGCAAATTGACAACAGGGGCATGCGTGATCTGATATTCTTCTTCCCGGATCCTGCGCTCAGTAAAATGTTTATCTGTTATCCGCACGTTCTTGATCCTCGAAAGGCGAAACATACGATGTGAGTCTCGCAATAAACAGTAAGCGATCAAATACCATGCGAAGGCGTTAAAAATAAGTTTGACAGGCTCGACAGAACGGGTGCTTTTGCTGCCGTTTGCATTAATATAATCAAAGCTGATCACCCGATTGCCAATGATCGCGTCTCTGATCTTGCTGAACCTGTCCTGCTCGTTGACGCGGCTGGCCCATCCTTCAAAATCCACTTCGATCCAATCGTGCGCCTTATTGTTTTTAAATATCGAACTTATTTTTTCCAAAATAGCGTCCGCTTCGGGATAACTCGTCGCACCCATTGCCTTGATCGCCAGCAGCAGGCCTTCGCTTTCGCTTTTTGAGAGCAAGGCCTTGTTCAGCGTATAATCCTCCAAAAGCGATATGCCCCCGCTGTTTCCCTTATTTGTGTAGACAGGAACGCCTGCTGTCGATAAAACTTCAATATCGCGATAAATAGTACGTGTCGAAACCTCGAAGCGGTCGGCAAGTTCTTTTGCTGTGACCATTTCCCGGTTTAGAAGCATGGTTACTATTTCAAGCAACCGATTTATTTTCAAGGCCTTATTTCTCCTGTTATTTATTTAAAAGGACCGCCTCAACCCCTGAGATGCCGCGTCACTTTATATTCTACATGAAAACATGTCAAAGCACAAACAAATAAGCATCAAATTTTTATCATTTATGGTGTAGCGAAAAAAGATTTATAAATAGTAAAATGCCAACACAGTCACGAATATCGGAAAGGAACGGAAGATGGCTAAGGCATTGAAACAACGCAATTGGGAGTTTTGCACAGAGCCAACCTCGCGTAAAAACGAGGATTTCAAGGCGTCCTGCAAAAACCCGTGCGAATATGATTTCCCCGCGATTTTGAACGCTTTGGTCGACGTGAGCAACGAGGAGGAGCAGGCCGAACCCGCGCCGGAGCAAGCCCCCCCAAAGAAAAAGAGCCGCGCCCGCTCGGTTGTCGCCGAGTGTCTGTTTTATCTGATTTTAATCATTGTGATTGCGGCCGCCTTCACGGTCCTGGGCGGGAACGGCAACATGCCGCGCTCCCTTTTCGGTTACGCGGCTTCGACGGTGCTGACAGGCTCCATGCAGAGCGAGCTGCCCAAAGGCTCCCTGATCCTGACCCGGCGGGTCGATCCCGCAGCCCTCGCGGTCGATGACAACATTACCTTTCTAAACGCGGACAACACCACTACCACCCATAAAATAGTCGGGGTCTATGAGAACTATGACGGTACTGCCCTGCGAGCCTTTGTCACCCAGGGAACCGAAAACGGCATGGCGGACGACGATGTGGTGATGGCCGACAACGTGGTGGGAAAAGTGGTGTGGCACAGCCCGGCTCTCGGTAAGGCTGTCAATTATGTCAAGGGAAACGCCCTCTTCATCGGTGTGATCACTATGCTGGTTATCGGATTTGCCATTGCCCTGCGGATGTTTATAAAGTCGGGCAAAAAGCAGCCGGGCGTAGTTTAAATAAAGTGTTCACAAAAAAACAGAAAATAAGGAGAAAATCAAATGAACAGAAACAGTGAAAAACGCCGCAGGTTAGCGGCAGTACTCGCCGGCATTCTATTGCTGGCAGGCGTGCTGGGCGGCACTTACGCGTGGCGTAATTACCGTCAGCACAAGACAAACGAGGCCGATGCGGACGCCATCTTCTACAAGGCTCGCCTGGTAGAAAAATATGACGCCACAAAGGCACGCAACTGGAAGATCACCGATCCGGCGGTTGACAAGCAGATCAGCGTCAAAAACCCCGGTGCGGAAACGTCCGGCGATGCGCGGGTCTACGGCGACGTATACGTCCGCATTCAGCTCAAGGAATTCATGGAACTCTATCCCGTGACCCAAGAGTACACCCCCAACCGTTACATGATCGATGAAGACGGCGACTTCTATGCCTTTGACAGTGCGGCCGAAGCCCAGGCCTTTGTCGACGATCTGGAAACCAAGTACGGCAGCGGCCCGCACATCATTGAGCAGGTGCGCATGTATTTAACGCCCGTCTCGGTGTCCGATGGCGATCTGCCCTGGTATATCCGAACCATGCAAGGCGACCCCAACGGCGTTTACGGCGACTTCATCGTCATTGACGAGCTTGTTGACCGCGAGACCAACTTCCGTTCCCTGGTAACAGGCGTTCGCAACGCGAAAGAGGATCAGGAGACCTATCATCAGGACGACATCAATACTTCCGTTGATACAGGCACCTCCAAGAACAACGGCGAGTGCCTTTACACGCCGCACCAGTGGCAGAGCGGTCTCTTTGAGTGGCTGCCCACCCCCACGGGAATCGTCGGGGAAAACTTCTTCCAGTACATCCACTGGGTGTATGGCGAGGATGTAGTCCTGGCCAGCCAGTGGAACGGCCAGCCGATCAAAAAGTGGATCGTTGACGATTCGGCAAGCAACACGCAGGGCTGGGTCTACTGGGGTTACGCCTTGGCGCCCAAGGAATCCACATCCAATTTCATGGAGCAGATCCAGCTGGTGGCCCAACCCGATGACGCGTTCTATTATGCCATCCACGTGGACATGCAGGCTGTCTCCTACAACGAGCTTACCCGCTGGGACAAGGCCAATGACACAAGCGGCAATGATGAAATCGTGGCGGCGCTGGTTGCGTCCGGCATGAAAGTCACCGCCATGACCATAAGCCCGTCGAATATTGCCGACGCCTATTTGGGCGAGACGCAGCAGTTCCAGGCGAGCGTGCTGGGCACCGTCGGCGTCCCGCAGAATGTGGAGTGGACGCTCGCGGGCAGCAATGGAGGTTCCTTCATCAGCAATTCCGGCCTGCTGACCGTCGGCACCAATGAGACCGCCGCTACCCTGACCGTTACGGCCACCTCAAAGACAGACCCGAGCAAGTCGGCCAGCATCAAGCTGAACGTTGTCTTAAAGCCCATTGTGACTGACGTGGAGATCGACCCGGCGGGCGCGCCCTTTACCGTTTCCAAGGGCGGGGTGCAAACATTCACAGCCCTCGTCTCCGGCCAGAATATCACCCAGCGGGTGAGCTGGAGCGTAGCGGACAATGATTCCGTAAAGACAGTCATCAATCAGTACGGCGTGCTGACGGTCGGCTCGGATGAAACCGCCGCGCAGATCAGGATCATTGTAACCACAGTGGACAAGGATGCAGCAGGCGGCGTCAAAACAGACGAAGTCATCGTGACAGTCGCATAAAGCACATATTACAGGGCGGGGCGGCGCCATGCCGCCTCTCTCTGATTTTATAAATGAAAAAGGAGCATTTCTAAATGAACACGAAAGAAACCCAAAGCACGGGCCGGAAACGGCGCGCGCGCACAACGGCGGCTGTCGCAATGCTGCTGGTTCTGATCATGGTCGCGGGCACCTTTGCCTGGCAGAACTATCGTCAGCACAAGACCAACGACGCCCTGCTGGGCGGTCTTTTCTACAAGGCCACGCTGGTGGAAGAGTTTGACCGCACCAAGGCGCAGGATTGGAAAGTCACCGACCCGGAGCTGGTCAAGAGGGTCAGCGTATTGAACCCCGGGAACACCGAATCGCCGGGCGACAACAAGGATTACGGGGATATCTACACGAGGATCCAGCTCAAAGAATTCATGGAATTCTATCCCGTAACCCAGCAGTACACCCCCGACCGTTACATGATCGATAAGAACGGAAAGTTTATCAGCTTCTCCCCGAAAGAGAATTATAAGATCCTCGTCGGTCCGGACGGCTGGCCGGTGGCCGAGGCAACTTCCCAAACGCCCGATAACGCCACCGTATTCGCGGGCGGCCAGGCTGCGGCGGCGGAATTTGCGCGCCTTGTCGGCGTCAAGGCCGACAACGACACATACGCCCCGCACAGCGTGGGCAAGCAGCGTATATTCTTTACGCCTTTTGAAACGGACAGCGTAAGCGAAAACCAGGCGTCTCTTATGGCCTGGCTGGCGCGTTACAACGCATTGAACGACGCGAGTCTCACGCTCACCGACATCACCCTGACGGGCGGCGCCGCCATCAATCCCGACAGTATTTATTTCCCCAAGGGCATCATCGACCCTGTCAACGGTCTTGACGACAAGGACCTGCCCTGGTACATCCAGACCAAGCAGAAGGATCCGAACGGCGTTTATGGCAACTTTATCTGCATCGACGGTCAGATCGACTATGTGCACAAGCGCAATATGCTGATCGACAGCATGGTCCCCGGCACGGCCGACTTTCTGCAAACAAGCATTCCTGACAAGGCCAGCGAGAGCCAGAAAAAAAGCCCCAACGGCGCCCACGACGAATGGATCAACAGCGCGGTCGACATCGGGTACACCTTAGACCAGGTCAACGGCGAGTGCCTGTACACCGTTCACCAGTGGGTCGACGGCCAGCATCTCTGGAACGTCAACGGTCCGGGCAGGCTCAGCTATTTTGACTACATCGGCTGGGTATTCGGCAAAGACGTCGTCCTGTTCAGTGACTGGGACGGCAGTCCCTGCAACAAGTGGATCATTGACGACCGCGCAAGCGGCAACGATGAAGGCTGGGTATACTGGGGCGCTCCGCTCTCGCCCGGCGAGCAGACTTCCAACTTCCTGGAGGCCCTCGCGCTGCTGTCGCAATCCGACGACCGCGCCTATTACGCGCTGCACATCGACATGCAGGCGCTCAGCTATGATGAGCTGTATCGCTGGGAAGAGTCAAATGACACTTCCGGCAACAGCGCCATCGTGTCAGGCATGCGCAAGGGCGGCATGAAGGTGCTGGCAGTGACCATTATGGAGAACCCAATCCAGGTGGGACGCGGCATGAGCTTTGCCTTTACGGCCAACGTTGTCGGCTCCGTCGGCGTGAACAAGGACGTTGTCTGGACCCTGAACGCGTACAACGGCGGTTCCGTCATCGATTCGGACGGCCTGCTGCATGTGGGCAGCGGTGAAACCAACGGAACGCTGACCGTCCGCGCCACGAGCGTGCATGATACCTCCAAGTATGACGAGTGGACCGTCAGCATTGTGGACGTTCCCATCGTGAACACCCTGGCTGTCGGACCCGATACAGCGACCGCGCTGATCCAGCAGGCGCTGACCTTCACGGCGACAGAGACCTTTGTTTCGGGCGCGTCCGCCACAACAGGCGTGACCTGGAGCGTGGAGCATGACGACAATACGGATGTGGATCTTGACAATATCATCCTGACCGTCAATCCGGCCGACCCGATGCAGGTGATTATCACCGTAAAACGGGAAGAGGTTGCCAATGTCGGCAAGACCTTCAAGGTTGTCGCCACTTCCAATGACGTCGGCTTGGACGGCCAGCCCGTTGTCGCCGAAGCCATCGTGACCATTCACGTAGAGATCCAAAGCCCTGTGGTCAAGACCCAGCGGTACATCAAGGCCGCTGACGCCGGCGATACCTCAGACTGGATCGAAATCGCCAGGACACAGGAAGACGGATTCAGCCTGATCGTGAGGAAATCGGTTATCGGCGTTGCCGCCAACGATGTGAACAGCTATCTGTCCTCGCCTGTCCGCACGGCGATCAACAACTGGTTCAACGGCACTTCTACCCTGGCAGGCAACGCGCCTTTGAGGAGCTTTACGGTGGCCAACACCGCTGTGCAAAACAACTTCGGCACCTTTGGCGTCCCCGGCGGCGGGATCAGTATGCCTACCGCAGCCTTTGCGGGAACGGGCAACGATATCGCGTTCGCTCTCAGCTTCGGCGAAGCGGCCAGCTTCTGCAGTCGGTTGTACAGCGACACCGTCACGTCCCCTTCCGGCGCGCGAGCCAATTTCGAAATGCTCACAATGATTGGCAATCCGCCTCAGGGGCTTGCCGCTCTGCGCACAGCCGATTCCATCAATACGCGCCTGGCGAACCTGGCGCTCTTTGTCAGCGGGATGTACAGGGGGAACGCAGGCCACTCGAATGAGATCGGCAACTACTCCGTTCTGCCCGCCCTCTGGATTGACGCGTACGCCGCGGAAAATGCCGGCCTGTTCTCAAGCCGCTAGGCAATCCAGTCCCTGACCCGAATGGGTATAACCCGGGGCGGGCACGCCCGCCCCGGGATGCACCAATAGAAAGCGAGGTGAACCGGCATGTCGGAAAAGATAGAGAAAACCCACCACAGATATACCGCTCTGGCTCTGGCGCTGGTTCTCCTCCTTCTTGCGCTGTGGATCGGCACGACCTTTGCCGCGCAGGACGCGGGAACGGATGACGGCGTTATTTTCTTCAAGGCGCAGCTGGTGGAAGAGTATGACAACGACTTGGCGCAGGCCTGGATCCATCCCGAGGAAAACGTAAAGAAACAGATCTTCGTATCCAATCCGGGCAACGCAGGAGAGGACGCCGACGCCCGCGTCTACGGGCATATCTTCGCACGGATCCAACTGAAAGAATTCCTGGAAATTTACAGCAGGGACCCTGTTTACACAACCGACCGTTATATGACCGATGCTAACGGGCAATTTCTGTCCTTCGGCACAAAAGCCGACGCGGAGGCATATCTGGTCGGCGGCAGCCTGGCCCCGCGCGGGATAGATTGCCTGCGTCCCTTTGGCGCCGCGCAGCATAGTTGGTATATACAAACAACAGAAAACGACCCCAACGGCGTTTATGGAAATTTTCTTCTGCTTGATTACGTCAATAACGAGACGACAAACCTGATCTTACACAACCCGCCGACAAAGGCGGATATGACAACGCAAGCCGCGCAGGACCTGGCGGACTGCATGTGGCAGGATGAGCCAACCGTCAGCGACCGCAACCTCACCGACGCGTGCGCGTATACGGTCCGGCAGTGGCGGCAGGGATTGAACCAATGGGAACCCAACGGCGCGGGCGAACCCAGGTTTTTGGATTATGTCTCCTGGGTATACGGGCCCGATGTTGTGCTGGCAAGCAGATGGGACGGCGAGCCCTGCGACAAGTGGATCGTGGACGATTCCGCTGCCAATACCGAAGGCTGGGTGTATTGGGGCAATTATATTCCCGCCGGAGCGCGGACTTCGGACTTTATCAAAGAGTTGAAGCAGATGACGGTTGTCTCCGGCGCCGCTTATTACGCGGTCCATACAGATATGGAAGCGGTGAGCTACAATAAGCTGGACAATTGGTTAAGCAGAAGTGCCCCGAGAATTGTGGCGGCATTAAAAAGCACCCTTCCCGTCAGGATCACGACCCGCCCGCTGTTTTTGCACCTGAACGACAGCATGACCTTTCAGGCGGAAGGCGATTTAAAATTCGGCGTGGGCGAGAATGTGACCTGGTCGATCGAAGGCCATTTAGGCGGTTCCTCTGTCAATTCCGCAACAGGATTGCTAACGGTCGCGCCCGATGAAAAAAGCGAATGGATAACCGTTCGGGCCACGTCGGACGCTCATTTTGGCTCTTATGACGAATGGACCTTCCGGGTGTTCGCGCCGAAATTACAGGTGGCGACGACCCGTTATATCCCGGCCGCCAACGCGGGTGATACCAGCGGCTGGATCGAGATAGCCACATACGGCGGATACAGCCTGATGCTCAGGCAGGACAGCCTTCCCTATACCACGACGGATTTTGCGAGCATACCGCATGCCGTAAACAGTTGGTTTGGCGGAACAAGCACCCTGGCGACCAA
>Ga0123356_10004577_pt1 | contig 14256 bp, 9 predicted proteins | sample TergutEmb28metaG_2_FD_92546 | JGI IMG/M metagenome (GOLD analysis project Ga0123356, IMG submission 92546) | Embiratermes neotenicus P3 segment gut microbial communities from Petit-Saut dam, French Guiana - Emb289 P3 | ecosystem: Host-associated > Arthropoda: Insects > Digestive system > Gut ...
CACTCAGCTGATTTGCCTGACCTGCATGAAAGCCGCCATTCGTATTCGGGTGAGCGAGCTCCTGAGATTCCTGAGGCGAGCTTTGGATTCGCGACGGGCGGCATACGCCTGATGCGCGAGGACTCGTGGCGAGCGGCCGGTCGTATGCCGCATTACGCTCGGCGCCTGGCTGGGCGTTGTAGTGCGTGTTCATAGGCTGGTAGAGTTTGTCACGTAGAGACACCGGGAACGGAGTGGCCACTGCATGTCTTTTCCATACCTGGGTGATGTTTTCCGCGTGGTCCTCGGCGTGAACGTCCCGCTGCCGATACCCATGTTCGGTCTCTTCGTGGCGCTGGCGGTAGTGCTTGCCGCACACACGTTTTCGCTGAACGCTAGGCGCGCCGAGGCACTCGATCGGCTGCCCGCCGGCTCGCATCGACTCGTCAGCGAGCTGGCGGTCATCACCATGCTTGCGGGCATTGTCGGCGCCCGCGTGTTCCATATCTTGGATCACCTGCCGGAGTACGCAGGCGACCCGGCGTCCCTGGTATTTTCACGCAGCGGGTACTCGATCTACGGTGGTCTCTTCTTTGGAGTCCTCGCGGGTATGTGGCTCCTGCGACGACACGGTATTCCAGTTATGCCGATGCTCGACAGCGTGGCGCCCGCCTTGCTTCTAGGGTATGCGGTAGGGCGTATAGGCTGTCAGGTTTCCGGGGATGGTGACTGGGGGATCGCCGCAAATCTGGCGCTGAAGCCAGACTGGCTGCCGATGTGGCTTTGGGCCCAGACCTATCAAGGAAACATCGCTGGAGAAGCCATACCCTTCCCTGGAGTCTATCCCACCCCTATTTACGAGTCCGTTGCGGCGCTCCTGATGTTTGCAATGCTGCAAGCATACGCGAAGCAGATGCGGCCTCTTGGCAGCATATTTGCGCTTTACCTTCTGGGCGCTGGCTTCGAGCGGCTGCTGATCGAAAAGATTCGCGTAAATCCGCGGCTCCATTTTCTGGGCTTCGCCTTCACGCAAGCCGAGCTGATCTCGGTATGCTTGATCCTCGCTGGTACTGGAATGTTAGTGGGTACGCTTCCGCGCGGGCGCAGTTGGTTGCGCTACGGTATACCCGTTGGCCTCATCGTGTTACTCTCCGCGTGCGTCGCTATTTAAGCTCGTGCTGACTTACTCGCACGAGGGCATGTGATTGCCACAAGCTCGGTGTCATCGAGGGCGCGTGCTGTATTCGAACAGCCCGCCGCGCCCAAAGTCCGCTGCGGTGATTTCTGAATAGAGACGTGTTCCTGCGTCCTGAGCATCGTGGCGCCGCTCAGCGTGCCACGTGCAGGCGCCCAGATTTGGGAGCTACTGCCTGTAGATTGCGATCTCATGGCGGCCGCACGAGTCGCGTGCGCCGCGAAACATCCCCTCGGTGCTGAAGTCGGTGACGATGTTTCCTGCACCATCCACTGCGATGATTCCTCCCTGTCCACCCAGCGCGGGTAGGATGTCGTGCAGCATCTCCCGCACCGCCCCGGCGAGTGTCAGTTGCCTGTGCTCGAGCGCACAGCAGATGTGGTAGGCAGCCACCGCACGGATGAAGGCCTCGCCATGGCCCGTCGTCGAGACTGCGCAGACGCCGTTCTTTGCGTACGTTCCGGCGCCGATGAGCGGGGAGTCTCCGACCCTGCCCGGGCGCTTGCCGGTCGTGCCGCCGGTCGAGGTGGCTGCGGCGAGATCACCGCCTGCATCCCGAGCGACTGCCCCGACGGTCCCCTGGTGAGGTGCCGGAGCTAGATCCACCAGCGGGTTGCGGCGCAGGTGCTGCTCAAGCTCTTGTACCCGCTTGGGCGTGCGAAAGTAGTCGTTGGGAACGAGCACCATACCTTCCTCGAGCGCGAACTCCTCCGCGCCATCGCCGACGAGCAATACGTGCGGCGACCTCTCCATGACACACCGGGCGAGCTCGACGGGGTTCCTCACACGGCGCACGGCTGCCACGGCGCCAGCGCGCAACTGTCTGCCGTCCATGACAGCAGCATCGAGCTCCGCAGTGCCGGCATGCGTGAGTGCGGCTCCATGGCCGGCATTGAACAGCGGGTCATCCTCCAGCGTCCGCACGGCCGCCATCACTGCATCGAGACTTGAGCCGCCGCGCTCGAGAATGGAGTAGCCCGCGCCCAGCGCTGCCTCAAGGGTGCGCTGATATTCGGACTCGCATTCATTCAGCAGGTGCCGTGGTATGACGCCAGCGCCTCCGTGAATCGCCAATGCATACATCGCTTATTTCTCTAAGATCCGTTGAGCACTGCAGTCCCGCGCGTCGCGCGCTGGCCGAAGGATCAAGCATACCCGTGGATTATTGAAGCAGCTCGCCCTCGGGATGCGCAGATTGGTGTGCGACGCGCGTCCTCGAAGCTCGAGCGCTGCGGCGATGCAGTGGGCCGAAGGGTGGGAACGCGCCTGCGGACCAGGTTGGCCGTACCGTCTCTGGTGCCAAGTTCGGAAGGTGGCCGTAGCGCGCCGAGATCGAACGAGGGGTTGCAGCGAGGCTGTTGAGTGACCGGACCGGGGGATCGTGAGCACACTATGCCCCCTGGCGCTAGCGCTGGTGACATCCCGGCACCTGCGGGACGAGCTAACTCGCGGCGACCGGTCGATCTTGGTCAGGCGGGCGAGAACGGCGGACCCGAAGCCGGGGCCCGCGTTGTAGCTGCCTGGCTGGAGGAGGTCAAGCCGGTCCGTGTCAGGAGCTCTGCTCCTGCGTAAGATAAGTTCACTGACCGTCAAGAATCCATGCCGCGCAACAGTTTTTTACATCACGCTCGGGCAATCCGAGCACGTGGCTGTGCATGGCATGCCGCGACGATATCAGCGAGCATCGCCGACACCCTTTGTCCTACCTATGACCACCTGCTCGAGCACGAGGACGCAGGCATGCTGGGCCGATCCGGGTCGAGCGCCCCGGCCGCCACGGCCAGCCCCTTGAGGCGCAGCCAGCAAGGCGCCTGACTGAAGACACCTTTAGAAACTCTTAATGAAGCTTCCGATCTCATGCCTGCATGTTCCTGGCCGTACCGGGAGCTGACACGGCGTTGCAACAATGCTGCCGTACAAGGTTCGGTTCCGGTGGCCGCGCTCACTGAGCGCGCCCTTGTTGCAATCACACTAGGGGGCCGTATGAGGTTGAAGAGCTTCGTGTCTCGAACGCTCGCCGGCGTGCGCACAGGTGCCGCGCTGCTGGCCTGGCTGCAGATGTCCGTGGGGCCGGCGCTTGCGGGCGCGGCTACGCCATCCGCCGATGAGAGCACACAAACGCCGATCAAGCACGTCATCGTGATCATCGGTGAGAACCGCAGCTTTGATCACGTGTACGCGACCTACGTGTCCCCCAGCGGGGAGAAGGTGTGGAACCTGCTCTCCGAGGGCATCGTCGACAAGGACGGTCGCCCGGGGCCGAACTTTTCCCGGGCCGAGCAGCACGCCGCCACCGACCCGGCACAGGATGCCTTCCTGCTCAGCCCGCCGAAGACCTCCTTCCCCAACAACGTCCTGCCTGCGCCGCTGGTCGGCGGGCCGCAGGTCTCCTTCGTTCCCGGACAGAGCCTGAGTCTGGCGGAGGCCTCGGAGAATGGCCTCGCGCCGGAGTACTACCAGTTCTTGGTGAGCGGTGGCACGGGGCAAACCTCCGGCACCCCGGATCAGCGCATCACGAACGTGAACGCGTTGCCGCCCGGTCCCTTCCAGCTGACCAACGGCGCGGATTTCACGTACGACTCATACGCGCAGAGTCCCGTGCATCGCTTCTACCAGATGTGGCAGCAGCTTGACTGCAGCCTGGCGCACGCGACGCCCAAGCTGCCTTCCGGCTGCGACGCCTCGCTGTTCTCCTGGGTCGAGGTCACGGTGGGCGCGGGCACCAACGGGCTGCAGCAGCCGACCAACTTCAGCATCGAGTACTCGCCCGCTGCGGCCACCACGGGGGAGGGCTCGACGGCGCTGGGCTTCTACAACGTGCAGCGCGGCGATGCGCCCTACTTCAAGAAGCTCGCGGATGAGTTTGCCTTGAGCGACAACTTCCACCAGTCGGTCAGCGGCGGCACGGGCGCCAATCACATCATGCTCGGTCACGGCGACATGATCTATTTCAGCGACGGCAAGGGCCATCCGCTCACCCCGCCTGAGAACGTCGAGGTCGTGCCCGGCACGGCCAACGCCGGGATCGTGAACGAGGTCGAGAACCCGAACCCGGCCCCGGACACCAATAACTGGTACACCGAGGACGGCTATGGCGGCGGCTCCTTCGGCTCTCCCTCCTTCGGCGGTGGCTCCTACAGCGACTGCGCCGATCTCTCGCAGCCGGGAGTCGAGCCGATCGTGAAGTACCTGCGCTCCCTGCCGCGGCCGATCAAGCCGAACTGCGAGCCCGGCCACTACTACCTGCTCAACAACTACAATCCGGGCTACTTCGGCAACGGTAACAACGCCTTCACGGATACGAACGCCAACAACACGGTGTTCACCGTGCCGCCGTCCTCGACGCGCAGCATCGGCGATGAGCTGCTCGCCGAGCACGTCTCCTGGAAGTACTACGGCGACCAGTGGAATGCGTACGTCCCCGACCCGTACCAGCTCAACTACGGGGCGATCGGTGCGGACACCGATGAGTACTGCAACATCTGCAACCCGTTCCAGTACGACACCTCGATCATGGCGAACGCGCAGGTGCGCACCGCCCACATCCAGGACACCGCGAATCTTTACGAGGACATCGCCAACGGCACCCTGCCGGCCGTGTCATTCGTGAAGCCTTCCGGCCTGGTCGATGGCCACCCGTCTTCCTCGAAGCTCGATCTGTTCGAGGGCTTTGCCAAGAAGATCGTCGACGCCGTGCACGCCAATCCTGCCCTGTGGAAGGACACCGCGATCTTCATCACCTTCGATGAGGGCGGCGGCTATTACGATTCAGGCTATGTGCAGCCGCTGGACTTCTTCGGCGACGGCACGCGCATCCCGCTGCTGGTCGTCTCTGCGTTCACCCGGCCCGGGCACGTGTCGCACGCCTACTCGGATCACGTCTCGATCCTGAAGTTCATCGAGCGCAACTGGGGTCTTGATCCGGTCACGCACCGCAGCCGCGATAATTTCCCCAACCCGATCGTCGCGGCGGACAACCCGTACGTGCCGCTCAACACGCCGGCCCTCAGCGACCTGTTCGACCTGTTCGACTTCTCCGCGCCTCACGGAACGGGCGAGTAACACGCACTTGAAAGGCGAGGCGGTCCGCGCATCCGGCGCGGGCCGTACCTCGGCTCAAGCTCGCAAGACCGCCGCATCGTGCCGTGCGAGCGGCGGGTCCGTCCGCTGACCGGTCCGACGACTGCTCGAGCGGCGCGCCGCCATGCTCCAGATCCTTGGGTTCAGGCCCGGGATTGCGCTCACCTGAGCCGGCATCTATTTCGCGTGCGGGCAGCCGCTCATTGCTGGCGCTCATACCCCGCGGACCTGCGGGGGGTAGCGGCTTCGCTCGGTGCCGGCTTCCCCCTGAAGGCTTTGCGGGGTAGTGTATTGATCGCTCGGGTCCGTTGATGGGCGCGCCGCCGATCGTCGCGATTTGATCGAACAATCATCTTGGCTCCACCCTTCCCTTCTTTCCACACAGGCTCGCGCGTGCGGTCGCACCGATTGCGGGCACGTCGAGACCGGGCTCGCGCCATGGCAGTGCAGCAGGTGCTGCGGACCGCCAAGACTGCGGTGTGCTTCAGCCACTTACAGAGCTTGCCTCGGTGTGGCATGAAAGCTGCAAATTCGCACCGCCCCGATCCAGGCCGGGATGGTGGGTCTTGAGTCCTTGCCGGAATGGCGTGCTTGCGGGGCTTGCCGCAACGTATGAACGAAAGCCAGGTATGACGGGTGGGGTCGAACGAAGGGCAGCACGCGGCATGTGCGCCGACAGCGGCTCGCACTCCGGTGTGCCTTGCGCGTGCACAGTTAAGTTTTGCCAGGCGCCTCTCACCGCGCGCGGGCGCGTGGCATGCAGGGGCTTGCGTCCACAGGCGTCCCAAGCTTGCCGACGAGCCTTAAGGCGGCAAGCCCATGAATTTTAAGGAGCATCGCATGAAACTGGTCACTGCCATCATCAAACCCTTCAAGCTCGATGATGTGCGAGCGGCGCTGTCCGATATCGGTGTTTCGGGCATGACGGTGACCGAGGTCAAGGGCTTCGGCCGGCAGCGCGGCCACACCGAGCTGTATCGCGGCGCGGAGTATGTCGTGGACTTCGTGCCGAAGACGCGCATCGAGGTGGCCGTGCGCAGCGATCTCGTCGATCAGGTCGTGGAGGCGATCCTCAAGTCGGCCAAGACCGGCAAGGTCGGCGACGGCAAGATCTTCATCACCGAGATCGAGCGCGTCATCCGCATACGCACCGGCGAGACCGACAACGCCGCCTTGTGAACGTCGCGGGCCTGCGCACCTTAGCTTGGGCGCGCAGGCTCTTCCCGCCCGGGGCCGCTCTTGCGGGTAGTATGCTTCGCAAGTGACCGCGCTTCCCGCGCGCACGCCTCGCCCAAGCATGCCCCAGGCCATCCGTTTTCTTGAGCACGGCGGTCCCGAGGTTCTCAAGCTCGAGGAGCGGGACCCGGGCAAGCCGACGTCCGATGAGGCGCAAGTGCGCCACACCGCCATCGGCGTTAACTACATCGATGTGTACGATCGCACCGGCCTCTATCCCACGGCGCTCCCCTCCGGGATCGGTCGGGAGGCGGCAGGCGTGATCACCGCACTCGGGCGCAAGGCGGCCGGCTTTCGCATCGGGGACCGGGTGGCCTATGTGCATTCCCAGTCCGGCGCCTACAGCGAGCTGCGCAATGTCCCATTCGAGCGGCTGGTGAAGGTCCCCAGGAGCATCTCGGATGAGCAGGCGGCCGCGCTGATGCTCAAGGGCTTGACCGCGCATTACCTGCTGCGGCGTACGTACCGTGTCGCCCGGGGGGATGTGATCCTGGCGCATGCCGCGGCGGGCGGGGTGGGCCTGATCCTGTGTCAGTGGGCCAAGGCGCTCGGCGCCACGGTTATCGGGGTCGTCGGCAGCGAGGCCAAGGCGCAGCTGGCTCGCAAGCACGGCTGCAAGCACGTGCTGATCTTAGGACAGGACGAGCTGGTTCCTGCGGTCAAGCGGATCACCCAGGGTGAGGGGGTTGCCGTGGTCTACGATTCCGTCGGCCAGGAGACCTTCCACGACTCCCTCGATTGCCTGCGACCGCTCGGCATGATGGTCGCCTACGGCAATGCATCCGGCCCGCCGCCGGCCATCAGCCCGCTCGAGCTGACCAAGCGCGGCTCACTCTTTCTGACGCGACCCACTCTGTTTCACTACATCGCAACGCGCGAGGCGCTGCAGTCCGCTGCCCGGGAGCTGTTCCGGGCCGTCAAGGCTCAGTCCATTCGTGTGCTCATCGGCCAGAGGTATCCGCTCGCGCAGGCCGCCGATGCCCATCGCGATCTCGAGGCGCGGCGCACCACGGGCTCGACGGTGCTGATCCCCTGACGGGGCGTTGCGGCGGGCTTGCGCGCTGGGGGTGCGGCTTCAGGCTCTGCGATCCTGCGGCTGCGCCCGCCCGGTCAGGCTCGCGATCACGATCGCGAGCTCCTGCGGCTCGACGGGCTTGGCTACGTGATTCTGGAAGCCTGCCTGCAGGGCCCGTAGCCGGTCGAGCGGTGAGGCGTAGGCGGTGACCGCAATCGCGGGGGTCTTGCCGCCGAAGTCCGGATCGAGCGAGCGCACCTGCTCGATCAGCGCATAGCCATCCATGCCGGGCATGCCGAGATCGGCGATCAGCACGTCCGGCCGCTCGTTCAGCAGCAGGGTGAGCGCAGCCTGGCCGCTGTCAGCGAGGCTCACATGCGCCCCGTAGCCCTGCAGCATGCCGCTGATGAGCTCGCGGGAGGCTGGATCATCGTCCACGACCAGCAAGCGCATGTCCGATAGCATCGCCGCGAAACCGCCGCTCGCGGCCAGATCGGCTGTCCGCGGCTGCACGTTCCCCTCGCGCGCCGGCAGCCGGATCACGAAGCGGGCACCGGTGTTCTCGCCGGCGCTGTGGGCCTCGACGGAGCCAGCGTGCAGCTCAACCAAGTGGCGCACGATGGCGAGCCCCAGGCCGAGGCCGCCGTGGCGCCGGCTGATCGAGCCGTCTTCCTGGCGAAAGCGATCGAACACATGGGGCAGGAACTCGGGCTTGATGCCCTGGCCGCTGTCCTGCACGGCGATCTCGATGTCCCGGCCGCGGCGCACGAGTGAGACCTCGACCTGTCCGCCTGAGGGTGTGAACTTGATGGCGTTGGAGAGGAGGTTGCAGACGACCTGCTGCAGACGAGCAAAGTCCCCGCGTACGTTGCCGGCGCGGGCCTCGAGCAGCGGCACGACTTGCAGGCCCTTGGCCTGGGCGGACGGGTGCATCGTCTCGAGCGCCGCTTCCACGACGCGCCGGGGATCGACCGGGACCAGCTCGAGCGCCACCTTGCCGGTGACGATGCGCGAGACATCCAGCAGATCCTCGATGAGGCGCTTCTGGGCGCGCGCATTGCGCTCGATCGTCTCGAGGGCGCGGGCGTGGGTGGCCTCATCCAGCCGCCGGGTGCGCAGCAAGGTGATCCATCCAAAGATGGCGTTGAGCGGGGTGCGCAGCTCGTGCGACATGGTGGCCAGGAACTCATCCTTCAGGCGGCTGAGCTCCTCGGCCTCTGCGCGCAGCACGCGCTCGCCCTTGAGTAGCGACTCGCGCTCCTGCTCGACGCGCTCGCGCTCGGCGATCTCGGCCTGCAGCCGTTGGTTGCTCTCCTGCAGCTCCGCGGTACGCTCGGTGACCCTAGATTCGAGCTCCTGGTTGGAGCGCGCCAGCGCGGCATGCGTCTCGTACAGGTCTACGAATATCCTGACCTTGGTGCGTAGCGCGGGGGCGATGACCGGGGCGAGGAGGTAGTCCATCGCACCCAGCTCGTAGCCGCGCGCGATCTGCGTATCATCCGCGTAAGCGGTGACGAAGATGATCGGGGTGTGCCGCCCGTTGCGGTGCTGGCGCAGCAGTTGGGCAGTCTCGAGTCCGTCGATCTCCGGCATGTTGACATCGAGCAGGATGACCGCGAACTCCCCTTCCTGCACGTGTTCAAGGGCCTCGGTGCCGGAGCGGGCGACGACGATCTCCGCGCCAAGATCCTCGAGCAGGGCTCGATAGACGAGCAGCTGCTCGGGTAGATCGTCAACGATCAGGATGCGTGCGCGCGGGTGCGACACTGCGGAAATCTCTCCTCGTCGGGCGACCCAGAGGTCAGCATGCTGGCTCATGGAGCGGCGCGCTGCACGCGGCGTGATCATGGTGGGCCATAGGGCGTTCTCCTTCGAAGCTTGCGCAAGATCGAGAGCGATGGCGCGGGCTTGTCTACGGGTGTGTCCGTGCGCGCGTGCCTTCAGCGGACGATGCGCAAGGGACGTGCGTTGCGGCTGATGCCCAGCGCGCCGCTCCGTACCACTTCCAGCAGCTCGGCGCTGCGCGCCAGATCGACGATGAATGCATTGATCTCTGCCTCGCTCGCAGTGAGCTCGACGATGAAGCCATCGGGAGCCGGGTCCAGCACACGTCCGCCGGTGCGGATAACGTGGCCGCGCACCGCGTCGGTGGCCTCGGGCCGCACTTTGAGCTTCAGCAGTATGAGCTCGCGCTCGAGGTGCTCCCCGAGGGTCATGTCCTCGACATTCACCACGTCGATAAGCTTGTTCAGCTGGTTGACGATCTGCTGGATCGCCGCATCGGAGCCCTTGGTGACCAGGGTGAGGCGGGAGACAGTGGGGTCGTCGGTGGGCGCCACCGAGAGCGACTCGATGTTGTAGCCGCGCGTAGAGAACAGTCCCGCGACCCGCGTGAGCGCGCCGGCTTCGTTCTGCAGCAAGATGGCAATGATATGACGCATGCTAGTCATGACCGCCGCGCAGGCGGGATCGTTCCAGGGGCGCGCTGGCGAGGGGCCGTGAGTCTCGCGACGCAGGCGAGGTTCGTGCGCCTGCCACGTGCTCCAAGGACCTGCGCGCACTGGAGCGGGCGGCAAAGATAAACCCGCGGGCAGCAATCAGGAAAGCTCTGGAGCGTTCACGTGCCTCAAGGAGGCGTCCCTTGGGTGCGCCGCTGCTGGGTTTGCAGGCCTTGGCTCCGGTGCCCATTTACACAGCGCGCGGCGCGCCCGGCGTCGGCGGCGAGCCGGTGCGTGGCGCGAGGCCGGCTGGCACGCCTGCCGGCTCTTACTTTAAGCTGCGAAAGGAAGCACGCTCTTTGCGGATTTGCACCTTGACCATGAGTGACACAGTGACCCAGCCGCGCCCTCTGACGCATGCCTTGGCCGGTGAGCGCATGACGGGCGCCCGGATCGTGATGCAGGTGCTGGCGGATGAGGGCGTCACGGCCATCTTCGGCTACAGCGGCGGGGCCATTCTGCCGACCTACGACGCGGTCTTCCTGTACAACGAGGACCAGCGCACCAGGGGCCTGCCGCAGATCCCGCTCATTGTGCCCGCGAACGAGCAGGGCGCCGGCTTCATGGCATCGGGCTATGCGCGCAGCACCGGCCGCGTGGGGGTTTGCCTGGTCACCTCGGGCCCTGGTGCAACCAACACCGTGACGCCGGTGCGTGACTGCGCGGCGGACTCGATCCCGATGGTGGTCATCTGCGGTCAGGTCGCCAGTGCCGCGATCGGCAGTGACGCGTTCCAGGAGGCCCCGGTGGCCTCCCTGATGGGGGCCATTGCCAAGCACATCTTCCTGGTGACCGATCCGCACAAGCTCGAGGCGACTCTGCGCACGGCTTTCGAGATCGCCCGCACGGGCCGCCCAGGCCCGGTGGTCGTGGACCTGCCGAAGGACGTGCAGAACTGGGAGGGTGTGTTCCATGGGGCCGGCGCCTTGCCCATTCCAGGCTACCGCCGCCGGATGAAGGAGCTCACCGAGCGCACCTTGGAGGCACGCGAGGCGGGGCGGTTCTTCGAGATGCTCGCCGAGGCACGGCGGCCGCTGATCTACGCCGGCGGCGGCGTGGTGAATGCGAGCGCCTCGGCTGCCCTCACCGACTTTGCCGTCAGCTTCGGCATCCCGGTCGCCACGACCTTGATGGGCATCGGGGCCTTCGATACCACGCATCCCTTGAGCCTGCGCATGCTGGGCATGCACGGGGCGGCGTTCGCGAACTACGCGGTGGATGACTGCGACTTCTTGATCGCCATCGGGGCACGCTTCGATGACCGGGTCGCGACCGTGCCTGCGAAGTTCGCCAGGAATGCGCGACGCATCGCGCAGCTGGACATCGATCGTGCCGAGGTCAACAAGGTCAAACGCGTGCAGTGGAGCCATGTCGGGCGGCTTGCCGGGGCGCTCGAGGCGCTCATGGCGCAGGGGCGGCGTGAGCGCTTTGCGCCCGACTACAGCGCCTGGCACGCGGAAGTTGCCGAGCTCAAGCAGCGCCACGCGATGGGCTACGACCGCTCAAGCCCACTGATCCAGCCGTACTACATCATGGAGGAGATCAGCCGCCATGCCGGCGGTGAAGCGATCATCAGCACCGGGGTCGGGCAGCACCAGATGTGGGCCGCGCAGTATGTCCACTTCCGTCATCCGCGCCTGTGGCTCACCTCCGGCAGCATGGGCACCATGGGCTTCGGGCTGCCGGCGGCCATCGGGGCGCAGATCGCCCACCCGGATCGGCTGGTGATCGACATCGATGGGGACTCGAGCATCCGCATGAACATTGGCGAGCTCGAGACCGTCACCACCTACGACCTGCCCATCAAGGTCGTGGTGCTCAATAACTTCGGCGACGGCATGGTCAAGCAATGGCAGAAGCTCTTCTTCAAGGGTCGGCTCTCGGCGAGCGATCGCTCCTTGCACAAGAAGGACTTCGTCAAGGCCGCCCAGGCCGATGGCTTCCAGTACGCGGTGCGCCTGGATCGCAAGGAGGATGTCCCGGGCGTCATCGAGGAATTCCTGCGCTATCCCGGGCCGGCCTTCCTCGAGGTCATGATCGACCCGGATGCGGGCGTATACCCCATGGTGGGCCCGGGGCAGGAGTACGACTCGATGATCACCGGGGACTTCATTGCCTCGCGCTACAAGGTGGACATCCAGACCCCGGGCGCCTCCGAGATGTTCTGACTCGCGGCAGGACGCGCGGCCTTCGGGGTAGTGGTGGGTCTTGATGGGTATTTACCCCCAGCGCTGGCGGCACTGGCGGGCGTGTCGCCACCTGGGTCCCAAGCTCTAGACGCCGCGGGGGCAGACAGGCATGAGGGGCGTGCACGAATCGGCTCCGGACGGCCGGAGCAATCCGGCAACTGTTGCGCAGTATGGCCGAGCGGGTGCCTGGCGCTGTGAGCGCAGCGTGTCACTAGGCCCTTACGGGGTACTGGGTGCCCGGCGCGGGTAAGCGCGTCGGGGGTTCAAGACCAAAGAAGCGCGCTTGCTACCCCGTCTGACGACGGGGTTTCCGCGCGGACAGGAGTTCTATGAAGTACCTGCACACCATGGTGCGTGTCACCGATATCGAGGCGTCCCTGCGCTTCTACCGCGATGCCCTGGGGCTCACGGAGGTCTCGCGCAAGGAGTACCCCCAGGGACGCTACACGCTCGTCTTCCTGGCGGCCCCGGGAGATGAATCTGCCCAGATCGAGCTCACGTACAACTGGGACCGCGAGGAATACGGCGGGGGGCGCAACTTCGGCCACCTTGCGTATGCGGTGCCCGACATCTACGCCACCTGCCAGCGGCTGCTGGACCATGGGGTGACCATCAGCCGGCCGCCCCGCGACGGACGTATGGCCTTCGTGCGTTCCCCCGACAACATCTCCATTGAGCTGCTGCAGCAAGGCGGTGCGCTCGTTCCCACGGAGCCCTGGAAGTCGATGCCGAACGTGGGTAGCTGGTAGAGACTGAAGCAATACACAGTCGCTTACGTTTGCGCCCGGGTTGTGCTAATCATGCAAGCCCGTCTGTGTCTGCCTGGGCTCCATGAAGATCCTACCCGGACTGCTGATCGCGGCAGTGTTCGCGACCTTGACGTTCGCCTTCTGGGCGTATGTGAATCGCCCGACCGCCGAACCACCCTGGCCGCAGCGCATCCAGGGCTTCGCCTTCTCGCCGTTCCGCGCCAACGAGGACGCGATGCGGAACGAGATGCCGACGGATGAGGAGATCGACTCCGACCTGAAGCTGCTGGCGGGCAAGGTCAACGCCCTGCGCACCTATGGTGTGGATGGCACGTGGGCGGATGTGCCGCAGCTGGCCGAGCGCTATGGCATCAATGTCGCGGTCGGCACCTGGATCGACGCCCGCGCCGAGCAGAACGAGAAGCAGCTCACCACGGCGATCGAGCTGGCGCGCACCCACGTGAACGTTGTGCGCGTCTTCATCGGCAACGAGGTCGTGCTGCGCGGTGACATCCCCATCAAGCAGCTCGAGGGTTATCTGGAGCGTGCCCGCAACGCCATCGGGCAGCCCGTCAGCACCGCCGAGCCCTGGCACGTCTGGCTGTCCCATCCGGAGCTCGCGCACTACGTGGATTTCATCGGCGTGCACCTCTTCCCGTACTGGGAGGGGGTCTCGGTCGATGTGGCCGTGGACTACTCCTTCGCCGAGCTGAAGCGCCTGCAGAAGGCCTTTCCCGGCAAGCCGATCGTGGTGGCCGAGATTGGCTGGCCGAGCCGTGGTCGTACACGCGAGTCGGCGGTCGCCTCGGTGGGCAACGAGGCGCTGTTCCTGCGGCGCTTCCTGCAGAAAGCGGAGAAGGCGCAGCTGGTCTACTACGTGATGGAGGCCTTCGATCAGCCCTGGAAGGCGCACCTGGAGGGGGCCGTGGGCTCCTACTGGGGCGTGTACGATGTCAATCGCCATCCGAAGTTCGAGTTCACAGCGCCGATCGTGAGGGTGCCCGAGTGGCATGTGCTGGCAGCCATCTCGGTGGCCGTCGCCCTGCTGGTTCTCGCGGTCGTCTACATGAATAGCGCCACGCTGCGTAATCGTGGGCGCAGCTTTCTGGCGGTGGTGGTCTACAGCGCGGCGACCATTGCCGTGTGGGTGTTCTACGATTTCACGCAGCAGTACATGACGGTCTCGAGTGTCGTGTCCGGTGTGCTCCTGCTGCTCGGGATGCTGGGCGTGATGCTGGTGCTGCTGGCCGAGGCGCACGAGTGGGCGGAGGCTCACTGGGTCACCTCGCGCCCCCGCTTGGGGCTACCCAGGCAG
>Ga0123356_10004579_pt1 | contig 14253 bp, 10 predicted proteins | sample TergutEmb28metaG_2_FD_92546 | JGI IMG/M metagenome (GOLD analysis project Ga0123356, IMG submission 92546) | Embiratermes neotenicus P3 segment gut microbial communities from Petit-Saut dam, French Guiana - Emb289 P3 | ecosystem: Host-associated > Arthropoda: Insects > Digestive system > Gut ...
GTGGGCCTGGGGGGTGGGGTGGGTGTGGGTGGTGGGGCGGGGGTGGGAGGTGAGGTGAGTGTGGGAGGTGGGGTGTGCCTGGGAGGTGAGGTGGGTGTGAGAGGTGAGGTGGGCCTGGGAGGTGAGGCGGTTGTGGGAGGTGAGGTTAGCCTGGGGGCGCAGGTTTCTTGGGAGGAGCCAGGTGGCGGCTAGTGCGCCCATCTCGGGGACGCCAAACGCCCAGGCCAGAGGCTCGGCGGCGGCAGTGACGGCCCGGTAGATAGCCCAGGCTGCCACCGCGGCAGCGGCTCCCATGAGGAGGACAAACAGGATCCGGACTAGGACAACGCGCACCTTGGAGGGCTTCTTGCGGGCGGGAGGCGGAGGGGTTTCCGGCCAGGACTCGGGGGTCGGCGCAGCAGCGGCATCCCCGGGCGAGGGAGCCGGGCCCAGGTCTTGGTCCCGGGCCGGGTCGGATTCAGGGGCGACTGCGCCCAGCACCTCGGAGAAGGGGGTGAACGCGTCGGGGGCGAAGGTGGCAAACGCGTCGGAGGCAAAGGGATCCTCCCAGGTGATGCCACCCGCGGGTGGGTCTTCGAAGACGGGAGCAGGAAGGAATGCCTCCCCCGCCAGGCCGTTCGCCTCGGGGGCGGTATCGGCGAACTCGAGCACCGGGGCATCGGGGACCGCAGCCGGGAGCGGCGGTGCATCGTCTGTCACAGGTGGGTGGTCGAGGGCCTCAAAGGGGTCTTCCAGGAGTTCGGGGGCGGCGAGGTCATAGGGAGGGGCCAGCGGCTCCTCCTCCGTCGGGGGCACCGGCTCGGCCGGCCATTCCTCGACCGGCGGGGCACTGGGCTCCTCAGGTGGCGTATCCGGCCACGACGGAATCTCCAGTCGCTCACTGGGAGCCGGTTCGGGAACGGGAACAGGGGCGACCCACTCCTCAGGTACGACGGGCGCGTCCATGACAGGCGGCGGAGGTGTGGCGGGTTCTCCCCAGGGAAGCAGCGACGACTCGTCCGGGGCGCCTACCTGCTCCGATGGGTCGACCACGTTGACCGATCCCGTCGCGTAGACCGGGGGCAGTGCGGCGGCGAAGGGGGCGACCGGAGCCAAGGAGGCGGGGTCGGCCATTCCCACATGCTCGGCGGGCTGCGGCGGAATCACAGGAACGGGGCGCGAGATTGGGCGGGAGATCGGGGCTGGGGTTGGCGTTCTCCCCACGGCATCCCAGTCGGGTTCGGAAAAGGCAAGAGGTCCCGACACGGCAGCGACGCTGAATGGGCGGTCCATACCGGGGGCGATCCCGGTTGGGTGGGGGTGGGCTCCGAGGTGGCCGGCGGCCGGCAGGCCGGCGGCCGAGGGGTGCGGGTGGGGGTGGGGGTGGCCTGTCAGTGGGACGTCGTTTCCCCTGGTGGGGCTTGGGATGCCCTCGCCTCGCGGTGGGCTGACCATGCCTCCGCTCCGGGATGGGATCACCGAGCCGGGGAGGGGTTCCCTGGGGGGTAGGGGCCCCTGGGAGGGGTGGTCGATTCCTCTTGGCGCAGGCCAGGCCGGTCTCGACCTCGCATCGGGCCGCGGCGCTGATCCTCCTGAGGCACCGGGGGCACCGTGAGCACCGGAAGTACCAGGAGCAGCGGGAGCATCGGAAGCGTTCAGCCAGGGACTGCGCTCAGGAGGCCGTGGCACTGGCCCAGCCGGAGCACCGGGAGCACCGGGAGCACTCAGCCAGGGACTGAACTCAGGCGGCAATCGGGACGGTTGGGCCGCCATCGTGCGCGGGGGGAATTCTGGAGTGCTGCCGGAGGTGGTGCCGGGGATGACTGTGCTGATGGGGCGGGACGGCGCGCCGATTCTGGGGCCTGCTTGGCGGCGGCCTGCCGGCTCCCAGCGGTCGGGGCGCGGCTCCGGCGAGACCACGGAGACATCCGACGAGATGGGGCGCGGCAAAGCCCGGGAAGGAGCAGGGCGAGGGAAAAGGTCAAAGTCGAGGGACGGCATTGCGTGCGGCATCTCGGGGCCGTCGCCGGTATGGGGGACAACGGGGATGGGTCGCGAGCCGGGGTACATCTGGGTGAGTTCGGGGCGCGGCGAGAGGAGTTCGTAGCCCTCGTCGCGGCGGCCCGTGTCCCAGACGGGGGCGGAGCGTGGTGGGACGCGGGCTCCGGCGCGTTCGGCGGAATCGACCACCGCTTCCCTGAGGGTGCGGCGCGAGAGGGGCGGGCCATATTCAGTCATGAGATTGACCTCGGTACAGTCGATGCTTTTCGATGTAGCGGACCACGCCATCGGGGACGAGGTACCAAATGGGCCGGTCAGCGGCCACGCGAGCGCGACAATCGGTCGAGGAGATGGCGAGCGCTGGCACCTCGAGGAGGCTGACGTGCTCGACCGGAAGGCCGCCCGCGGTGAGCCGATGCCCCGGCCGCGTCACCCCGACAAAGTGAGCCCGACTCCACAGGGAACCGGCGTCACGCCACGCAGCGAGGTCAGCCATCGCATCGGCCCCGGTGATAAAGAACAGCTCGGCCTGCGGCATCGCGGCGCCCAGGTCGGCGAGGGTGTCGATGGTGTAGGTCGGCCCGGGGCGGTCGACATCCACCCGCGAGACCGTGAAGCGAGAGTTCGATGCGGTCGCAATCACCGTCATGAGGTAACGGTGCTCCGCCTGAGTCACGGCGCGATCAGCCTTTACCGGAGGCCGCCCAGTCGGGACAAAAACGACCTCTTCCAGGTCAAACACGGCTGCGGCCTCGCTCGCGGCGACAAGATGGCCGTTGTGGATGGGGTCAAATGTCCCACCCATGACCCCGACGCGCCGGGGTGCCTTCTCACCGAACGCCACGCCTGACCTTTCCCTCCACGCCGCCCCTTCGGCGGCACTGCGGAGTCATCGCCCCCCAGTGAACCACGCTCTGGCCTGGGTGCGCGCCTCCCACACCGAGTCACTGGCGAATCTGGCCAGAGCCCCACACCACCCACTTGGTCGTTGTGAGCTCGCCAAGGCCCATGGGCCCGCGCGCGTGAAGCTTCTGCGTCGAGATCCCAATCTCGGCTCCGAGGCCAAACTCCCCGCCGTCGGTGAACCGGGTCGAGGCGTTGACGATGACGGCGGCCGAGTCAATCATCGCCGTGAAGTCCTGCGCTGCGGCTAGGTCCGAGGTGCAAATCGCCTCGGTGTGGCCCGAGGAGTAGGTCTGGATGTGCTCGATCGCCTCGCCGAGTGAGTCGACAACCCGAACCGCGAAGTCCAAGGAGAGATACTCGGTGGCCCAGTCCTCGGTGGTCGCCGGGACGATATTGATCCCCGCTGGGGCCAGCTCTTGGGTCGCTTGGTCGCCGTGAATGGTGACCCCTGCATCGGCGAGTTGCCTCAGCGCCTCCGGCAGGAAACCCGGCGCCGCGTCGGCGTGAACCAGCAGCGTCTCCGCCGCGTTGCAGACGCTGGGCCGGTGAGTCTTCGCATTGAGCACGATGGCGGTCGCTTGCGTCGGATCGGCGCTTGCGTCCACATACACATGGCAGTTGCCCACTCCAGTCTCGATGACCGGAACCACCGCCTCACGCACGACCGTCTGAATGAGGCCCGCTCCCCCACGCGGTACGAGCAGATCCACGAGCCCGCGCGCCCGCATGAGGGCCCGCGCCCCGTCGCGTCCCAGCGCGTCGATGGTCTGGACCGCGTCCGGAGGCAGCTGGCGCCTTCGCAGCGCCCCCCTGAGAACCTCGACGATGGCGACATTGGAGTCCGCTGCTGCGCTTCCCCCCCTGAGGATCACCGCATTCCCCGACTTGACGGCAAGCCCCGCCGCATCCACCGTCACGTTGGGCCGCGCCTCGTAGACCATGCCGACGACCCCCATGGGGACCCGGATCTGGCGCAGCTGCAGCCCATTGGGAAGGGTCGAGCCGCGGACCACCGCGCCCACGGGGTCGGGAAGCCCCGCGACCTCGCGCAACGCATCGGCAATCTGCACGATCCGCTGGTGGTCAAGCCGCAGCCGGTCCTGGAGGGTCACGCTCATGCCCTCGGCGCGCCCGCGCTCCAGGTCGCGCTGGTTCGCCTCGACAATCTGGGCGGATGCAGCGACCAGATGGTCCGCCATCGTGCACAAGAGTGCGTCCTTCTCCTGGGTGCCGAGCGTTGCCAGCACCCGCCCCGCTACCCGCGCCCGCGTCGCGATCTCCGCAACTTCATCAATGACAGCCTGAGGAAGAGTGTTTTCCATAGGCACGAGCCTAGCGGCTGCCATCGTGGGGTTTGGGGCGGCGGGATCTGGCGTGGGGGGTTAGTTCGTCTCGGTGGATGGCTTCTAAGGCTTGGCGGGGGCCTAGGCGGTCTTGGATGGCGGCTAGGGACAGGCCCTTTACCTTGGCTAGGTCGGCGGAGGAATAGCCAGTGATGCCGCGGGCGACGATCATGCCGGTGGGGTCAACGACCTCGACGACGTCGCCGGGGGTGAACTCGCCTTCGACGCCGACAACGCCGACGGGCAGGAGGGATCTCTTTCCTGAGGTCACGGCTTCGGCTGCGCCGGGATCAACAAGCAGGCGTCCGCGGGGCGCGGCGGCGTAGCCCAGCCACATTCGCTTGCCGGTCAGTCGCTCGCCGGTTACGTGGAAGAAGGTTCCGTGCTGCGCGGCTTCCTCTTCGCCAATGGAGGGGTCCAGCGCCTCGGCGAGCCTGTTCACCGAGGTCAGGAGGACGGGGATCCCGGAGGAGGTTGCCAATCCGGCGGCGTGGACTTTCGTGGCCATCCCGCCGGTGCCGACCGCAGATCCCCGCGCCGAGACGGAGATTCCTTCCAGGTCCTCGGAGTCCACGACCTCGGCGATCCGGACTGAGCCCGGCCGCGTGGGGGGCGCAGTCCGCAGCCCGTCAACGTCGGTCAGCAGCACAAGCCCGTCCGCCCGGACCAGGTGGGCCACAAACGCGGCGAGCCGGTCGTTGTCGCCAAAGCGAATCTCGTCGGTGGCCACAGCGTCGTTTTCGTTAATGACCGGCACAACCCCGCGCTCAAGCAGGGTCACAAGCGCCCGTTCAGCATTCCCGTAGGTAGATCGGCGCACGATGTCGCGACTCGTCAACAGCACTTGCCCCACCGTCCGGCCATGCGAACCAAAGGCTCGCGTGTACTCGGCCATGAGGAGACCTTGCCCTACGGAGGCCGCGGCCTGCGCTTCGGCGAGAGTCCGAGGCCAGGTGGGCAATCCGAGCGGTCCCATGCCGGCGGCCTGGGCGCCAGAGGAGACAAGCACGACTTCGCGGCCCGCCGCCAGTCGCCCGGCGAGGCCGTTGACCAGCGCTCCGAGTCGGTCCGGCGCGAGGTGGCCCGCGGTGTCCGTCAGGCAGCTGGACCCCACTTTGATGACGAGTCGCCGGGCAGCCGCGAGCTCGGAGCGGGTCTGGGGGGCCGTCATCGTGCGTCCTTGGGGGTGTCGGCGGGGTCGGACCAGTGGCCGGCGAGGCGCTCGGTCCACAGCTCGGCGCGCGCTGCGGCTTTGGCATCCATACGCTCAGCGTATTCGCGACGACGGTCGGGAGTGGTGCGGCGACGGCGATCCTCTAGGCGCGGGTCGCTTCCGCGGGCGCCAAGAAGCTCGGGGCCAGTCAGGAGCGTCGGCTCGAAATCAAAGACCACCCCGGAGTCGAGGCGGCCGATGACGACCTCGGCTCCGGCGCTCGCGCCCGCTTCCATTAGGGCGTCTTCAACCCCGAGACGGGCCAGGCGGTCGGCGAGGTAGCCGATGGCCTCGTCGTTGGAGAAGTCTGTTTGGTGGACCCAGCGGACGGGTTTGTCGCCCTCGACCTGGTACAACACCTGCCCGTCGGCCTCCTCGTGGCGGGTGACCGTGAAGGGGGTGGCGTCAACGGCCTTGGGTCGCAGGACGATGCGGGGGGCGGGGGCGGCGGCTTCGCGCTCGCGAGCGGCGCGAACCAGGGCGGCTAGGGCGTATCCCAGCGCGGGGAGGCCTTCGTGGCTCACTGCCGAGACCGCAAGCACGTCGAGGCCGCGCTCGCGGAGGTCAGGGCTGATGAGCTCGGCCAACTCGCGGGCTTCGGGGACGTCGATCTTGGTGAGAACTGCGACGCGGGGGCGTTCCATGAGGGGCAGGGCGCCGCCGGCGGTTGGGAGGTCGGCCGCGTAGCAGGCGAGCTCGGCCTCAATCGCGTCGAGGTCGGAGACGGGGTCGCGTCCGGGCTCGAGGGTCGCGCAGTCCAGGACGTGGACAATGACGCCGGAGCGCTCGATGTGGCGCAGGAAGTCCAGGCCCAGGCCGCGTCCCTGGGCGGCGCCGGGGATGAGTCCGGGGACGTCCGCCATCGTGAACCGGTCAGCCCCGGCCTGGACAACGCCGAGGTTCGGGATGAGCGTCGTAAAGGGGTAGTCGGCGATCTTGGGGCGAGCGGCGGACATTGCGGCGATGAGGGAGGACTTGCCGGCCGAGGGGAAGCCGACCAGGGCGACATCGGCCAGCGACTTTAGCTCGAGGATGAGGTCGCGTTCCTCGCCGGGTTCGCCCAAGAGCGCGAAACCGGGGGCCTTGCGTCGAACCGACGCGAGCGCGGCGTTCCCCAGGCCTCCTCGTCCTCCCGCGGCAGCAACGAACTGCACTCCGGAGCCGACAAGATCGGCTAGGACGGCGCCTCCCCTGTCCTTAACCACCGTGCCGTCGGGGACATCAAGGACCAGGTCGCGGCCGCGAGCGCCATCTCGCGGTCCGCCTTGGCCAGCGCCGCCGGATGCCGCCTTGACGTGGGGGGCGCGGTGGAAGCTCAGAAGAGTTGTCGTGCTGGTGTCGGCTCGAAGGATGATTGACCCACCGTCGCCACCGTTCCCACCGTCGGGACCGGCCAGCGGCTTGTACTTTTCGCGCTTGATGGAGGCGCAGCCGTCGCCACCCTTTCCGGCCTTGAGGTGGAGGGTGACGCGGTCAACGAATTCGGCCACAGCCGATCAGGTCCGGATCAGGCCTCGACGATGTCGACGACGCGCCGCCGTCCGCGAGCGCCAAACTTCACCGCTCCCGCGCGGGTGGCGAACAACGTGTCGTCGCGGCCCAGGCCCACCCCGTGCCCCGGGTGGAAGTGGGTACCCCGCTGACGGACAAGGATCTCGCCGGCCTTGACGACCTGGCCGCCGTACCGCTTGACGCCCAGACGCTGGGCGTTCGAATCACGACCGTTGCGCGAGGAGCTCGCGCCTTTCTTGTGGGCCATCGCGCTGCTCCTACCTGGTGATTCCCGTGACCTTGACCCGAGTCAGCTCCTGGCGGTGGCCTTGGCGCCGACGGTAGCGGGTCTTGTTCTTGTACTTGAAGATGCGGATCTTCTTGCCGCGTTCGTTCGCGAGGATCTCGCAGGTGACCTTCACCTTTGCCAGCTCGTCCGGGTCGGTCGTGATGGTCTCGCCATCGGCGTAGAAGACCGCGGGGAACTCGACCGTCTCGCCGACAGCCTCAGACAGGCGGTTCGTCACCACCACATCGCCGACGGCCACCTTCTCTTGGTGGCCTGAGGCCTTGATGATCGCGTACACCACGGTGCTGCTCATTTCTCTCGCGTGTTGGGCACGGACACGTGCGGAGCTTGGTCGCCTTCGGGAGGTAACGGCCCGCACGGCGCGCAAACGTCGCGCCGTCAGGCGCGCCGACCTCCTAGCTTAGGGTGGCCAGGCCCGGAGGTCAAACGAACGTCCCGTCCGACTTATCCCCGGCTCCTTGCGTCGTGACCGCCTCGCGCCGACGGTGGTGGGGCGGCCTGAATAGCAATGGGGCCGCCGCCAGCGCGTGGCTGACGACGGCCCCATTGGCGGTTACTGCTAGATGAGTGTGAGAGTCAAAACAGAGGTGTAGTGGTCAGCCGGGGTGGACCAGGGGATGCCCAGGACCAGTTCGGCGTCGCACTTGAAGCGGCCGGTCGAGACCCCGCCGCCGGTGTAGCAGGCTGTCTTGGGTGTCGACAGGCCCTGATACTCACCAGGCCAAATCGGCGCCCCAGGCAGCTTCATGGGGACGTTCACCGGGTCGTGGGCTAGGCCCTCATCGACAACCGGAGCGAATGTGACCTTGGGGAACCAACCCAGGTTCGCCGAGAGAATCCGGCGGCCCGTGTTGTCTCCCACGAAGTCGGAGGCCACACCCACGAGGGTCCAGCCCTCGCCGGTGCCGCGCGCGTCGGTAACGAACGCCGGGTTCATCGCGTGCCCGCGGGTGATCTGGTCGGAGCCGTTCAGCGTGAAGGCGCCGAAGCTGACCGTCGGGTTCACAGGAACCTCAAGGCTGAGCGACGTGCCGGTGAGCGTGACGTCGAGCTCGGAGTCGATGCCGACCTGGGCACCAACCATCGCCCAGGCGTTGGTCGCCCGGGTGTTGATGATCAGCGGATCAATGACCTTGACCGACAGCTCGTACTTGCCGGCTGCGGCATAGGTGTGCTTGGCCCGAACAGAGAACTCCCCGCCGCCCAGCGGAACAACCTGGACGTCGGCGGCAATCGAGCGAGTCTTGTCTCCCCAGTTGATGATGGCGGTCAGCGTGGTCGCTGCAGAGCCGGTCACATGAGCAACCTCGCCGTCAAACTCCACTCCGGTGATCGGGTGCATGAGGGCACCCTTGACCGTGGGAGCCGGCGGCTCGGTGGACTTCTCGGGATAGAACGCACGCACTGCGGCGCGGATCTCCGGATACTGGGTCGAGTTGCTGTTGCTCAGGGTCCACGACATCATGCCGTTGAGCCCGTTGTCAGCTGCCCACTTGGCGCGGTCGTAGATGGTCTGGGCGTTTTCAACCGAGCCCACACGAAGCGTGCTCATGTCGTAGTACGTCTCATTCTTGGTGAGGTCGTTCCAGTACATGAGAGTCACGCGCGAGGCGCTCTGAGCGTTGGCCCAGGTCGCCGAGCCGGCGCCGGTCGGAAGAATGGCGGGCTTGTACATGCCATCATCCGGCCAGTGCTGCGTGAGCGTGAAGCCACGGGCTCCTGTCCACATGACGCCGTAGACGATCTTCTTGGGGTCAACGCCCTGCTCAAGGTAGAGCCTGACCGAATCGACGCCCGAGTTGTACTCGTCACCCGAGGTATCCCTCGGGTCGTAGTACAGCGGCTGGTTCGGCATGGAGAAGTCTCCATTGAGGTCGCAGCCCATCTCGTAGGCCATGATGCTGATCGCTTCGAGCGTGCGCCCGAGGAACTCAAAGTCGAAGCTCCTGGTCGGGTCGTACGGGGCGAAGACGTCGTCGGAGAAGTCAGAGGTCTGCCAGCGGCCAGCCGGGGTGGCGGCCGTCAGCCAGTACTCTTTCGGATCCTTGTCGTGGGCAATCGCCCAGGCGTTCATCTGGTTGCGGAACTCGATGACCATGAGGTTGTGGTTCTCGCGGTCGTCGGGATGGTAGCCAATGTTGAGCGGGCCGCCCGTGACCGGGAACTCCCAGTCAAAGTCGAATCCGTCAACCGCATCCTCGTCCATGAACCGCTCGACGCACGACTTGGCGAGCTTCTCGCGGCCTGCTTGGGTCCGCACGGCGTTGGAGAAGCCGCGGCCACCCCATCCGCCGATTGACCGGATGATCTTGGTCTGCGGGTTGGCTGCACGGAACGCCTTGGCGGCGGATAGCTGAGCAGCGGTCGCGGGGGTGCACTGGCCGTCATTCGCGGCGCCGGGCATCCCGATCGTCGAGAAGGACCACCAGGCGATGTTCACGTTCGCCATGTCATAGCTAGTGCCGGTGAGGTTTGAGGGATTGGAGAAGTAGCCGCCGATGAGCGGGTAGTCAGGGGGGTCAACATCCTGACCACCGGGGTAGGGCCTGTCCGGCGGATTGGCGTTGACCGGGGAGCCTGTTAGGGCTCCCATCGTCAGCGCCAGGGCTGCCGTCGCGACGACGGCGGCCACCCGCGACACCCGGGGGTGCCGCTTACTGTGGGCTCTCATGGAGTCTCTCCTTTGAGTGTCACGCCGGTAGCCCAGCGCAGGCGGCGAATGTCAACCTCGGCACGGCGCCGTCCGTGGATAAGTAACCGGCAATATCAATTGTGTCGTGCGGCGTGAGCCGCGATAGGGAATTCTAGCAGGCTCTGTGGCGAGGACACCGGGACATCGCGACGCCGGAATTAGCTGGACGATGGCGGAGGCCCAGCCGGCGCTGTCGCGGCCCGTCGGACTCGCTTGCGTGGAGCGGGGCTCGGGGTGGGTTCCGGGTCCGGTTCCGGCGCGGGCTCGGGGGCGTGGGCAGGCTCGGGCACGTGGGCAGGTTCCCCGGCTGGGGCTGCCGCCCGACGCACGCGCCTGCGGGGCGACGCCTTGATCTCGGGCGCGGGCTCGCCATCGTCCATCGGGGTAGGGGCGGGCTCGGGTGGCGGGGCGATCACTGGCGGCTCGGCTGCTTTGGCGGCCTTCTTCTTCTTGGCGGCCTTGCTCGCGATCTCCTCTTCATGCTGGTGGGAGGCGGCGGCGGCGATCGAGGCGAGGGTCGCCTTGACCTCGGGGCGCGCCTCCTCGATCACGGGAATTACAACCTTTGCGGACGATGACGCATCCCCCTTGGCCTTGCGGGCGCGCTTGGCCTTCTTGGACTCAGGCTCCTTGGCCAGCGCTGCCTCTCCGGGGTCGGTGTGGATGACGACACCGCGACCCAAGCAGACCTCGCAGGGCTCGGAGAAGGCCTCGACCAGGCCCTGGCCCACGCGCTTGCGGGTCATCTGGACCAGGCCCAGGGAGGTGACCTCGGCGACTTGGTGGCGGGTGCGATCACGCCCCAGGCACTCGATGAGGCGACGAAGCACCAGGTCACGGTTGGATTCGAGGACCATGTCGATGAAGTCGATGACGATGATCCCGCCGACGTCGCGCAGGCGGAGCTGGCGGACAATCTCCTCGGCCGCCTCGAGGTTGTTGCGCGTGACCGTCTCCTCGAGGGTCGACCCAGCGCCCGTGAACTTGCCGGTGTTGACGTCGATGACCGTCATCGCCTCGGTCCGGTCTATGACGATCGACCCTCCCGAGGGCAGCCACACCTTGCGGTCCATCCCCTTGGAGAGCTGCTCGTCAATGCGGTGAGCAGCGAAAACGTCCTTGGCGTCGGACCACCTCTCGAGGCGACCCATGAGGTCGGGCGCGACCTCCTCGACATACTGCGAAAGCTGACCCCAGGCGCCGGAGCCGGAGATGACCAGCCGCGAGAAGTCGCCGTTGAAGATGTCGCGCACCACCCGGATTGCGACGTCGGGCTCGCCCTTGAGCAGGGCTGGGGCGTGCGCTGTCTTCGCCTTTTTCTCGATCTGCGCCCACCGGTCTGTCAGGCGCGAAATGTCGGCTTTGAGCTCTTCCTCGCTCGCCCCCTCCGCCGCCGTGCGCACGATTACGCCCGTCCCCTCGGGAGTGATTTCGGAAAGAATTCGCTTAAGGCGATTGCGCTCACCCTCCGGGAGTTTGCGGGAGATCCCCGTCATTCCTCCCCTGGGGATGAGGACGAGGAAGCGCCCCGCGAGCGTGAGTTGGCTGGTCAGGCGGGCGCCCTTGTGGCCGAGCGGATCCTTGGTCACCTGGACGAGGATCGCGTCGCCCGGCTTCATGGCCTGCTCGATTCGGCGCGGCTCGCCCTCGACTCCGACGACGTCCCAGTTGACCTCGCCCGCGTACAGGACTGCGTTGCGGCCCTTGCCGATGTCGATGAAGGCTGCCTCCATGGAGGGGAGGACGTTTTGCACGCGGCCGAGGTAGACATTGCCGGCCATGGTCCCCTGGGTCTGCCGCGAGACGTAGTGCTCGACTAGGACCTGGTCCTCCAGCACGGCGATCTGGGTGCGTCCGGCCTGCTCGCGAACTATCATCACCCGGTCTACCGACTCACGCCGTGCGAGGAACTGGGACTCTGTGATGACGGTTCGACGCCGGCCCGTCTCGCGCCCGTCACGCCTCCGCATCCTCTTGGCCTCGAGTCGGGTGGATCCCGTGACTCCCTGGACCTCGTCCGAGCCGCCTTCCGCGCCGCCCGAGCGCCGCCGATGCCTGCGCCGATGCGACGACCCTTCCTCGACAACCTCGCTGGCCTCGCGCCCTGCATCGTGGGCCACCGCCTCGGAGGACTTGCCCTTGCCGCGCTTGCCGCGCCCGCCCCGGCGGCGCTTCTTCCCGGAGCCTTCGTGGTCACCGCTGGCGTCGTCGGGCTTGTCTCGCTTGTCCTGCTTGTCAGGCTTGTCTTGGCGGTCCTGGCGGGGCGGTTCGGGTTCCTTGGGTTCTTGTGCCTTCTCTGTGGTCGCCTTCCCCTTCTTCTTCCCGGACGTCTTCTTCGGTTCCGGCTTGATCTCCTCGACTGACGGGAATGTCTGCTCAGGGCTTCGTGTCACCGCCGGCGCCACAACCGGCTCGGGCGCTTGGAACAACAGCGCCGTCATGGGAAGAGGTGCGACAGCCTCGGCCTGGTCGGTGGGTTTGTCTGCCACGGCCTGGTCGGCCTTCGCGGATCCCTTGGCCTGGTCGGCCTTCGCGGCTGCCTTGGCCCGTGGTTCGCTGCGCTCTGCGGACGATGACGGGGCCGCGGGTTCCGCTGGTGACGCGCCATCGGCGGGGGTGCTTGGCGTGGTTGATCCCTTGCGGGACCGGGTCCGCCTAGTCGGGGTGGGCTCGGAGTGCGCGGGTGGCTGTTCTTGCGCTGGCTCCGGCGGAGGCGTCTGCTCAGGCGCAGGTGCCGCATCAGCCACTGCCTTCGCGGAACTTGTCCGCGACCGCGCCCGCTTGGTCGGGGTGGGCTCGGAGGCCACGGGTGGCTGCTCTTGCGCTGGCTCTGAAGGGGGTGACTGCTCAGGCGCAGGTGCCGCGTCAGCCACTGCCTTCGCGGAACTTGTCCGCGACCGCGTCCGCTTGGTCGGGGTGGGCTCATCTTGGGCGGGCTCCGGCTGCGAACCGGAATCCTTTCCCGGAGCGCCAGACCGCGACCGCGCGCGTTTGGTTGACCCCAGCTCTCCTTGCGGTCCAAGGTCCAGCGGAGCTGCCGACCCAGCGGCACGCGACCGCGTGCGCGTTGTCGGCGCGGCCGAAGCTTCCGCCTGCGGTGCTGTCTCCTTTGCTGGCGCTTCATCTGGGGTTTTGCGCGCTCGACTGCGCCGGGCAGGGGCCGCGGCAGGCTCGGCAAAGAACATGAGGTCCGGCACCGCGGGGGCAACGGCCGATGCACGGGCTGTCTTCTTCGCCGAGGTGTCCGAACTCGCGGTACCCGAGTCGGGGCGCGCGGCATTGTTAGCGGCTTGGAAGGCCGGAGGGATGATGCTCAAATCGAGCTTCTCAGGGGCGGCTTGTGCCGGGCGTGTCGCCCGGCGCCGGGGTTTGGTGGTTGGGGACTCTTCAGGTCCGTCGGTCACGATGTTCTCCTGTTGGGCGCCGAACCGCCACACACCCCAGCTGGTCCAGCTCACGTCTTCAAATGCCGCCTGCGCAGTTTTCCCGCGCTGGCGGAAGACTCACGACGTCTGGCGCGCGATAACCGCGCTGCTCAGACGAACGACGCCGGGCGCCCAACCAGTGACGTATCACCAGGGCGTCCTTCGCGGCGTCGCCGCGCTGCGGGCCGGTGTGCCTCCCACAACCCCCCCATTGTTGCACACTGCTCCCCCCACACCCTCGCGCCACCCCGCCCCCACCCACCAAACGCCCAACCTCCCCACCCCCCGGACCCCCGACACCCTCTCCCCGGACTGGGGAGTGGTCTCGTTGAATCTGACCCCACCAAAACCAACGAAACCACTCCCCAGTCCGCGAGGGAAGGGGGCGGCGGGGAGTGGGGCGGCGGGGTTGGGAGAGGCGCCCAACTCCCTCTCCCCGGACTGGGGAGTGGTCTCGTGGAATCTGACCCCACCAAAACCAACGAAACCACTCCCCAGTCCGCGAGGGAAGGGGGCGGCGGGGTCGGGAGAGGGGAGGCGGGGTTGGGAGAGGGGCGGCGGGGAGAGGGGCGGCGGGGTCGGGAGAGACGCCCGACACCCTCTCCCCGGACTGGGGAGTGGTCTCGTTGAATCTGACCCCACCAAAACCAACGAAACCACTCCCCAGTCCGGAGGGGGAGAGTTAGGCGAGGGGGTTGGTGAGGTGGGTGCCGGTCCAGCGGCCTTGGGCTTGGCGGTGGGTGGACTGGGGTGGGCCTAGGCGGCCGCTGACCAGGGAGTCTAGGGCGGCGGCGAGGTCGTCGGGGCGGATCGTGGGAGGGGCGTGGGTGATCACAGCCGTCACTGCGGTTCCGGGAGGGGTGCCAGGGCAGGGAGGGGTGCCTGGGTGGGGA
>Ga0123356_10004580_pt1 | contig 14253 bp, 12 predicted proteins | sample TergutEmb28metaG_2_FD_92546 | JGI IMG/M metagenome (GOLD analysis project Ga0123356, IMG submission 92546) | Embiratermes neotenicus P3 segment gut microbial communities from Petit-Saut dam, French Guiana - Emb289 P3 | ecosystem: Host-associated > Arthropoda: Insects > Digestive system > Gut ...
GATCCGGTGCCGCTGATCAGGGAGTACGACGAGGAGCATGGCCCGCCAGGGTCGATGCGCGCGTCCCAGATCTTCGAGCCGGCGACGCCGATCAGGATCCGCGAGCCCCGCAACCTGCACCTGCGGTCGATACTTGCGGTGCTGGTCCTCGCGGCGGCGGGATTCGGTGCGTACCACGAATTCTCGATCCACAACAATCACTCGTCGGCGGACGCGGCGGACACGCTCCGCCCGGCGACGACGCCTACGCCGCACCCGACCGTCACCGTCACCCAGACGCAGGCCGCGCAGCACACGGCCGCGGCCTCCACCAAGGGGGATACTGTCATCCGGCTCACCGCGCAGCAGGCCTGCTGGGTCGGGTTCGACAACCCCGCCAATGGCAAGTCGCTCTCCCAGTACCTGGTCCAGCCCGGACACACGATGACCTGGCACGAGAAGCACCCGGTGTCCATGGTGATCGGCAACCCGCCGGGGATTCAGCTCACCGTCAACGGCAAGACCGAGCCGCTGAACACCGTAAACGTGGTGACGCTGCGTATCAACCCGCTCAGCAATACTCCGGTCACGGTTGGCTGACGCGCTGCGAGACCGGCTCGCCGGGCGGCCCGCGGGATGGGCTAGCGCGCTGCCCGGCGGTGGGCCCCCTGGTTACCTGAGGGCGTCGCGCCATCACGTACGCTCTGCATGTGTCTAGTTCCCGCACCGTCAGCCTCGTCACTCTCGGCTGCGCACGCAACGAGGTGGACTCCGAGGAGCTCGCCGCCCGGTTGGCGGCGGGGGGCTGGACGCTGCGGGACGAGGGCGCGGACGCGGACGTGGTCCTCGTCAACACCTGCGGTTTCATTCAGGCTGCTAAGCAGGAATCCATCGACGAGCTGCTCGCCGCCGCCGACTCCGGGGCCAAGGTCGCGGCCGTTGGCTGCCTGGCCGAGCGCTACGGTACCGAGCTCGCCGCTGAGCTGCCGGAAGCCCAGGTCCTCAGCTTTGACGACTACGCGGACATCGCGGAGCGGCTCGACGACGTCCTCGCCGGACGCTCCCGCCCGGCGCATGTGGCCCGCGACCGGCGTACCCTGCTGCCGGTGAGCCCGGTCAGCCGGCAGCGGTCCCGGGGCGCCACCCCGGATCTCACCGACCTCCCGCCGGGTGTCGCCCCCGCGTCGGGTCCGCCGGTGGTACGCAGACGGCTCACCGGCGGCGTCACGGCGCCGCTCAAGATCGCTTCCGGTTGTGACCGCCGCTGCTCGTTCTGCGCGATCCCGTCCTTCCGCGGCGCATTCGTCTCCCGGCGGCCGCACGAGCTGCTCGCCGAGGCCGAATGGCTCGCCGCACATGGCGTGCGCGAGCTGCTGCTGGTCAGCGAGAACTCCACGTCTTACGGCAAGGACCTCGGCGACCTGCGGCTGCTCGAGACGGTCCTCCCCGAGCTGGCGAAGACCGACCGGATCGAGTGGGTGCGAGTCAGCTACCTGCAGCCGGCCGAGGTACGGCCAGGGCTGATCGACGTGATGACCTCGACCCCTGGCGTCCTGCCCTACTTTGACCTGTCCTTCCAGCACGCGAGCGGCCCGGTGCTCCGCCGGATGCGCAGGTTCGGCGACCGGGCGCGGTTCACCGACCTGATCGAGCGGGTCAGAGCGCTGGCCCCGGAGGCCGGCGTCCGGTCCAACTTCATCGTCGGCTTCCCGGGCGAGACAGCCGAGGACCTCAAGGAGCTCGAGCTGTTCCTGAGCGAAGCGCGGCTGGACGCGATCGGGATCTTCGGCTACTCCGACGAAGACGGTACCGAAGCGGCGGCATTCGACGACAGCGACAAGCTCGCCGAGGACGAGATCGCCCGCCGGGTCAGCGAGTTCGCCGACATCGCCGAGGAGGTTATGGCGCAGCGGGCCGCCGACCGGGTGGGGCAGACGGTCGAAGTGCTCGTCGAGGAAGTGCTCGGCGACGGGCGCTTCGAAGGGCGCGCCGCGCACCAGGCGCCCGATGTCGACGGGTCGACGACACTGCTCGCCGACCGTCCCCTGGTCCCCGGCGACCTGGTGACGGCCCGCGTGCAGGAGTCGGTCGGCGCTGACCTGGTCGCTCGTGAGTGTCACATCTGACCCGGCCTCGGGACAAGCGCAGGTGCCGCAGCCAGCGGGCCTGGTGAACGTCGCCAACGTGCTGACGGTGGTGCGGATCTTCCTCGTCCCCGTCTTCGTGGTCTGTCTCGTTCAGAACACCACCGGCTGGCGGCTGGCGGCGCTCGCCGCCTTCGGGGCCGCGTCGTTCACCGACCTGCTTGACGGGAAGCTGGCCCGGAACCGTGGCCTGGTCACCGATTTCGGCAAGATCGCGGACCCCATCGCCGACAAGGCGCTCATCGGGGCGGCGCTCATCACCCTGTCGGTGATGGGCGAACTGCCCAGCTGGGTAACCGCGCTGATCCTGGTCCGTGAGCTCGGCATCACCGGACTTCGCTTCGCGGTGCTCAAGCGCGGCGTCATCGCGGCAAGCCAGGGCGGCAAGCTCAAGACAGTGCTCCAGATCCTCGCCATCTGCCTGTATGTGCTGCCGCCGTCGGTTGGCCTTACTCCCGTGGTCCGCGAGGTTGTCATGGCGGCGGCCGTCGTGGTAACGCTGGTGACCGGCGTTGACTACGTGATACGCGCGGTGCGGCTGACGCGGAGCCCCACCTAGCGCGTACGGGATGGGCGGCGGACGGAGGACGGGCGGATGCCGGACGGCGTGGCGGGGCAAGCCGGCGTGGCGGGGCAGAACGCCCGCGAACTGGCCGCGGAAGTCCTCGGAGTGCTGTCGCAGGCGGGCCAGACGCTCGCCGTGGCGGAGTCGCTGACCGGCGGCCTGGTCGCCGCCGCGCTCACCGACGTGCCCGGCTCATCACTCGTTTTCCGGGGTGGCATCGTCGCCTACGCGACCGAGCTCAAGGCGGAGCTGCTTGGTGTTGACGCGGCCATGCTGGCGGCTCACGGCCCGGTGTACGCACCGGTTGCGGCCGCAATGGCCGAGGGAGTGCGCGACAAGCTGGGCGCGACCGTCGGCGCGGCCACCACCGGCGTGGCCGGCCCCGGCCCGCAGGACGGGCAGCCGGCGGGCACCGTGCACATCGCGGTGAGCGTGCGGAGCGGCGGCGCGGACGAAGGTGACAAAACGGTTGTGCGTACGATCGCGCTGGCCGGAGACCGGGATCAGGTACGTAGACTGGCGGTGGAACGGGTACTTGGTTTGCTACTAGGACGACTTAGGGAAGAGTGTCCGTGATTACAGCGTTACGTCTGGAGCGAACACACCTGGTAGCGGTCTCGCCCCCGCACCGTACGGACAGGTACGGTGGAATAAGCGAGCTTCGCAGCCAGCTTAGTTCGCTATAAACCCGGCAAGCGGTTGCGCCTCAGGAGGGAGTGCGACGATGGTTTTGCTTCGTCAACTGCTCGGCGACGTGCTGCGACGGCTGCGCATCCGGCAGGGCCGCACTCTGCGCGAGGTGTCCGCATCTGCACGCGTGTCGCTTGGATACCTCTCCGAGGTGGAGCGAGGCCGCAAGGAGGCCTCCTCAGAGCTGCTCGCGGCGATCTGCGCCGCACTGGACACGCCGCTGTCGAGCGTGTTCCGCGAGGTTTCCGACAACTTCGCCCTCGCTGAACTCCAGAACGAGCCGGTGCTCTCTGGCGCCCTCCGCGAGCCCGGCCTGCGCTTCCCGGCGGACCGCCTCGGGGTGGAGCGCGTTCCTGTCGAAGTGCCGGAGGCGTCTGAACCGCTTGACGACGGGCTCGACCAGCTGCCGTCGGTCGTCGGAGTCTGAACCGCGGGAGCCCGAAGCTCCCGCGGCTTAGCGCGGCTGACTTAAACCCAGGCCTGCGGGCTGTCGGTGAGCAACGCGATCTCGGGAGGCAGCTGACCCGTGACGATGTCCGCCAGGGTCACCTTCTCCAGGACCGCTCTTTCGTTTGCGCGCAGCGCGATCCACACCCGCTGCAGGGGCTCCGCCGCGCCGGGGTAGGAGACGTTTTCCGGCCGCTCGCCGCGAACGCCGAGAAGCTGGCCGTCGATCGCCCGGATGATGTCCGCCAGCGAGATCTCGGTGGCCGGCCGGGCCAGCCAGAAACCGCCGTCCGGACCGCGCTGGCTGCGCACGATGTTGCTGCGCCGCAGGTGCGTCAGGATGGTCTCAAGGAACTTGCCGGGTATGTTCTGCGCCTGGGCGAGCTGCTCGGCCGTGACATGGCCGTCCTGCGCCGCCGCGAGCTCAATGGCGGCACGCAGCGCGTAGTCGGCGCGTGCAGACAGTCGCATGACCATGATTATGCAGCTTCCCGACCGGTTTAGTGACATCGACCCGGTCAAGACTATGCTGCAATCGGCCGCGAGGACCCGGGGCAACAGGTATGAACGGCTGAAGACACAATTAAGCGGACGGAACGAAGGATCTGTCAATGCCCGCACCCCAGGAGGCCACCGTCGAGCTCGTGGTCAACGGCACCCGCCGCACCGCCACCGTTCCGGCCAGGACCCTTCTCGTCCACTTCCTGCGCGACCAGCTGCGTCTCACCGGCACCCATGTCGGCTGTGACACCACCCAGTGCGGGGCCTGCACGGTCGCCCTCGACGGCGTGGCGGTCAAGTCCTGCACGGTGCTCGCGGCCCAGGCCAGCGGCCACGAGGTCACCACGATCGAGGCACTAGCCACTGGCCCTGACGGCACCGGCTCCGGCGAGCTGCACCCGATCCAGCGGGCGTTCCAGGACGAGCACGCCTTGCAGTGCGGGTACTGCACGCCCGGCATGGTGATGGCGGTCCGGCAGATCCTCACCGATAACCCTGATCCGACCGAAGACGACATCAGGCACGAGCTCAGCGGCAACATCTGCCGCTGCACCGGCTATCAGAACATCGTCGCCGCCGCCCTGAAGGCCGCCCGTGTTTCCCGCTGACTTCGGCTACGCCCGGGCCACCTCGCTCGCGCACGCCCTCGGCCTGCTGGCTGATGCGCAGGCCGCCGGCGAGGAGGCCAAGGTGCTGGCCGGCGGCCAGTCCCTGCTTCCCATGATGAAGCTCCGCCTCGCGGCCCCGCAGGTCCTCATCGACCTCGGCGGGATCGATGACCTGCGGGGCGTCAAAGACTGGACCGCCAGCGCCCAGGGCGGCGCGCTGAGCGCGACATTCGGCGCCCTGACCACCTACCGGGAGCTGCAGCGCGACACACAGGTCAGCGCGGCGCTCCCGGCTCTCGCCGACGCCCTGTCGGTCCTGGCCGACCCTCAGGTCCGCGCTCGCGGCACGATAGGCGGCGCGGTCGCCCACGGTGACCCCGCCGCCGACCTCCCGCCGGTCCTGCTCGCGCTCAACGCGGAGCTCACGATCGCCTCTAGTGCGGGCACCAGGAAGGCGGCTCTCGACGACTTCTTGCGCGGCGTCTTCACCACCGATCTTGCCGAGGACGAGATAGTCACGGCCATCAGCATCCGCACCACCGGTGCCCGCGGCAGCGCCTACCTGAAGTTCCCGCATCCGGCCAGCCATCTCCCGCTGGCCGGCGTGGCCGCCGCCGTAACGATGGAGAACGGGCGCATCGCGCGGGCTGAGGTCGCTGTCACCGGCATCTCGTCGCGCCCCTACCGCGCCCGTGATACCGAACGAACCCTGGCTTCGAGTTCTCCCGCCCCCGAGCTGTTCACCGAGGCAGCCGCCCAGGTGGCTGCGGACGTCACGCCACTGTCTGACCAGCACGCGTCTGGACCCTACCGGGTCCACCTCGCCCAGGTCCTCGCCCGCCGCGCCATCACGATGGCGCTGCGGCGCGCACACAGCGGAACGGAGCATCAGTGAGCCTTCCTCAGCAGCTGATCGGTCAGCCGCTCATCAGGCGGGAGGACCCGCCGCTGCTCACCGGGCGCGGCCAGTACGTGGATGACCTGACGCTGCCGGGCACACTGCACGCCTTCATGGTCCGCTCGCCGGTCGCGCACGCACGGATCACCGGCATCGACGTGACCGAGGCGCGGGAAGCGCCGGGCGTCGTCGCTGTCTTCACCGCCGCTGACCTCGACGCGGCCGGCGTCGGCCCGCTCCCCGGCGCCGAAGGCCTGCCGCCAGGCGCGCACAGCCCCGGCTACCCCGTCCTGGCGAGCGACAAGGTGCTCTGGGCCGGCCAGCCGGTGGTTCTCGTCGTGGCCGCCACGGCCGAAGTGGCGGCGGATGCCGCCGAACTCGTGGTCATCGACTACGACGAGCTTCCCGCCGTCAGCACGCCGCTCGCCGCGGCCGCCGCGGCCGCCCCGCTGCTGCACTCCGGCGCGCCGGACAACATCGCCTTCCGCAAGCGGCTGACCGCCGGCGACGCAGCGGGAGCGTTCGAGCGGGCGGCCTACCGGGTCGGCCAGCGGATGACGAGCCAGCGGATCGCCCCGGTCGCGATGGAGCCGCGCGGCGTCTTCGCCTACCCCGCCGAAGACGGCCGCCTCGAGGTCCGCCTCCCCACCCAGCGCGCCCACGGCGCGCGCAACTGGCTGGCGAAGATCCTCGGTATCGAGCCTGCCCGGATCCACGTCTCCACCGGCGATGTCGGCGGCGCGTTCGGCGCGAAGGGGCCGATCTACCCCGATCAGGTCGCCGCCGTCGCCGCGGCGCTGGTGCTCGGCAGGCCCGTCAAGTGGATCGAGGAGCGCTCCGAGTCGTTCACCGCCACCACCCACGGCCGCGACCAGGTGGCCGACCTGGAGCTGGCGGCGGATTCGCGAGGCGTCATTACCGCCATGCGCGGCACCGTGCACGCCAGTTTCGGTGCCTTCTTCACTCCGAACGGCCCGGGGGCCCTGCTCGGCCGCCTCGGTCCGATGCTGCCGCAGGGCTACAGGATCGAGCACTTCGATGTCGAGCTGGTCGGCGTGTTCGCCAACACCACCCCGATCGGTCCGTACCGCGGTGCCGGCCGCCCCGAGGCCGCCTACTTCACCGAGCGACTGGTAGACCTGCTTTCCGCCGAGTCCGGCATCGACCCGGCCGAGCTCCGCCGCCGCAACTTCATCCCGGCGGCGGAGTTTCCCTACACGACATGCACCGGCCTGACCTACGAGAGCGGCGACTACCACGCGGGCCTCGACCTGCTGCTGGAAAAGGTCACCCGGCGCGAGCTGGTGGCAGAGGAGCTGCCACCCTCGCTGCGGGAGGCCGTCAGGGACGGAACTCAGACGCTCACCGGGTGGGGCCTCGCCACTTTCGTCGAGCCCGGCGGCATCGTCCCGAAGGCACCCGGTCCGGACGGGACGATCGGCGACAAAGCAACGGTGACCGTGGGACCGGACGGCAAGGTCACCGTCGCGGTCGGCACCAGCGGCCATGGCCAGGGCCACGAAACCGCGTTCGCTCAGCTGGCGGCCGACCTGCTCGACGTGGACTATGACGATGTCAGGGTCGTTTTCGGCGACACCGACACCGCGCCGTTCGGGTACGGAACCTTCGGTTCCCGGTCGCTCGCGGCGGGCGGTACGGCCGTTTACCACGCCTGCCACGGCGTCCTCGACGCCGCGCGCCGGGTCGACGCTCCCATGTCCGTAGCGGCGGCCGCCGCGCGGCTCGGCGGCCTCTCCGCCACCGGATCATCAGGCGCGCCACCGGAGACTTATGCCTCCGGCGCATATGCGTGCGAGGTCGCGGTCGACCAGGAGACCGGCAGGGTCTGGGTTCTCCGGGTGATCGCGGTCGACGACTGCGGCGTGGTGCTCAACCCGCGGCTTGTCGAGGGCCAGGTGCACGGCGCGATCGCGCAGGGCCTCGGCCAGGCGCTGACCGAGCAGGTCAGCTACGACGAGAACGGCCAGCCGCTGGCTGCCTCGCTGATGGACTACGCGGTCCCCTTCGCCGACAGCATGCCGCGCATCGAGTGCTACTCGGTTGTCACCCCGTCCACGGTCAACCCACTGGGCGTCAAGGGCATGGGCGAGTCAGGCACCATCGGCGTCACCCCGGCCCTGGTCAACGCCGTCATGGCCGCCCTGCGCCCGTACGGTGTCCGGCACCTGGACATGCCGCTCACCCCGGAGAAGGTCTGGTCCGCCATCAGCAGCCGTGCGGGGGGATGACCCGGCCGTACCCAACTGCGGGCCAGGTCTTGGGACCGTACCGGTCCGCGAAGCGCTAGCCGGCTCGCCGGTAGTGGCGGTCTAGTTCGTTGGCGTAGACCCGGCCGAGCTCGTCGCCGTGTTTGGCGATCCAGTCGGTGAGACTGGCCTGACCGGTCGCCGGGGCGCTCGAGTCCGCGAGACCGTCCGCCATCGCCCGGTACTCCTCCGGCGTGAGCAGCACGTCTCGCAGCATCGCGCCCAGGACGGCGGAAAGCGGGGGGATGGCCCAGCCGGGCGCGGGCACGAGGAGCGACCGGCTCCCGGTCGCGGCGCGGATCGCGGTGACCATCTCACGGAAGGTGAGGGACTCCGGCCCCACCGCGTCGACGGTCAGGTTGCCTGGCCGCGCGTCAAGCTCGACGCACAGCCGGGCCAGGTCATCGACGTGGATCGGCCGGATCCGGTAGCCGCCCCCGTCACCGATCCCGAAAACCGGCAGGTGCCGCAGCAGCCACGCGATGTTGTTCAGCAGGACGCTGCCCGAAGCGCCGAGGGCGGCCGACGATCCGAACAAGATGGCGGGCCTGGCGATCGCGTATGGCACCCCGGTCGCCGCGAGGTGTTCCTCGACCTTGGCCTTGCCGCTGAAGTACGGGTACGGCGAGGCGGTGTCCGCGTGCAGGATCGAGACGTAGACGATGCGCGCGACGCCGGCCCGCGCTGCCGCGTCGAACAGGGTCTTGCTGTTGGCCACCGCGGATTCTCGGGTCGCGGCGCCGTGCGGGAAGCGCACCCAGTAGGTGCAGTACAGGGTGTGCGTGCCGGTCAGGTTCTCGGCAAGCGCCGCGGGGTTGGTGAAGTCCAGCGGCCGTACGTCGGTCTCGCTGTCGGCAGGCCCCCGGCCGGGATGCCCGGTCAGCGTGCGTACCTGGTGCCCGGCTGCCCGCACCTCCCGGGCGATGGCCGCCCCTGAGTACCCGAATGCACCGGTTATCACGTCGGTTCGCATCACTGACCCTCCTTCGTGGACGTTCCCAGGTCAAACAGCCGCAGATCGATCAGGCCCGCAAGCGGGCGGAGCCGGTCGAGCAGCTCGCCGACTACCCGGGCTCGGTCAAACAACGCGAGCGCGGCGGCCCGGTCGCCGTCCAGGCTGGCCAGCATCTCCAGCCCGAGGATCCCCGCGACCACCGCGTGCGCGGCCTCGTCGGCAGGCAGCAGTCGTGCGGCAGGTGAGGCGGCCAGCACGTCCCGGACGGCGGTTGCCGCGAACTCGCGCCACGGCGCCAGGCAGGCCGCTACTCGTTCGCCGAGGCCCGGCACGGACTGGGCGCCGCTGATCATCTCGGTCAGCACGGTCACGTGCCCCGCGTCCAGGTCCGCCTCGAACACGGTCCGCGCGGCAGAGATGAGCTCGGCCAGTGTCCCGGTGTGATCGAGCAGCTCCCGGTACGCCTCCATCCGCCGCGCGCTGACCTCCTCGAGCGCGGCCACCAGCAGGTCGTTCACCGAGCCGAAGTGGTAGAAGACCAGCGCCTGGTTGCACTCGGCCCGGTCCGCGATCCGCCGCGCGCTCGCCGCCGCGAACCCCGACTCTCGCAGCACGTCGATCGCGCCCTCAATCAGCGCCGCCCGCGTGTCACCCACGACCACCTCGACAATTTTGAGCAATCGCTTAAAGCGCTCGCTCAACACTCTAGATGGCGCGGCAACAACCCGTCAACCGCCGGCGGCACGCCCCAATACGGGATACTCGTGCCGTGATTGCCGGAGACGGACAGGCGGCAACGCCCGCGTCGATCGCGCTGGACCTGGAACGGCGCATCGGGGCGGGCGGGTTCGTTGCCGGGGAGTTGCTGCCTAGCGAGCTGGCCCTCGCGCGGGAGTACAGCACGACCCGTCCCCGGGTACGAACGGCGCTGGCATCGCTGGCCCGGCGCGGGCTGGTGGCGCCGCGCCCGGGCAAAGGGTGGCTCGTGCGAGCGGGGCAGCATGCGCAGACCGTGGGCGAGATGCTGACGTTCTCGCAGTGGGCCGCCGCCAACGGGTTCGAGTACGGCGGCCGGATCGTGCACCGCGAGCGGGGACGGGCGACCGCCGGCGAGGCCAGGGCGCTCGCGATCCGGCTGGGCGAGGAGGTCGTGCGCTTCGTCCGGGTCCGCGTGATCGATGGCCGCCCGGTCATGATCGAGCGGTCGACGTGGGCGCACCCGGCAGCGGCGGTGATCGAGTCGCTCCCGCACGATGTGCCCTCGGTGTACGCCGCGCTGGCCGAGGCGGGGGTCAGTCCCGAACTCGGAGACCATCGCATCGCCGCCGTCGCGGCGTCCAGCAGCGACGCGGAACTGCTGCACGTCCGGCGCTCCTCGCCGCTCCTTCAGGTCACCGTGACCAGCGTGACGACCGGCGGGCGGCCGATCGAGCTCGGCGTCGACCGCTACGTCGCGGATTTCGTCACCTTCAACGTCCGGGCACAGGACATGGTCCGTTCGCTTCTGCCGCCCCTGCCGTAACTTGCCGGGGCGTCGGGCCCGCTGTGCACGGCAGGCGACCGAATCCCGCTGCTGCGACCCAAGTTCCGGGAGTGTTCATTTCTTCGTCAAGCTGCGCGGTTTTCCTATGCATTGCAACTTTTGCCGTCCAGCGCGACCGCGCCGGACGGCACCCCAGCCAGCTTCCGGAGAGGCAGGTAACGGATGGACCTTCGTAGCACCATTAGCCGACCACGACACCCGCGCCGCGTGTCCCGATTGCGGATCGCGGCGATCGCCCTCGCCGCGATCCTCTTGACGGTCGCCGGACTGACAACGCTTGGGACCGGCCCCGCCTCGGCTGATACCACTGCGACAGGAGCGACGTTGACGACAACCGTCGCGTCCGCCCCCGTGGGGACGGTGGTGCCATTCACGTACTCGGTCTCCGGCCCTCAGGTGAACGCGGGGAACAACCTCCTCTGGTATCCGGCGGGCACCTCACCGACAGCCAGCAACTACGCCAGCTACGAGGCCAACGACTCCGAGGTCTACTTCAGCAACGCGAGCGGCACGATCAACTCTCCGACAGACAATCTGTCCGCGGGTACGTACAACGTGTATATCGTCGCCGACAACGAGTACGCCGTACTCGCCGGGCCAGTCACCGTCACCCTGACCAGCGGCGGCTCGGTCGTCACGACGACGCCGGTCAACACGGAGCCGGTGCAGACCGGGGCCACGCTGAGCGCCGCCGCCAGCACCTTCGCGGTGGGCTCTGCCGCGACGTTCCAGTACTCGCTTCCCCCCGGCGACCTGCACAGTGAGACGGTCTGGATCGGCTGGTATCCGTCGGGCGACTCGCCGACTGACGAGGCCACCTACCAGGACGTGCTGTCTAATTCCCAGACCGTGACGACAACAAGCGGTACGGCGACGTTTGACACCAGCTCGCTGTCGGCAGGCAGCTACGACGTCTACCTCATGTCCAACAAGTCCACCTACGACGTCTTGGCTGGCCCCGTCTCCGTCGCGCTGACGGACACCCCGCCGTCGGCACCGACCGGCGTCACGGCCACCGGCTACGACAGTTCGGTGGCCCTCTCGTGGAATGCCGCTTCTACAGCGAGTGGCTACTCGGTCTACGACGCCACCGCCTCTGGCGCGGAGAACACCTCCGGTACGCCCGCCTGCACGACCAGCGGGACGACTTGCACTGTTTCGGGCCTGAAGAACAACACGACCTACTACTTCGTCGTCGTCGCGGCGAACCCCATCGGCTCCTCGCCCGCGTCGAGCGAAGCCTCCGCCACGCCGACACCCGCGACCATCCCCCCGGCCGCGCCCGCAGGTCTCACCGCGGCCCCCACGGGGAGCGCCGGCGTGGTGAACGTTTCGTGGAAAGCAGTTACTGACACGAGTGGTTACTCGGTCTACGACGCCACCTCCGCGGGCGGCGAGGACACCTCCGGCTCGCCCGCCTGCACGACGACTGCGACGACCTGCACCGTCACGGGGCTCACCGACGGCACCGAGTACTACTTCGTCGTCGTCGCGACGAACAGCGCCGGAGCCTCCGGGGCGTCAGCCGAGGCGTCGGCGACACCAGTGAACACCCCGACGGCCACCGGGGTGGACGGGGCGACGCTGCAGACGCCCTCCGCCACGGTCGCGTCCGGCTCGTCCGCTGCCTTCACCTACTCCCTCGGGACGGGTACAGCCAGCGCGACCAACACCGTCGCGTGGTGGTACTCGGGCACCGCCCCGACCTCCACCCCGCCGCTGTACGCGTTCAACCAGTCGGCGAAGTCGGCGAGTGGCTCGGTCACTTTCGACACCACCGGGGTCGAGGCCGGGAGCTACGACGTTTACCTCATGTCCTCGTCGAACACCTCGATCCTGGCGGGCCCGCTGACGGTGACGGTCACCGGCGGAACGCCGCAGGAGCCGTCTCCGGGGCAGCTCGCCGGACAGCCGAACCTGATCGTCAACGGGGGCGCCGAGGTCGGGATCCCCACCACCGACGGCGTCGATGTCACGGCCGTGCCGGGGTGGCAGGTGTCGGGCACGCTCACCGAGATGCAGTACGGCGTCAGCGGTTACCCCGGCTACAAGACGCCCGGCTCTGCCGATCGCGGGGCGAACTTCTTCACCCTCGCCAACGCTTCCGGCACTTCGGTCACCGGTACGCAGACAGCGAGCGTGGCGGCCGCCGCCGGAGCGATCGACCACGGCTCGGTGACCTATAACCTCGGCGGCTGGCTCGGCGGCCAGGGGAGCGCGACCGGAACGGCGTCAGTGACCGCGACCTTCCTCGGCGGAGATGGCGGCCAGCTTGGCTCGGCGACGATCGGCCCGGTCACGGAGCAAGAGCGCAACGGCGTGACGGAGTTCCTTCCCGAGCAAGCGACCGGGAAGCTTCCCGCCGGCACCCGCCGCGTGCAGACCGTCCTCACCATCACGTCGGGGGCAGTTGGCCAGGGCGGTCAGCAGGGTGTTGCGGACAACCTCTCGTTCACCATCTCCGCGCCAGTGCCGGCGCCGGCCCCGCCGACGGCTCCAGGCGTCACGGTGACCTCCCACGTCCCGAGATTCCAGCACGTATTCACCGTAATGTTCGAGAACAATGCTGAGAGCGACATCATCGGCAACACCACACAGGCGCCGTACCTGAACAGCCTGCTATCACAGGGCGCCGACCTGACGAGCATGCACGCGCTGTCACACCCGAGCGACGGGAACTACAACGCGCTGATCTCCGGCGGCGAGTGGGGCAGCGCAGGGGACAATTTCACCCCGTTCATCGACGAGCAGACCATCGGCGACCTCGTCAGCAACGCGGGCGGGACCTGGCGCACGTACATCCAGAGCGCCAACGGACCGTGCGACGCCGAGGGATCAACCGGATCCGGCCCGACCCTCTACGACGTAGATGAGAGCCCCTTCATCCACTTCGACGACCTCAGCAACCAGGACGCCTGCCAGGAGCACATCGAACCACTGACCGCGCTGGCAACTGACCTCAAATCAGCCGCTACGACGCCCAATTACGTCTGGTTCGTGGGGAACGACTACTACGACATGGAAGGCGGCGGTATCAAGGCCGGCGACACCTGGTTCTCGCAGACACTGCCGGAGATCCTGAACTCCCCGGCCTGGAAGGACCAGCGCTCCCTGCTCATCATCACCTTCGACGAGGACGCCCACGACACTCCCACCAACAACGTCCCGACGATCATCCTCGGCTCGCAGGGGACGGTTATCCCGGGCTCCACGTCGAGCACCTACTACACGTCCTACAGCCTGCTGCGGACCACTGAGGAGGCCCTCAACCTCCCGCCACTGACGGCCAATGACCTGTACGCTGGCCCGGTCACCGGCATCTGGAACCAGCGGGACCTCGACTCGTCGAGCACCCCCTAGCGGGCACGGCGCAGCTGAGTCAGGGGACCGGGCGCCTCAGCCCGGTCCCCGACGGGGCGATGCTGAGGGTGCTGGGTGGTGAGGATGACTGGAAGCCGCCGGCGACCTCCCGCAGCAACGGGGTCTGCCAGCCCGCGGCAGTTTACGGTCGCGCCTCGGAGGGTGGCCGACCGGGGCCTGCTCGGGTGTGGCCGGGCTGGACTATGCCGGTCTCGTAGGCGAGGACGACCGCCTGGACCCTGTCACGCAGGCCAAGCTTCATGAGCAGGTGGGTGATGTGGGTCTTTACGGTTGCC
>Ga0123356_10004581_pt1 | contig 14253 bp, 10 predicted proteins | sample TergutEmb28metaG_2_FD_92546 | JGI IMG/M metagenome (GOLD analysis project Ga0123356, IMG submission 92546) | Embiratermes neotenicus P3 segment gut microbial communities from Petit-Saut dam, French Guiana - Emb289 P3 | ecosystem: Host-associated > Arthropoda: Insects > Digestive system > Gut ...
TATTCCTGCAATTGGATATGAATTTGTGAACTGGACAGGTGGCGGTAGTGATATTGTCAATCCAAACTCGGCTATAACAACAGTTGTGTTAAACACCGATAGAACGCTTACTGCAAATTTTCGCCGTGGTCCCGACACGCCGAAAAACGTTATGGCAATTGAGGAATCGTCAAGCAGAATAAATTTATCTTGGGATTTGGTAAGCGAAGCAACGCGGTATAGAATTTATCGTTCACCAAGAGTCGATGGAACTTTTTCTCTTGTTACAGAATTACCCTCTTTTAGTGAGGCTTACTCTGATAATGGACTTTCTGTGAATACAACATATTTTTATCAAATTGTAGCTGTAGATGCGCAAGGGATACTTTCGTATCCATCTCAAACAGTTTCAGCAAGAACAATGAATCGGGTAAAAAAAGATTCGCTTTTTGTTTTTGAAAGCTCAACTACTTGGTCTATTCCGGCATCGGTGAATTTTCCTGCAATAGTATCTCTTGGAGCTATAGGCCCAGGTGGAGGCGGTCAAGGTGGCCATAGGGTATGCACAGGGACTCTGTTTAACGCATGCCAAGTACCTGCGTATGATGGCACAGGTGGTGCGGGTGGTGGCGGTGCGGTGTCTTATGTTCGGTTTGAAACAGTAGATAGTTTGACTTTTACTGTCGAAATCGGTGCACCTGGACGTGGGGGCGATGGTAGAACCCAGTTGATGAACTATTTTGAACCAAGCGGCAATAACGGCACAAACGCTGAGAACACCACGATAAAATGGAATTCTTTCTCGCTACAAGCACGCGGTGGTAACGGTGGGGCTGGTGATAGAATCGGTGGTAACGGTGGGGTAGCTACTGTGCCATCGGTGACAGGCAGTTTAGACGACAGATCTATATCTGGCGGACGTGGGAATAATGGTGATAGAAACAATAATACCGAAAGTCGCGGCGGTAATGCCGCACGGTTGGATCGTGGCACATTAGAGGGTCTTGGCGGCGGACAAGGTGCGTTTAAAAACGCTGGGCAAACGTCTATACAGTTTGCACAAGTTGGTGGCGGTGGTGCGGCAAATACAGGGCGAAACGGGCGTGGATCTGATGGTGGTCGTGGTGAAGCACAGATTTTAATTTCTTGGTACGAAGACGTTCCACACAATACCAATTAAGGTGTATGACAAAAGTGTGTGATATTTTAATAGGATCTTGCGGCAAACTGCACGCAGGTCAAAACGAAACAATAAATCGTGCAAAGCGTATCAGAGAATAGTTTAACAGATTGAACAAAATGAACGCTTGCGCTGCCGCTGCTTGGAACACCTGATACAGACGGACGGAAAAACTTCATTTGCTGTGCAGAGAGATAAAGAATGTCATCAAGACTAAGAGCCTTACGGCTGTATATCGCAAGATTGTCCTCTGCTCTTGGCGTAGCGTCTTTAAAAAGAGCTGACAACTTTTCATCCTGTCTTAAACGGTCAACATTTCGGGAATCAATGAGAGCTACAGTGCGATAAAATTGGGATAGCGGGAGTTACAAAAATTCCATTAGCTCCCACAGCAAATGAACACCATTTACTACTGGCCTGTCGATTGAATAATTTGGGTATATATTCCGGGAGCTGAGTTACAAAAATCGCGCTATTTCACAAATGTCAACATAGCAAAAATGCAGCTCAGCCCCCAAATAACCACTTATAAAAAAATGAGCGTGTACCTTAAATCCGCGCTCATTCCCGTCATTAGCCTTGATTTTTCTTATCATTATCAGTTATATTTTTTAAGAAGTTCTTCAGTCTCGGTTTTCATTTCCGATTCTCACATCTCACTTTCCTGTTTGTAATATTTTCATATCGTTTTAGACAACCCCCTAAAAAGCAACTTATCGATAGGTAAGGATTGCGAGGTACATTTATGGAGACAGACAGTGTTCAATTTTCCAATTTTATCACTCATACAGGGCATAATGACGTTCCTAATTTCGATATGAAATATCGACTTAGAAGCTATTCCGACCATCAGCGCCAAAACTGGTTGGGAAGTAAAAGTATCGTGGTCTGCGAAAACGAAGAGCATCTGCGCCAGTTTGTAGAAGATGCAATCGCAAAGAAAAATCTTGGTAAAAAAATGTATCTGGGAATTATATCGAAAGGACTTGCAAAACGTATCCAAAACGATATAAAACGCATATATCATGATATTGAAATTGACCTTGAGGGATATAATTGTGCTCTTCCTGCCGACAGGATCAGGCATTTTTTTGATGGACATGGTGATGAAAATACCGAAAAATTACGCGGACAAATGGCAGTAACTACTGAGGACATTTTGATGATTCCTAAAATTATCCAAAATTACGATTTTATAAAATTTAATCCAAATGATACTTATCGAGGAAATGTTGTCATACGTTTTGTGAAAAAAGACAGTGGTCCAAAGACCTCTCTGCCGTATCGTTGTATGCAAGTGAAAAATAAAAATGGAAGCCTTGCCACAGCCGTGAATACATAAGTCCTCACGAGAACGCCCGAAGCGGAAGTGGTACAGCTTCCATTAAAATCAATAAATAACAGCGGAAGCCTTGCCATACTTATGAATACAAAATCCCTCATTTCAACGTCCAAGATGAGGTATGGTACAGCTCCAACTATTATTTAATAATATATCCAATTATTCCGAAGAAGTCAATCAAAAAAGCTATACTGACATTTTGAAATATAATTTTGCAATTACCATGCCATCAATTTTTGGGATGACGTTACCAAATTCGGGTAGAATCTTAAAAAATACAAAATCGCAAAATACGCACCGGTGCAATCAAGCTCGAAAGATAATAATTTGAAAGAGATATGCCAACTATGTATTTTTAATTTGTCTGTTTTTTTATTTTTGTCATTCCTCAAAAAAGCTTATGATAAATGTACGTAAAAAGTTTTTTTATGATTGTAATGATGTGCGCCGCGCTTGTTTACGCGTCTCCGCGAGGCGCGTTTATCGATTCGTTACTGAATAATTTTACAATTGAATCATGCGGCAACAATAAACGTGTACCGCTTAGACAATGCGCGGAGCAAAGACCAAACGACTTTATCGCCCCAAGGCTCATCACATTTTTAACATGGATGGACAGCCTTGGACGAATAACCAATGATAAAATGGCTGAAGCGCTCGTTGACCGCTATAAAATGTTCACCGCTCCCGCTTATGCCAAATCAATCAGAACGCAGGGATGGCCGATGGACGGCGACCCAAAATCTCCGTTGACAATTACAATGTACTTTTCCGCAACCTGTCCGCTGTGTAAAACAACCTATACAGCTCTTCACGAAGCGGTAACAAAAGGTGAACTTAAAGGTAAAGCTAAACTTGTCTCCAAGCCGTTTACTCCCACTCCACAAAATAAAGCGCTCGTCGCCGCGCACAGTATGAATAAGTTTTCTGAGTTTATGTACAGCATCGCGCGAAGGGGAGGACGTGTTGATGAGAATTTAATCTATGCAATCGCGGACAGCTTGAAAATAGACAAAAACATATTGAAAAAACTAATAGAAGAAGATCACGGAATAACAAAATTTATTGAAGAGTCAACCCAAGAGGGCAGAGCTAACGAAGTCTCTCTTGTACCTACAATTTTCATAAACGGACGCAGATACGATAACTACCTTGACGCGCGTTGGATTATTGATATGGCTCAGTATGTGTATGAGACGCGGTGAGCGTATACTACTTTTTCCAAATAAAAATTCCCGCCCTCATCCAATATTTGAAATAGGTTTTAGCAAACAGCATATCAATTTTATCGCTTATTACAGTTAGGATATTTTTGGGCGGGAGATTGACGAGTGATGTTGCCATACCTGCGGGTACAGAAAAAAGATTAAAAAAAAGATGGCTGCTCTGCGTGAACATTTTATCAATATTTATAATTTCTTTCCGCGACAAAGGTTTTTCATCGGCAGTGCGCGCGTTTGGTGTTAGCAGTCTGAATAACTTTGCCATAGGGTTGTCTCCCATAGCTTCAATGAATATTGCGTATCCGCCGGGTTTAAGTATTCTGTGGATTTCTGTCATAGCGTTTTCAAAATTCAGGTGATGCAGAATCGCTCTGCCTACTACCAGATCAAACGTACTGTTTTTGAAGCATGTTTGGTGCATGTCCCCCGCGCAAAAAAGAGGTTCTGTCAAAGTGTTTCCATCAACAGGCTGTCTCATATTGCTCTTGGCAAACGCGACGCTTTTTTCTGAAATGTCAATTCCGACCGGCGTTTTAGCTCCGTAACCGATTATTTTGGCGGTCAATTCACCATTATGGCATCCGCAGTCAAGCACCGCCGCGTTTTTACTTTTTTCTTTTACAGACGTATGAAAATATTTTTCGGAACGTATTGTATTCGGACATTCAAAAACGTTCATGTATTTTCGATGCAGTTTGTCGTTATTTTTATATACATCGCCTGAATTGTAAGCGGTACGTTCTCTTGCGGTTCTTTCTTTTAAGTCGCCTGATTTCATTATATCGTCTTCATATTTTCAAAAAAATATAGGTCAAACTGATATATAGATCACACGATTAAATATTGTGCCGTACCGCCCTCAGACTGCACTACAGCCGTGAGGTCATCGGACGGTACAGCGCAATATTTAATCGTGGTTTTAATAAATATAGTACTTTGCTGATTGCGATGGTTATTTTTATTAAGAGGACTTTTATCACACGGAGCAGTCACATTGAACCTTGTTTCTATAATAATTGTAAACTGGAACGGCGCGGAGGTTTTACCTGGATGCTTAGAGAGCTTGATGCGCCTCAACCATCAACATATCGAAATGATAGTTGTAGACAACGGTTCTGTTGATGACTCCATCAATATCGTAAACAAAATTTGCGGTAATAAAGCTAAAATCATCCCACTTGAAAAAAATATCGGTTTCGCAGCGGGCGTCAATGTCGGGTTTGAAAACGTTACCGGTGATTTTGCCGCTCTTTTAAATAATGACATGGTTGTTGAACCATCGTGGCTTGATCAGCCGCTTGAACTGCTCAAAAATGAGAGTACCGGCATTGTAAGCTGCCGGCAGATGAATTATTACGACCGAACGAGAATAGACAGTCTCTATCAACGTATAACGAAGAAGTTTTTATTGATGCCTGTTGGGGTGGGGAGGGTATTTGACGCGAATAATGCTCTTTTCTCGAAGCCTGGCTATGTTATCAGCGCCAACGGCGGATCAATGGTTATCAGGACGGAGGTTATTAAAGCTATAGGCGGGTTTGACGCCGATTTCTTTGGTTATGTAGAGGAATCTGATTTTTGCCTGCGCGCTTTTCTGCATGGTTTTCGCTGCGCGTACGCTCCAAACGCTGTTGTCTATCACATGGATGGTTTCACGTTTAAAAAGAATATGAAGTATCAGTACTATTGTCAAGACCGTAACCGCGTCTGGTTTTACTATAAAAACTTCCCGCTGCGCGACATTCTCAAACATTTGCCGTATCTGCTCGTTTTTGAATTGCGTATGATAGCCGTCTTCATCATAAAATTTAGAAGACCCCTGCTTTATTTCAAGGCAAGGTTAGACGCGCTGCGCGGATTTGGCCGTTACTGGAAAGTACGCAAGGAGAATACCGCGTTATTTAAGAAGAAGAGAGCGGAATTTTATCGTTTTGAAAAGAATTGGAAAATTGACTTATAATAGATGTCATTGTAATTTTTGATAAAAGTCAATAATTTCTCGACAAACAGTATCAATAGAAAACTTTTTACTACAGTGTCTTCTGCCGTTTTCACCCAATGTACGCCTCAGTGATTCCGATTTAATAAAAAGTTTCATCTTATCAGCTAATGAGTCTGGGTTTCCTGTTTCAAAAAGCAAGCCTGTGGCACCGTCATCTATAATTTCGGCGGGGCCGCCTTTATTAGGGCCGATTACCGGTATTTCAAACAATCCGGCTTCAACAAGCGTTCGCCCGAAAGGTTCTATTTCTATGGAAGCGTTAACGACAGCGTCTATTCGGGAATATAGTTCCGATTTGTTTGCAGTAAACTGCTTGAACTCAATATAGTTTTTGTCAGATGACATCTTCAGTAGTCTTGAATGATAAGATAAATCACCGGCGCTGCCTATAATAAAGAATTTCACGCCGCCTTCAGTGGCCGCCGCCGCTTTTTGCGCGGCTTCAATATATAGGTGAACCCCTTTCCACTCCTCAATTCTGCCGATTAGTCCAAAGGTTACTTCTGTATTTGGCGGTCTCTTCGTTTGTGACAGTTTTGGTTCCGTATCAGTAAAACCATTGTATATGACCTGTTTTTCCTGTTTGACTCCATGATTTTGCAGATAGAGTTTTACGGTCTTGGAAACGCAGATAACCGCGTCCGCGCATTTTTTAACGATACGTATTTTAAAAGAGTTGAGATTACAGTCGTGACAGGTAAGTACAATTTTGTGTTTTTTGTTTTTTACAAGTTTTGCAAGTACAAGCGTTGGGATACTGTTGCAATGGATGATATCGGTACCATTGACAGAAAGATATCTTCTCAGTTGAAATACGCTTCTGATAAACTTCAGATAGAACAGCGGATTCCTGAAATTTTTGCCGAGTACGGTAAAACCGGTTGTGGGCAGACCGCCGGCTTGTTCCTTAAGCGTACAGAGAGATATCTCCGGTATTACGGCGTCAACGCCCATCGCGTTAAGCCGTTTCGCTATATCAATGACATACTCCTGCGCTCCGCCGTGGCAATTGAAGTGGTCAAGAAACAGGATTTTTTTATTAAATGAGACCATAATTAACTATGAATATACATTTTTTCACAGTACAGAATCGGCAGTACACCGGAAATGTTCAGCGCTGCGGAATCTATTGATACTCAGTATCTTTTGTACTATATTTATATAATGCTTTTTTCAACGCCAATTTTCATATTCGTGTTTCTGCCATGCGTACTCTTTGGTTACTATGTACTCTTACGCAAAAATCGCAAACTTCAAAATATATTTCTGACATTTTCGAGCCTTTTCTTTTACGCTTGGGGCGAACCCTGGTTCGTATTAGTGATGATTGGCTCAATCATCGGAAACTGGGCTTTCGCTTTATGGGTAGATAAAAGCCGGCGTCACAAAAAACTTATAATCCCGCTGATGCTGACAATGAATCTTGGCATCCTGTTCATTTTCAAATACCTTACTTTTGTACTCATAAATATTAACGGAGCTGTAGGCGGCGGACTTACCATTCCTGTTATCAATTTACCCATCGGAATCTCGTTCTTTATCTTCCAGGCGATATCTTATGTTTTGGATATTTGCAGAGGCAGCTGCGAAGCACAGAAAAACCCGCTTAATGTGGCGATTTACATATCGTTTTTCCCGCAGCTTATGGCCGGCCCGATAGTACGGTACGAGACTATCGCTAAACAAATAAAAGACCGCAAAGAAACATTTTCTGATTTCTCAGAAGGAGTGCATCGGTTTATAATTGGACTCTCCAAAAAGATGCTCCTTGCCAATATGCTCGCGGTGATAGCCGATGAAGCCTTTGCTGCCGATGAACGCTCGGTAGTTTTCGCGTGGCTTGGAATACTCGCCTATACGTTCCAGATTTTTTACGATTTTTCGGGCTATTCCGACATGGCTATCGGATTAGGAAAAATGTTTGGGTTCCATTTCCACGAAAATTTCAATTATCCCTACATCTCAAAATCAATCTCCGAATTTTGGCGGCGCTGGCATATTTCGCTTGGCTCATGGTTCAGGGATTACGTCTATTTTCCAATGGGCGGAAGCCGCGTGAGTACAAAACTGCGGCTTGTTTTTAATCTGTTTATTGTCTGGTTTCTTACAGGAGTGTGGCACGGCGCAAATTGGACATTTTTGCTTTGGGGACTTATGTACTTTTGCCTGATCGCGTCGGAAAAACTCACCGGATTCGATAAAGCGGCGTCCGGAGACAATAAAGTCCTGTCGGTACTGGGACGATTTTACACTCTGTTTTTTGTGGTAATGGGTTGGACACTGTTCAGGGCTGATTCGATTGGGGATGCTTTTGTCTATATGGGTAACCTTTTCGGGATAGGCGCCGCAGGGTTTTACAGCGATGCGGCAGGTCTTTGGTTCCACGAAAACAAATACTTTTACTTAGCCGCGCTTCTCTTCTCAATGCCGGTTGTTAAATGGGGCAGGGGTTTGGCAGAAAAATACAAAACTGTGCGGGCGGTGCAAATTGCGTATCCGATAGTAATGACGATATTGTTATCCGCCACACTGTCTTATGTTATCAATGGATCATATAACCCGTTTATCTATTTCAATTTCTAAGAAATAAGGAGATATAAGAAGCGGTTATGGGCAAGAAAATAGTTACTCTCTTTTTTATATTTCTGATTTTTCCCATTGGCGCCTTGACCATAAGCAGAAACGCAAAGCCGTTTTGGAATGCTGTTTGGGAAGGCGGTCTTTTATTTATATACAACAAGACCTCTTTCAAAGACTATACAAACAATGTGAAAGCTGTTACAGAATCTACAATTAGCAATACTATCCCTTTCATAACTTTAAATTCCCGCATTGCAAGTGCTGTGAGCACTATTCTTAAAGGTAAATTCTCCATTGAATCGAATCAGGTTTTACTCGGTAAGGATAAATGGCTGTTCTATAAAACCAAGGCGGACGGTGATCCGATTGATGATTACAAAAGAGAGACACTGTTCTCTGATGAAAAAATGCTTGCCGTTAAAAACAACCTGCTGAATATGCAAAAAAAGTGCTTGGAAATAGGAGCGGAGCTCATTATTATTATTCCCCCAAATAAAGAACAGGTTTACTCAAAATACATGCCTGTTAATATTATACGTAAAAGTGATACGAGTAAAACGGATATCCTTATCGGCTATTTGACAAAAAACACCGATTTGAAAATTGTAAACCCCAAACGTGAACTTATATTAGAATCTGAGAAATATGAGACATATTACAAGTACGACAGCCACTGGAACACGCTCGGAAGCTTTATTGGCGTACAACAGGTAATGGAAGCTCTATACGGATCAAGAAAATATCTCAATGAAGTAGAGATATCTCAGAGCAAAACAAATAAATACGCGGATCTGTCAAGAATGATAGGCAGGCAAAAATCAATGTCGGAAGATAATATGTTTTCGATAAAAGATTATAATGACGGTGTGTTAAAAGAAGAGAGAGTTCTGCTTGTCGGCGATTCGTTTATGCCCTTTATGATGGAGCACCTTGAAATTAACTTTAAAGATATACATAATGTGAACCGTATCGAATATAAGCCTTTTATAATGGGGGATTTTAATCCTACAGTAGTCATTTTGCAATTTGTTGAGAGATACTCCTCTCAACTGGAGAATTTTTCTTTGTTTTAATTTCAATTATCTTTTATTTGAGCTGACACACGCCTGCTATTATATTATATAACTTGAATTATTGAATCCACGATTAAATATTATACTCGCACCGCTCTCCGACTGCACGACAGCCGTGAGGTCGGAGGACGGTACGGTACAACATTTAATCGTGGGATCTATGTATCAGTACGCTTTGATACGAATACACAAAAGAGGTAGCTTATGGCTAAGATTATCGACGAAGTCTCCCGTACGTTTTCTGAATATCTGTTAATTCCAAGACTAACGTGTGCAGAACATCAGTCAAAAAATGTTTCGCTGCGTGTGCCTGTGGCTAAGTTTAAAAAGGGGGAGAAGCCTTCGCTCTCTATTAATATACCGTTTGTTACCGCAAGCATGCAGTCTGTATCCGGTTCGGAGATGGCTATAGCTTTGGCGCGTCAGGGCGGGCTTGCTTTTATTTTTTGCTCTCAGCCTGTTGAAGCGCAGGCTGCTATGGTTGGCAAAGTAAAAACGCATAAGGCCGGTTTTGTACAGTCTGATTCAAATTTACGTCCGGATAACACGTTGCAGGAAGTGATCAGCATACGTAAAAAAACCGGACACTCCACCATGCCCATCACAGATGACGGCAGTAAAAACGGTATTTTTGTCGGTATACTCACAGATAAGGATTTCTGGGAATTTGAGGATGATCTCACTCGTCCTGTAAGTGAATTTATGACAGTCAAAAACGATGTGGTGTTTGGCTATACGGGAATTTCGCTTCACGAAGCTAATAGGCTCCTGCAAAAGCGTAAAAAAGAGTGCTTACCTGTACTTGATCCTGATGGACGGCTGCAATCTCTTGTTTTCAAAAAAGATTACATTGATCACATGAATAATCCAACAGAGCTTCTTGACAGTCAAAAGAGGCTTGTTGTAGGAGCGGGGATAAATACCCATGACTATAAAGAACGTGTTCCGGCGCTGATGGAGGCGGGGGCCGACGTATTGTGTCTTGACGCTTCAGACGGTTATTCTGAATTTCAGAAAGAGGCTGCCCTTTGGATAAGAGAGCGTTATCCTGATGTTGTAATAGGCGGCGGCAATGTTGTACACTCAGACGCTTTCAAATATCTTGTAGAAGAGGCACAGCTTGATTTTATAAAGGTTGGCATCGGCGGCGGATCAATATGTATTACACGGGAACAAAAGGGTATAGGCCGCGGCCAAGCCTCTGCGCTTATGGCTGTAGCGGCACAGAGAGACAAATACTATAAAGAAACCGGTATCTACATTCCGTTATGCTCCGACGGCGGACTCTCAAACGACACACAGATAATTATAGCGCTCGCTATGGGCGCTGATTTTATGATGATGGGACGCTACTTCGCCATGACAAATGAAAGCCCGACGCCGCGTGTCTCCATTGGCGGACGCATTTACAAACCGTACTGGGGCGAAGGGTCAAACAGAGCCAAAAACTGGCAGCGCTATAATCAGGGCGCAAGTGAAACCGGATTCAAATTTGAGGAAGGTATTGACGGATACGTACCTGTAGTTGGAAGCGTCAAAGAAGTACTTGATGTTACCGTCTCAAAAATAAAAGCTACCATGTGCAATATGGGCTCTCTTACGGTTAAAGAGTTTGCCGATAATGCCGTGCTTACCCGTATATCGGAGCAGTCGTTTATTGAGGGCGGGACTTCTAATGTGTTGTCTTTAGATAAGGATATACCGAGATAATTATACTGAGCCCCCGATCTCTTGTACTGCACCGCCCGACAACTGCACGACAGCTGTGAGGTCGCCGGACGGCACAGTACAATAGATCGGCGGGTTAGTATATTACGGCATGACAGCGTAAAGCACAGTTTCCGCAGCGCTTGGGAATAAGAAGTGCTGCTTGACGTAAAGCTTGTATTCAGGCACAATAGAATTGATATATTCCGCTATATGAACCATGTCCTCATTGCTGTGATAGATGCAGACGGCGAGTTTTGGCTTGTCTCGCAAAATGGTTTTTTGCGCTCCCTTTAATGCCGGCATCTCCGCGCCCTCAACATCCATCTTTATAAATGTGACTTTTTCTAAATTTAGGCTGTCAATCGTTTTTACCTTAATACGCAAAGTTTCATTATGCGTTTGAGTAGTTATTTTTGAATCTCCGCCGCCTAATTGATCAAATGAGAGTTCGCCGTCGCTGTCGTAAACACCGCCGTTTATCAAGGTAATTTTCGGGTTGTCTCCATATTTTTTTGTAAGCTCCGCAAAGCAATTTGAGTCAGGTTCAAACGCTGTAATATGTTTATAATGCGGACATAGTTTCAAAAACGGGTCTATCGTATCTCCAGTAAACGCGCCGCAATCAATAAATACCTCATCCTTGTTAAGCTTAATTTCATCAATGAAATACGCTTTTTTTTCATAAGTTGAAAATGGAAAATCTTTTTTTAAACCTGTTTTACGGAAATTTATCATGCCTGTATAAGTTTTTTTGCTTTTCTCATCCGCAAGCATATTTGTAACAGCTTTTATGCGTACACTGTTTTCTGTGAGAAAATTATTTCTGAGAGCGTTTGCCAGCGTATTGGTCTCGCCTTCCTGAGGCACAACCTGAGCTGCGAAAGTTCTTTGCAGTTTATGGAAAACCGGAATAAAAATTTTTACAAAAAAATTATTTTGTAGTTTATGTTTTCTGGCGAAGCGGGTAATAATCCCAAAAAATTTTCCGTTCATGCGAGTTCCTTAAAATGTGACACAGTATATCCTGCCATAAGTATCTGATTTTGTAAAAAGAATAAAAATAATATTGCCAGTTTTACAGCGCAATTATTTGTTATTACTGTTTTGAGTCGTTAGTCCGCAAAAATTCGGATATGGCGCTTAAAAACCGCTCTCCGTACCGCTCTAATTTCACATTGCCAACGCCGGATACATTTAAAAATTCCTCCTTTGTCACAGGAGTTTTAATACACATATCGGTAAGAGCGCTGTTGGAAAAAATGACAAACGCCGGTACGCTCTGCTCATTTGCGATAGTAAGACGAAGCTCCCGCAAAACGGCAAAAAGCTGCTTGTCAACAGGTTTTACAGCGGTTTGCTTTTTAGTTAATTTTGGAGGTTCGTTGACCTCTCTTTCCTTTGACAATTTCATCTGAAAGCCCTCATCGCAGCCGCTGCAGTTTCCGCACCGGTTAGGCGGATTTTCACCAAAGTATTTGAGAATATACGCCCGCAGACAATATTTTGTCGTGGAATAGAAAGTCATTTCGCGCAGCCGTTTATGTTCGCGCTCTTTCAATACGGTTTCTGTTTCTTTGTCTGGATACTCTCTGTCGCGTCCATTTTCTATCAGCCATCTGTTTGTATGAACGTCTTGCCCGCTGTAAAGCAGTAAACAATCCGCTCCTTCACCGTCGCGTCCTGCGCGGCCCGCTTCCTGATAGTAGCTTTCTATATCTTTTGGCATATTGTAATGTACTACAAACGACACGTTAGATTTATCTATTCCCATGCCAAACGCGTTAGTCGCAACCATTATCTGCGCGCGGTCGTACAAAAAATCGTCCTGATTTCCGCGTCGCTCAATGTCCGAAAGTCCCGCGTGATAACGGGAAGCGTTGTAACCGTCACCCCTAAGCGCCTCACAAACTTTTTCTACCGCGGCGCGTGTTCCGCAGTAAATAATCCCGCAGCGCTCTTTTTTATCCTTTAAAAACGCGGTCAGCGCCGTATATTTATCTTTTGGTTTTTGTACTTCAAAATAAAGATTCTGACGGTCAAAGCCTGTTACTAAAACTGTAGGCTTATAGAGCCCAAGCAGATCAACAATATCTTTACTTACCTGACGCGTAGCTGTAGCTGTGAACGCCGAAATTACAGGCCGATTAGGCAGACTCGCGATAAACTCAGGTATTTGAGCGTAACTTGGCCGAAAATCCTGTCCCCACTGAGATATACAGTGCGCTTCGTCAACTGTAAGCATAGAAATTCCGGCAGATTGAGCAAATGAAAGAAAATTCGGTTCAAGCAGCCGTTCAGGAGCAACGTATATTAATTTGTATATACCGTTTTTAGCATTTTCCAACGCTTTGTATATTTGTCTCTCATTAAGTGAAGAGTTGATAAATGCTGCTGAGATACCCGATTGAGTGAGGCTGTTTACCTGATCTTTCATAAGAGAGATAAGCGGCGACACAACAATCGAACAGCCGTCCATCATAAGACTGGGTATCTGAAAACATACAGATTTCCCCGCGCCGGTAGGCATAATTCCCAAAACATCTTTACCGGAAAGAATGCCGTCAATAAGCATCTCCTGACCGTTGCGAAAGTTGTCATAACCGAAATACTGTTTGAGAGTTTCGAGAGGTGTGATTGTTGTTGCTGTTGCCATTGTCGTTCTCCCTGTATTTGTATATTATCCGACCAATTTATTGACCTCAGCAAAATGATCATCAATATTCCATATTGTAAAAGCTGTGAAATCGTAAAACGAAATAGAAAATATTTGAGAAAAAATCCTGCCTGAGAAGATGCCTGCCGCTGGTTTTTGCAGATTGACCTGACCTGCTTGAAACGGCAGAGACGAACGTTTTGGTGCGATACTAATTTTATAATATACGTTTTTTTTTCGTGGGGTGTAAGATATTTTTGGAAAAAGTGGAGTTTTATTCCGATTTTGAGTATTATAATGGCAATTTCTTAAAAACAAGACTGGTATTCTGGGCAGTTTTTTTGAAAACTTGTTTTTTTCCATAAATTCATATTTGACCCTGAAAAATTTTATTTTTATTCTCTTGACTCTCCTGTTACAGGAGGCCGTAGAATATAAATACGAAAGAAAGGAGGTGGTTTTAGTGCTTCGAATCGGTATGTTTTCAAAACTCGGAATGGTTACTGTCAAA
>Ga0123356_10004582_pt1 | contig 14251 bp, 12 predicted proteins | sample TergutEmb28metaG_2_FD_92546 | JGI IMG/M metagenome (GOLD analysis project Ga0123356, IMG submission 92546) | Embiratermes neotenicus P3 segment gut microbial communities from Petit-Saut dam, French Guiana - Emb289 P3 | ecosystem: Host-associated > Arthropoda: Insects > Digestive system > Gut ...
CAGTGGTTGGGCTTGAACGGCTTGTCCAATCTAGCCGTGTCCTTGCCGGTAGACGCCTTGCGTCTGCTGCGTTGGACACGGTGGAGCTTGGGCTTGGCACCTCACCAGGGCCCGTAGGAACTGGTGGCTTGCCGCGCCGGTAATTCAGTTATGCAGCCAGTGGGCAAGGAACTAACTGGGTGCCAGGACCGGCAGTATCACTACCGGTCCTGGTGCCCGTCTGGCAATCTGTCCCACTGGACGTGCCATGTGGCTGGCCGGTTACCCGGCCTAGACCACTACTAGAACTGCTCTTCCTCAGTTGAGCCCTTCAGCGCCGCGGTGGAGGCTTCGGGGTTCAGGGACGTGGCAATCCGGTCGAAGTAACCGGCGCCCACCTCGCGCTGGTGGCGCGTGGCGGTGTAGCCGCGGGATTCGGCGGCAAACTCGGCCTGCTGCAGCTCAACGTAAGCGGTCATGCCCTGATCGCGGTAGCGGTCAGCCAGATCGAACATTGAGTAGTTCAGGGCGTGGAAGCCGGCCAGCGTGATGAACTGGAACTTGTAGCCCATGGCGCCCAGATCGCGCTGGAACCTGGCAATGGTGTCGTCGTCCAGCTTGGCCTTCCAGTTGAACGATGGCGAGCAGTTGTAGGCCAGCATCTGATCCGGGAAGTCCTTGTGGATGCCCTCGGCAAAGGCCTTGGCAAACTCCAGGTCCGGCGCGCCGGTCTCGACCCAAACCAGGTCGGCATAGGGGGCGAAGGCCTTGCCGCGGGCTAGCACTACGTCTAGGCCTGGTGTGGTCCGGTAGAAGCCCTCGCTGACGCGCTCGCCAGTCAAGAACGGCTTGTCGCGGTCGTCAATGTCGGTGGTGATCAGGTCGGCACCCAGTGAGTCGGTGCGGGCCACAATGACCGTCGGCACGCCAGCCACGTCCGCTGCCAAGCGGGCAGCGTTCAGGTTGGTGATGTGGGCCTGGGTCGGGATCAGCACCTTGCCGCCCATGTGGCCGCACTTCTTGGCGCTGGCCAGCTGGTCTTCCCAGTGCACGCCAGCGGCGCCGGCCTCGATCATGGCCTTCATCAGCTCATAGGCGTTGAGGGGGCCACCAAAGCCAGCCTCGGCGTCGGCCACGATCGGGATGAAGTAGTCGCGGGTGGCCTTGCCACTCTCTTCAACTTCAATCTGATCGGCCCGGGCCAGGGCGTTGTTGATCCGCCGCACAATGGCCGGCACCGAGTTGGCCGGATACAGCGACTGGTCAGGATAGGTCTGCGCCGCCAGGTTGGCGTCGCCTGCCACCTGCCAACCTGACAGGTAGATGGCCTTCAAGCCGGCCTTGGCCTGCTCGACTGCCATGTTGCCGGTGAAGGCACCAAGTGAATTCACGAATGGTTCGGTGTGCAGGAAGTCCCACAGCCTGGCCGCGCCGCGGCGGGCCAACGTGTATTCCTCTTGGACCGAGCCACGTAGAGCAATTACGTCCTCGGCTGTGTAGTCGCGCTTGACGCCAGCCCAGCGTGGGTCTGTCAGCCACGAAAGCTGCAGTTCGGCTGCTGTCTGGGTCTGGTCGCCTGGCAAGTTAGTCATATTGCTTCCTCTTCGTTGAGACTCTTAGTCTGGCGTCTGTTGCCGCTGTGTCAGCGGGTTTATTCAACGGTATGGGACTTAGGAACCAGTGACCGAATAATCACCCCTGGAATTTCCGACATTTTTCTGTCTTGCAGCAGTATTGGCATCCTGGCAAGGCGCAGATCGCACAACAGCCCCCAGGCTGGCTGCGGCGTGGCAGACTGACAGCAACAGATGCGCCAACGGAGGTAGCAAGTGACTTCGTCGCGTCGCCTGATGCGGTATTGGGACCGGCAGGCTAACCGGTGGCCCTCACCAGCCACTGAACGCAAATATTTGGCGCCCGCCCGGGCTTGGATTGGCGCGCGAGCAGTTGGCCAAGTACTCGAGGTAGGGGTAGGCAGCGGCCTCAACCTTGATCATTACCCACCCGGCGTGGAACTAACTGGCGTGGACTTCTCACCCAGGATGATTCAAACCAGCCAGATCAGAGCCAACGCCACGGGTTGCCGCATTGATCTGGTGGTGGCTAGTGCACAAGACCTGCCCTTTGCTGACCGCCAATTCGACACGGTGGTGTGCACCTTCTCGATCTGCTGTTTCCAAGATGACCACGCCGCGCTGGTCGAGATGACCCGCGTGCTCAAGCCTGGTGGTCGGTTGCTGCTGGCGGATCACGTGGCCCCTCATAACAAGGCGCTCAGGGCGGTGTTTCGGCTGGCCGAGTTGTTCACTGTGCCGTTGCAGGGCGAGCGGTTGACCCGCCGCCCTCTGACCACCATCCAGGCCATGGGTCTTGAAGTGGTGGCGGTAGAGCGTACCAACCGCGGCATGATCGAACGACTGCACGCCCAACTACCGGGGTGACCACCACGGCTACCCAAACCCACCTTTCCACCACCACCCCAGTCGACCTACCCGAAGATGGGCGGAAGCCCATCTTGCGGTTCATTTCGGGCAGTTTCAGCCGGATTTTGGGTTGACTTCGCTGTCCAGGCCAGACACAACCACCCCAGCTAGCGCAAACCCGCAGGTCACCACGGTGACCCGGAAACAAGCCCAGAGCCGCTCGGCGTGGCAGGTACCGCAAGATGGGCGCACGCCCATCTTGCGGTTCATTTCGGACAGTTTCAGCCGGATTTTGGGTTGATTTCGCTGTCCAGGCCAGACACAACCACCCCAGCTAGCACAAACCCGCAGGTCACCGCACTGACCCAGAAACAAGCCCGGAGCCACCAGGCGTGGCAGGTACCGCAAGAAGGGCGGACGCCCAACTTGCGGTTCATTTTGGGGTGGATTGGGTCAGATTCCAGGTCGACTCCCCGGCATCGCTGGACAACCGACCGGCCACACAGGGCTAGCAGCCGTAACAGAGTCGGCCTTTTTCTGTCTCGCGGTGGTTGTGGCGGTTCTACCATTGACCAATGACCATCCCCAGCCAGTCCAGCCGACCAGCTTCCATTGACCCACTGGTCTTGGGCCGTCACGTCCGCCACCTGCGCACTAGCCAAGGTAAGACGCTGGATGACTTGGGGGCCGTCATCGGACGGGCGGCCTCTCAGATCTCTGCTATTGAAACCGGCAAGCGGACGCCATCGTTGGAGCAACTGGCCGCTATAGCCCATGAACTTGGGGTCAAACCAGCCGACCTGCTCAATCCCAGACCACCCAGCCGCCGCGCCGCGCTTGAGATCACTTGGGAGCGAATTCAAGGTTCACCGGAATACGCAGCCCAGGGATTCACCAAGGTAAGACCGGCCAAAAGCCTGCCGGATCAGGCCCTTCAGGCACTGATTGGGATGCACGTTGAACTACAGCGGGTGCGCGACGAGCGGGTGGCTACACCTGAGGAAGCTCGCCGGGCCAATGCCGCTCTGCGCCTGGAAATGCGGGCGCAGGACGACTATTTCCCGGCGCTGGAGGCGACCGCCACCAAGCTGTTGGCAATGGCCGATGTGGCCCCGGGCGAGGCCATGGCCCACGGCGTACTGCTGCGCATGGCCAACAAACTGGGCTTGACGTTGGTGTTTGTGCCCGACCTGCCACACTCGACGCGTTCGGTGCTGGACTTGAAACATCACCGGCTGTTTTTGCCCAAGCAGGCCAACCTGGTGACCGGGGATCACCGTTCAGCCCTGCTACAAGCCCTGGCCAGCTACGTCCTAAAGCATCAGGAGCCGCAGGACTTCATGGAATTCTTGCGCCAACGGGTGGAGGCCAATTATCTGGCAGCCGCCGTTTTGATTCCCGAAGGCCGGGCGGTGGAGGTGCTAGCCCATGCCAAGGCTCAGCGCGAGTTGTCGTTGGAAGATTTCCGCGACACCTTTGGTGTGTCCTATGAGATGGCCGCCCACCGGTTCACCAACCTAGCCACCCGCCATTTGGGGATCCAGGTGCATTTCTTGAAGGTGCAATCCAACGGCGTGATTCACAAGGCCTATGAGAACGACGGTTTGCTGTTCCCAACCGATCCGCTTGGTGCTATTGAGGGGCAGTTTGTCTGCCGGTTCATGGCCGCTCGTACTGTCTTTGACCGGGTCCAAGGTAAGGGTCCCTACGCCCAATACACCGACACTCCAAGCGGCACTTATTGGGCTACCTCGCACGTCAAGAACGCCAAGGATGGCATCTTTTCGGTGACGGTGGGGTGTCGCTTTGAAGACTCACGTTTCTTCAAGGGACGCGACACCCGCCAGCGCGAGGCCTCCAGTTGCCCCGACCCGAATTGCTGCCATCTACCCCCATCCACCCTGGCCGCCCAATGGGGTGGCCTGGCCTGGCCCGCCGCTAGACCACACTCTTCAGTCCTGGCAGCCATGCCATCGGGTGCCTTCCCTGGGGTAGACCTAACCGACGTCTACCAATTCTTAGAGCGCCACGCCAAAGCCACTGATTAGAGGACCTTTACCAGGCCTACTGTCTTACGGCCGGCGCGGTGGACGCGGTCCACCAAGCGTCTGCTTCAACCTGGTCCGAGCCAATCCGCCGGTCAGCCGCAGGCCGCGGACTAACAACGCTGCGGCCACGTCGCGGCACTGGGCGGCGCGGTGCCAAGCGCCGCGCCAGGTTTTGCCCGATGCTCGGTGGTGCAGATCGCAGTCAATCTCTTGGATGGTGAAACCCTGACGCAGCAGGTCAATGGTCATGGCTGTCTCAACCCCCCAGCCCTTGGCCAATGGTATGGCCCTATCAAAAGCCTGCCGGGTCAAGCAGCGTTGGCCAGACAGTGGCGCCCGGGGGGTGAAACCGGTGGCTGCTTTGATGCCCCAGCGGGCCAGACCCAGTACCAGCCCCCAGCCGCCGGCCCCAGCCGGCCGCGGCAGCACCGCCACGGTGAAGTCAGCTTGGCCACTAACCACCGGATCAATCAGGGCCGCAGTTCGAGTGGCCGAATCGGCTAGGTCGGCATCAATGAACAGCAAAATGTCTGGCGTCGGTCTGGTTTGGGGCGAGCCGGTTGGCGGCGGCTTGACCGCGGGTGAGTCGGTTGGCACCTCACCGCTCTGGGGTGAATCCGCCGGTGCATCCCACATAGCCACCACCGCGGCGCCGGTCTCCATGGCAGCGGCTTTGCCCCGATTGCGCGCGTGACGCACCACCAGGGCACCAGCCTCCTGGGCTCTTTGGCTGGTGGCGTCGGTTGAACCGTCGTCTACCACCAGGACTACGTTGACCGCGCCAACCGCCATAACAGCCCGTACGGTGGCACCAATGCGGCCAGATTCGTTATAGGCCGGAATGATGGCCACCACGGGCTGGCGGTAGGCCGGATTAGCTTGACCTTGGGTCACACGACTCACCTGACTGCCGAAAAAACCGGTGTGGTAGGGCCTGCTTCACCGCAGAGTAAAGGACCGCGCCACCAGCCCGGCCCGGGCACGGCGGACCGCGCCGTCTAATGGCTCTTGGCTAGCCAAGGCTTCATCGAAGCGCTGCCGGTAGGTGCCCAATGCTTCAGTGAGATCTGCCGCAGTGGTGCCAGATGGCAGTTCCCACACCGGGATGACAATCCCCAGGGCCCGAAACGCCCCAGCGTATTTGGCCTCTTCAACCACCCCAGCTTGGCGTTTGGCCTGCAACCGTGCCAGGGCATCTAGCAGGGCTTCTTCCTCCACGCCCATAGCCCACCGCAGGAAGGGCCGGCCTCCCAGGTCGGTCCAAAAAGCCATCTCCACATCTGGCACCTGGACGGTTGGGTCAAGGTTTTCGGCCACCTCTTCGGCCGACTTGACCAGCTCATCACTGTCCTCTGCTAGGTCCGCCCAGAATCCAAACGAATCATGGACCGTCAGCTCAAATTTGGACTTGGGGTCCACCAAGTCCTGCAGCCGTGGGCTATCAGGACTGGTAATCAACGCCGCTGGTTTGACTGCCTCGCCGCGGGGCGCCTCCAGCGCTGCTTGGACCGCTTGACCCAGGTCACGGGAAACGTCATTGGCACCCAAGGCTGGCTGCATCGCTAGGACTGGCTGACCGTCTGACCGACGCCACGCCCGGACCAGGTCAGGCAGAACTGTCACCACCAACAGTTCGCCCCCACCGGCTGCCTGGTTCAGTTGCAGGGTGGCGGTGGCGGCAGGAATTAGCTGGCGCATAGCCACTAGACCGGCTTCACCCGGCAGACCCTCGAACGGGCGGACTACAAAATCACGATCGGCTGCCATAAAGGTCGAGCCTACATTCTAGATAGCGGACCAACCGCCATCGACTGGCAGTACCACGCCGTTGACGTTGGCAGCCGCCAAGTCATCGGCCAAGAAGCAGATGGCGGCGGCCAGCTCAGCCGGCTGGCCCAAACGCGGCACTGTGGCTCCCAGGATTGGGCCAAGGCGGGCCGCAGCCAACTCGGAGCGGAACTGGCCATCAACATTGGTCTGGACCGCACCGGGGGCCACCGCATTGCAGCGGATGCCGTCTTGGCCGTAGAGCACCGCAATGTGTTTAGTCAGCCCGGTCATGGCGTGCTTGGAAACCGTGTAGGCGCAGCCAGAGATGGAAGAACGCAGCGCCGCCTCAGAAGAAACGTTGACAATGGCACCCGCTTTTTGGGCCAGCATGCCTGGTAGAACTGCCCTGGCCAGGCGCATCGGGGCATGCAGGTTGACCATCATGACCCGCTCATACAAAACGTCATCCATCTCCCCTAGCGGCACAAAACCGTCCATGATGCCGGCGTTGTTCACCAAAATGTCGACTGTGCCTCCGGCCGCTCGCATCATCTGGTCGGCCGCTTCTGGTGCACCAAGGTCTAGCGACAGTGGGATGTAGGCCTCGCCTACCTGTTCGACGCCTTGCTCCAACCGCTCCGCGTCAATGTCCACTGCCACCACCCGCGCGCCATCGGCCACTAACAGCTCAGCTGTAGCCAAGCCAATCCCGGAGCCGGCTCCGGTCACCACCGCTGTTTTTCCTGTAAATCTGGCCATTGCTAGACCTCCCTGCGTGTTTGGCGGCCCGGGCGAGAACCGTAAGTGATTTTTCTATTGTCCACCCAATTGACCCGTGTAAGTGCCAGACTTGATGCCATGCACGAACGCGCCGGACAAATAGCCCTACCAAGCGACCTGGTTGACCTCTCCGCCCTAGAGCAGGCCTACTACGACATAACCCCCGACCCGTCTGACCCTGGCCAACGTGTGGTCTTTGGCACCTCTGGCCACCGGGGATCATCGTTTGACGGCGCCTTCAACGAGGCGCACATCATTGCCATCACCGCCGCCATTGTGGAATACCGCCGGGCCCAAGGCTACGACGGCCCAATCTTCATTGGCCGCGACACCCACGCCTTGTCGGAGCCCGCCTGGCGAACAGCTCTGGAGGTACTAGGGGCGGCTGGACTGGAGGTCCGGATTGACGCCCTTGATGGCTACACCCCCACCCCGGCGCTGTCCCACGCCATCTTGGTGGCCAATGGGGCCGGCAGTCCAGGCGGAGTGCGCTCAACGGGGCCTGGCCTGGCCGACGGCATTGTTATCACGCCATCGCACAACCCACCACGCGACGGCGGCTTTAAGTACAACCCGCCCGATGGCGGCCCTGCAGACACCGATGCCACCGGGGCTATTGCTGCCCGGGCCAATGAGATTTTGTCCAGTGGTCAAGCCGGTGCGGTGCCTCGCGTTTCATTAGAGCGGGCCCTGACCAGCCAGCACCTGAAGCGTTATGACTTCATGCGGGCTTACGTAGAAGACCTAGCCAACGTGGTTGATCTTGATGCGATTCGGTCCGCTGGGGTGCGCATTGGCGCCGACCCATTGGGTGGAGCCTCCGTGGACTACTGGGGGGCGATTGGCGAGCGCTACCGCCTTGACCTGACGGTAGTGAATGAAACCGTGGACCCAACCTGGCGCTTCATGCCTTTGGACTGGGATGGCAAGATCCGGATGGATCCTTCCAGCCCCAACGCCATGGCCAGCCTCCGGTCCTTGCTGGATCACCCAGGCCCCGACGGCCGGGCCGTCTATGACATTGCCACCGGGAACGACGCTGACTCCGACCGGCATGGCATTGTCACCCCCGACGCTGGGCTGATGAACCCCAATCACTTCCTTGCCACCTGCGTGGCCTACCTATTTGGCGGCAAGCGGCCAGGTTGGCCTGACAGCGCAGCGGTCGGCAAGACCCTGGTGAGTTCATCGTTGATTGACCGGGTGGTAGCCGGCTTGGGCCGCAACTTGATGGAAGTGCCGGTGGGCTTCAAGTGGTTTGTGCCCGGCCTGCTCAATGGCGGCGTGGGATTTGGCGGCGAGGAATCAGCCGGGGCGTCCTTCCTGCGCCGGGATGGCTCAGTCTGGTCAACCGACAAAGACGGACTGATCTTGGCCCTCCTGGCAAGTGAGATCCTGGCGGTAACCGGGCAAACGCCATCGGCCATGCACCGTGATCTGGTCGGACAGTATGGCGAGTCTTGGTACGCCCGGGTCGACGCGCCGGCCAGCCGGGAGCAAAAGGCCGCCCTAGGCAAACTTGACCCCAGCCAGGTGACCAGCACCGAACTGGCCGGGGAAGCCATCACCGCCCGCCTGGTCAACGCCCCGGGCAACAACGCGGCCATTGGCGGACTGAAGGTCACCACTGAGAACGCCTGGTTCGCTGCCCGGCCATCTGGCACCGAAGACGTCTACAAGATCTACGCCGAATCCTTCATTGGCGAGGACCACCTGCGCCAGGTTCAGGCTGCCGCAAAGGCTCTGGTAGACGCGGTAATCTAGACCTCAGCCGCTTTCGGATCAAGCCCGGACCGAAGGCCTTCCGGCTGGCAGCTGGCCAGCCCGGATGCCTTATCTAACCGGTCGGTCGTCGACCGAAAAAAGCGACTGGTGCCTGTCGCATCAGCCATGCCGGCAGCACCGCATAACAGGCCATCCACCTTGCACTCAAGGTGGTTGGCTTGGTGGCTGGCATCACCAGGGAGGTAAACAAGCGTGGCAAAGTGGCACCAGATGGACCGATCTGCGGTCATGGCGGAACTGGGCACCAGCCTGGAAACGGGACTGACCTCCACCGCAGTGCTGGACCAGCGGGAGCGTTACGGGCTGAATCAGTTCGAGGAGCAAAAACCGGAGGGTATTGGCCGGAAGATTGCCCACAACCTGCGCGACGTCGCCACCATTATCTTGCTGATTGCCGCAGCGTTATCGCTGGTCATGGCCCTCAACGGCACCAAGGGTTACTTCGAGTTCGCGGTCATTTTCGGCATTGTGCTACTGAATATGACTCTGTCCATTACCCAAGAACGCAGCGCCGAACGGTCGCTGGCCGCGCTGAAACAGCTCAACAGTCCCACCACCGTGGTGTTGCGTGACGGTACGCAGCAGGCTGTCGATTCAGGCGAGCTGGTGCCGGGCGACATCATGGTGTTGACCACCGGTGACCTCATTTCAGCTGACGCCCGGCTGCTTGAGGCCACCGACTTGACCACCGATGAATCGGCCCTCACCGGGGAATCGGTGCCTTCCCAAAAAGACGCCACCGCCGTGTTGGAGGCCAAGGCGGTGATAGGCGACCAAGCCAACATGGTCTTCTCTGGTTGTCTGGTCAGCGCGGGACGCGGCAAAGCGGTGGTGACCGGCATTGGCATGGACACCCAAATGGGGTTGATTGCCGGCTATTTGAACAACGCCCAGAAACTCAAGACGCCACTGCAAAAACGCATTGACGGCATTGGCAAGGTCATCAGCGTGATTGCCGTCAGTGCGGCGCTGTTGATCCTGGCCCTGGGACTGTACCGCGAGCAGGGTTTCTTGGAGATGTCGCTGGTGGCGGTGTCCGTGGCGGTGGCGGCCGTGCCGGAAATGCTGACTTTGATTGTGACCTTGTCGCTAGCCCATGGCGTGACCGAAATGGTCAAGCAGAACGCTCTGATTCGGAAGCTGCCCGCGGTTGAGACCCTGGGCTCTACCTCGGTGATCTGCAGTGATAAGACCGGCACGCTGACCCAAAACCGGATGGAGATCAAACGGCTGTGGCGGCAGGGCAGCGCGTCGGTGAGTGATGAGGCTGAGTTCTCCCCGGAGCAAACCGAGCTGCTTCACTGGTTTGCCCTGGCCAATAATGTGGTGCCGGAAACCGGTGAAGATGGACAGGTCATCTTCCTGGGCTCGCCGACCGAAACGGCGGTGATCCGCCTGCTGCTGGCCAAGGGCGGTGCCAAAGCCGCCCTGGAGCAACGCTTTCCCCGGGTTGGCGAGATTGCCTTTTCTTCTGAACGCAAGATGATGACCACGGTGCATCAAGACCCAGCGGGTGGCTACTTGGTGTTGACCGTCGGTGCCTTTGACCGAGTGCCGTTTGCCGGCGGGTTGAACCACCCGGGACAGCCTGCCACCTCAGATGAGCCTGCCGCGGTGGTTGAGCGCCACCATGTGCACGACGAGTTTGCTCACGATGCACTGCGGGTCCTGGCCCTTGGGTCCAAGCGCGTCGCCACCCTGCCACCGGAAAGCCAGCTGGGGATGCTGGAACAGGACTTGGTTTTCGAAGGGATAGTAGGCATTATTGACCCGCCTCGTCCTGAGGCAGCCCGGGCCGTTAAGGCTGCCCGCAACGCTGGCATCCGCACCGTCATGATCACCGGCGACCATGCCGCCACCGCCGGCGCCATTGCCCGTCAGGTGGGCATTTTGTCCGAGGGCCAGCAGGTTCTGACCGGTATGGAACTAGCTGAGTTGGATGACGAGGCGCTGGTTGAGAACGTGGCCCAGTATTCGGTCTATGCCCGGGTTTCGCCCGAAGACAAGATCCGGATTGTTGAGGCTTGGCAGGAACATGAGGCTGTTGTTGCCATGACCGGCGATGGCGTCAACGACGCCCCGGCGCTCAAAGCCGCCGATGTTGGGGTCGCCATGGGGATTGCCGGCACTGAGGTAGCCAAGGGGGCTGCCGACATGGTGCTGACGGACGACAATTTCTCCACCATTGTCGAGGCGATCCGGGCCGGGCGTAGTGTCTTTGCCAACATCCGTAAGACCGTCTATTTCCTGTTGACCTGCAACTTCTCTGAGATTGTGATCATGGTGTTCGCCATGCTGGTGGGCTGGGGTCTACCACTCACGCCCTTGATGTTGCTGCTGATCAACGTGGTTGGGGATGGCATTCCCGGTTTGCGCTTGGCCTATGAGAAACCCGAGTCGAGACTGATGAAACGCGGCCCCATTGGCCGTAATGAATCGCTGTTTAGCGGCCTGCACTGGTTAGTCACCATTCAGGTCATGGCCTTTGTAACGGTGGGCCTAACCGGTTTCTACATCGGTTCGAAGATTGACTTAGCTACCTCACACCCGGCCTCATTGGCGGTTGGGCAAACCGTCTGTTTCTTGGTGTTGGGTTTTGCCGCCATCTCTCATGTCTTCACCGTGCGCAGCCGGCAGTCAGTGTTCAAACGAACACTCCGTGACAATCCCAAGATTGGCCTATTTGCCGCCGCCATGATTGCCCTATTTGCGTTATTTGTGCTGGTGGAGCCGGTGGGCAGTGCTCTTGGGTTGGCGCCTATCGGCCCGCAACACTGGTTGCTGGTGCTTGGCCTGGCGGTCATTCCAACCCTGGTGGCAGAAGTAGTCAAGCTGATCCGCAACGGCACCGAGACCCACCAACACCGGCGCCGCCTGGTCCGCCACATCCTGGGCGACTAGTATCCCGGGGCTTAGCAACCAGAACGTCATACCAAGTTGCTTGTTGGTATGACATTTCGCACCTCAAGACACCTCAACGGTGGCCACCGCCGCCACCGACCGGCATCGTGAAACAATGGCTGCCCGTGCGCCGGTACCTGACCATTCTTCGCCTGCCCGGCGCACTGTCATTCTCCGCCGCTGGTTTGGTGGCGCGGCTGCCTAACGCCATGGTGACCATTGGCCTGGTGCTGATGGTCTCTGGCATCTACGGCAATTACCGCTTTGCTGGGGCTGTTTCGGCCGCCTTTGTGGTTGCGCAGGCGATTGGTTCGCCGTTTTTGGCACGGCTGATTGACCGACGCGGTCAGGCCCGCGTCACCGTGCCAGCCATGACGTTTTCCCTATCCATGCTGGCTGTCACAGCCATCATGGCGGTGGTGCGGCTGCCCGAGTGGACCTTGTTCTTCCCAGCAGCCCTGTCCGGAGCCACCTACGTGTCAATTGGTCCCATGGTGCGAGCCCGCTGGACCGCGCTTTCGCTCCAGCCTGGCCAGCTGCACACCGCGTTCAGCTGGGAGTCAGCACTGGACGAACTGACCTATGTGGTTGGTCCAGCGCTGGCCACCGTTCTGGCTACCGGCTGGACCGCCTCAGCCGGTGTGCTGGTTCCAGCGGTCATGGCAGTGCTGGGCGTGGCCTGGTTTGTGACCCAGCGGGCCACCGAACCAACGCCGCACCAGCCCAAGGTCCAGCAGGGTGGGCGCATCCGGTCGGTCCTGTTCTTCCCCGGGATGGCGGCTGTGGTTGGTTCCATGGTGACCATGGGTGGGATGTTTGGTGGCTTTGATGTTTCGGCCGTGGCCGTGGCTGAAGCCATGGGACACAAGGCTCAAGCGGCAATTGTGCTGACCACCTTTGCCACTGGTTCTTGCCTTGCGGGCATTGTCTACGGCGCCAGGACGTGGTCAGGACCGGTGTGGCGCAGCTTTGTGATTGGCTTGGTCGGATTGGCCGCCGGGTTTGGCACCTTCTACTTCATCAATTCTATTGGCCTCCTAGCGGTGGTCACCTTTGTGGTGGGCTGCTGGATTGCCCCCACCATCATCACCGCCAATCAGCTAATCAAACAGCTGGTGCCAATTGACCGGTTGGTCGAAGGCTTGACCTGGGTCGGGGCGGCCCTGGGGGTGGGGGTGTCCTTCGGTTCAACCGCCTCTGGCTGGCTGATTGACCATGTCTCGGCCCGGGCTGGTTTCTTGGCTGCCGCCACTGCTGGTGGTCTGGCCCTCGCCGTTTGCTTACCATCCATCCCGCTACTGCGCCGCGCTGCCCCGTCTACCTCGGGGATCTAACCAAACCAGACAGCCTACAAGCAGCGGTGGCCAACCTTCCAACGGTTTGGACCGAGGTCCAGCCTTTCACCCGCCAGAGACCTGCCTAACCTGGCCTTGGACAGACCTCTAGGGGCGTGGTGAATAACCACGCCCCGACCGTGTTGCACGCAAGGTGGCGCGTGCGCCACCTGCGAAAACGCGGTGGCAAGCATAGTCTGTGTCCTAGGAAACTGGTGTTGAACACCAGTTTCCTAGGAGGTAAGCAGCCTAGTGGGGATACCGGCTGCGCTCACCAGTCGGGCGGCTTGGGCGTCAAAGGTGACAAACTGCTGGCTGCCGACCTGTTGCCCAATGACGGCAACAACTCCGTCGGCGAAGTCTCCTCCAAGGTTTAGTACGTCTAGCCCTCCTTCGACAGCTGCCAGATTGTCCACCGCGGTGTTCCTAACACTGACCAGGTCGCGGATTGTCTTGGCCAGTTCTGTGTCGGTCAATTGGTATACGCCCTTGAGCACCCAACACAGTTCGCACAGCACTGTGGCGGAAAGCACAACTAGTTCGGCTTGTTGCAGCAGGTCAAGAGCGAGTTGACACTGCTCAGAGTCGTCCGCTGTCACCACCCTGACAAGCAGATTGGTGTCAGCGGTGATCCTCATCGCTGCCCGGCCCAACCGGCGGCAATCACGCGGTTCATTTCTTCAATGGTGACCGGCCCCTCAACGCGACCGGCAAACCGGCCTGCCAAATCGGCGAACGACCCCGTTTGGCGGTCCGGTCGGAGCGTTACTCCACCACCGCCAGCAATTGGCTCGACCCTGACTTTGTCGCCAGGGGCAACGCCTAACTGTTGCATCAGCTCACGTTTGAGCGTGAGCTGGCCTTTCGCAGTTATTTGCAGCGTTGTCATGGATGGATACTCCTCGGTAATGAGTCATACATTACCGTAGACCCGTGGCATTGCATCCCGCACAGCCTCAAGCGCGCAGGGTCAGAGTGGAGGTGCCAGCTGGAGTCCGGCGCACCTCGATGCGTTCGGCAATGGCTTGCTTCATGGTTTCGACATGACTCACCACCCCCACCATCCGGCCGCCGGCGCGCAGCTGACTTAGTTCAGCCAGCACGTTGTCCAGCACGTTTTCATCCAGCGAGCCAAAACCCTCGTCAATGAACAAGGTGCCCAGGTCTACGCCACCTGCCTCAGACTTGACCACGTCTGCCAAACCCAGAGCCAGGGCCAGCGAGACGTAGA